>Ga0114931_10003132_pt1 | contig 21003 bp, 21 predicted proteins | sample 2SBtaG_FD_89579 | JGI IMG/M metagenome (GOLD analysis project Ga0114931, IMG submission 89579) | Deep subsurface microbial communities from Kolumbo volcano to uncover new lineages of life (NeLLi) - 2SBTROV14_V59a metaG | ecosystem: Environmental > Aquatic > Marine > Volcanic | place: Kolumbo...
AGACATAGCTCGAACAAAGTGGCTGATTCACAGTTATTTTGGATCGGAATAGAAAGTTCTATTGCATATTTCGGGTTTAACATCGTTATTCTTGAAAGTGTCATGAATAATGCGGGTTAAAGGATATTGGAAACTATTACCCCTTTGTATCAGCCCATCAAGCAAGTCCACAGGGTTGATTGTAAGCATAAAATGTCTGATATTGAGGTAGTTGCCTTAAGCATCACTGCTGAATATATGTCAACTGATAGTGAAAATTCCCTTTTCGAAAAACTAAAAGAAGGCTCTATTGAAAATTTACTTGAGCGTAGCCAAGTCAACAAAATACGAAGAAATCTATTCGAATTAACTGAGAAAATCAGAAAGAAACTGAGCGTTAAATTCATTGAACACGAAGACTATTTTATTATCGATAGCATGCCTTTAGAAGTATGTAAGTTTTCCAGACATTATCGGTCAAGAATATGTAAGGAAAATTTTGATACTGCTCCGGCCAAGGGGTATCTCTCGGCCAGTTTGCAGTTTGCCTTATTTGCAACTGCCAATATTTGACTTGAAACACCAATGAGACGAATCCAAAAGGACTACTGCAAACAACTATTTATTTTCAGAAAAGCCCGAACGAGAATTGAATCGTTATTCTCCCAATTATGTGCCCAATTTATGATCAGAAGAAATTATGCTATATCTTTTGATGGGTTCAAAGCCAGAACATTAACTGAGATCACGGCTTTGACACTTGTACAGTTCATTAATGAATTTGTCTTCCTTAAAAAGTTGAATAATATCAAATTCCAGATTGCTTAATTCACCCAACGGGTTAAAATATATGAAAGGATTCGGGTCTATAGATTATGAGATTCTTATAAGAATTGGGTATCGGGTAGATCATGATCTTAGGTACCTTACCACTTCCCGGCATATGACAAGTCGCACTCGTTATGACTATCCAAATATTGATAAAACAATCGATTAATTTGACGGATATGAATGTAGTCATGAGCAAGCCAATTGGAAAGCATCATTCGGGCCGATATGGGTCCAAGCTTCGGATGTTTATAAGTGTGGTCCCACCTCGGCGAGTTTAGATTGGTCAACCAATTGATCGAAAAATCACGCTCCTTAAAAAACCTCTTTCTTGCGACGTCAAAATCCTGATGAATGTAGTCATGTTCAGCAACCCACAAAAGAGGGTCGAAAGTAACAAGCTGTCGGTTAGGATCTTGAAGAATGCTCTGCACCCTGGCCCTAAAATCTTCCCTTTCTTCATCATACAAATGAGAAACAACCTCTAAAACACACCATTTATCTTTAGATGGTTTCCAATGAACCATTTTCTCTGTAACTTGTCTCAGTTGTGCACGAAAAATCTCAATATTTCCGGCCAACTGATTAACGATTTCATCAGGAGTGATCATATCCCATTGTTTTACTCATCCCAAAGTCCTGAAAGTGAATAAGGAGAATTCTCAGGGGTAAAAAAAGTACCATCAACATAGCGATAATGTCTGTCCAGCCTGTTAATGGAAGCCATATGCTTTTCTTCCAGTACCATAGAAGCTGCTTTAAAGTTTTCAGCAATCCTGCCTGCATTAGTCGATTTTGGGATAACAATGGTTCCCCGCTGTATGGCCCAAGCGATAAGGACCTGGCCAGGGCTATAGCCCAGGTCACTTGCAACATCATTGATTACCGGATGACCTAACAAGGAAGGCTCGTTTGATTTTTTAATGGAATCTGGCCGGTCTGGAGACCCAAGAGGGGAGTAGGCAGTAATATAGATTTTTTTTGTTGACAGTAGTCAACCAATTCCTGTTGCTGAAGAAAGGGATGCATCTCCACCTGGTTGACCTCAGGCCTTTTATTGCAATTGTTAAGAAGATCAGCAATTTTCCTGGCGCTGAAATTGCAGACCCCTAAATTCCGGGCTAATCCCTTTTCAGAACAAGCCTCCATTCCCTTCCAGGTATTGGCAATGGGTTCTAACTCAAGAGGAATAAAATCTTCAACTGTTGAAGGAAAAATCACGCCTTCCTTAAAAACAACAGGCCAATGAATCAGATAAAGATCCAGGTAGTCCAACTGCAGATCCTTCAGGGTTTTTACCAAAGCACGTGTGACCAACTCTTCTTTATGAGATGAATTCCACAGTTTGGAGGTGATCCAAAGGTCTTCACGGGCCACATCGCCTTCACTAATGGCGTCATGGAGGGCTTGTCCGATCTCCTGTTCATTTTCATAGACGGGGGCACAATCAATATGCCGGTACCCCGTCCGGATGGCTGTTCGTACAGCTTCATATACCTTTCCGGTAGCTGATTTCCAGGTACCCAAACCTAGAGCTGGCATTTGATCCCCGCTACTGAATTGTTTGGATTTCATATTTATTCGAGAGATTTAAATATACTACCTGGCTAATATACAAATTTCGTAAGTCAGGAAAATCAGGTGCCAATAGCTTCAAGAAATAGTGAAAAAGTCTGATAGGCCAGCTTCGGAAAAGACTTCCATTCGGAAAGGTCTGATTTGATGCTGAGCTTGATGAATGGATGAGTAACCAGGAGTTTTCCATGAGTATCCTCAAGGGGAAGATAGTTGGATGAATCATAATGATATTCCCAGGGGGATTCTCCAACAGCCACATACAATGGATGATCAGTCAAACTTGATAAATGATCGATAAGGGCATCCCGATAAGCCTCCAGGTAAGCGCCTTGCAGGTGGAGTGTAGCGCTGAAGTAATGACCCCACCAAAACATTGACCGATAGGCAAATATGTTCTCATGATGGAACACGGCCGGATAGTCCAGCACAACATAAGGCAACTGTTTATAATTTTCGCCTTTGGATATTTTAGCATGAGAGGTCTTGAGCTCTTTTGGGAAAATGCTTTTATTCTTTGTGACCAATGGTTCCAGATGATTTTTGACCCTTACCAGAATCTGATAAATCTTCTCCAGGGCCTTATTTTTTGTAAGTAGAAAATCCTGGTTGGATATGACAATTAGTTCTTCCTTTGACAGAGGCTCCAGAGCCATTGTTGTAGGGATAATCTGATTAGTATTTGGCAGGCTCTCCCAGCTTCGGGGTCGTATCCTTAATAAACTGTCTGATATCGTTGTTGGCTTTCTGCAGATCTTCATGACGCAAATACATCATATGGCCACTTCGGTAGCCTTTCCAACGAAGTCGGTCCTTCATCCTTCCACTTGGATCCAGATGCCACATAGAATATTTCGCATTAAAATAGGTGGTGGCCCCATCAAAGTACCCGGATTGGATCATGACTTGTAAATAGGGGTTTTGGGCCATGGCCTGGCGCAGATTTTCACCGGTATGATCATTAGATCGGTCCCAGGGGTGCACAGGGCCAAACATATTGTATTTAATATCTGTCTTATAGTTGAGATGTTCACGCAAATAGTAGTTGATCGCGGGTGTAAATGAATGAAGCCATGACGTGATCTCAGCATTATAGTCAGGTCTGACACCCGCAGACTTCTCATCGATTCCCTTATATCGTGAGTCCAGGCGGCCAATTGTGAATCCCTTGGATCGTAAAAGTTCTTTCCAGAAAAAGGAAGTGGGAACATCCAGGTTTTGAGATAAGATGGCCTCTTTAGAAAGGCCGGAGTAATGGGCCATCTTGGTGGCGACTTCATCCCTGGTGCTTTTGTCAATAAATCCACCCTTAACAAGCGCCGGCGTAACTGTATTAACGGCATAGTCCTCAACTTCCGGTAGTAATTCGGTCAGGTCTTTATTTTGGAGTTCGGGAGGCAATGCCTTATGATACCAGGCTGCAGCTGCGAAATAAGGTAGTCTATTGGCTGCCCCAACAGGCCCCGATCGATCAATACCCAGACTGGTCGGCGACACCAGGATGACACCATTCAGGTACATCCACTGAGCGTTTTGCAACGCTAGAGACAAGCCCGAAACACGAGTGGTTCCATAACTCTCACCAATCAGATATTTTGGGGATGACCAGCGATTGTGCCGGGACACAAAGGTGGTGAGCCATTCTGCCAGGTATTTGATGTCTGCATTGACCCCGAAAAACGTTTCTCTTTTCGTCTTTTTATCCAGGATTCGGGAGTATCCGGTGTTTACCGGGTTGACATAAACAATGTCAGCGACATCAAGAATGGAGTACGGGTTTTCCCTCACACCATAAGGCTGAACCGGATAGCCTTCATCATCAATTTTCAGGATTCTTGGCCCGGTATAGGCCAGGTGCATCCAAACAGATGCTGAACCCGGCCCTCCGTTAAAAGACATAATCAACGGCCTGGAGGCTCTGTCTTTTACATCAGATCGCTCGTAATAGGTATAAAACAATGATGCAACCACCTTGCCGGAGTCGTTCCATACGGGTTGGGTACCGGCGGTGGCAGTATAAGGGAAACGGACATCGTTGACGGTGACCTCATGCTTGGTCGTCACAGCAGATTCAGCCTCTAAGTGCCGATCCTGAGCTGTGAGATACATGAAGGGAAGGGAGATCAGACAAATGATTAAAAACAAACGTGTCATAATAATATAGATGTCAAGTAGGGATTATTGAATGAATGTGGTATTAATATTAGCAAAATAGATATTAGCCACCAACTATAATTATGCAATCCGTCCCTTGGCTGGATAAGTGGGTAAAAGATTCATTCAAAATGAATGATTTTTAATTGCGAAGTTGAGCGAACGATGTAAGCCAAATATTTGCTTTGAGCAGATGAAAATTCTCGTATGGCCGTTGGCGGTGGCGAAAGTGATCCAAGAAAGTTGTTGATCTTATCGCTTACCCCAATACCTTCGATCTCGTTAGCCAGATACAATTCCGGGTAGGTGAATATGGTATCGAAAAAAGTAGATCCCTGCCTGACCCCAGTCAGCTGCTTGGAACCGCCAATCGAAATTCCTCCGGACCCTCCAAATGATCCGAATCCACCCCCAATGCTCAGACCACTCGATGTCGAATTATACACTCCAACGGTCAATCTCAAAAGATGATCATTTATTTTTTCAGCAAAAAGCGAAGCGGTGCCATTGCTAAATTGTTCATACAATTGTTCCTTGGACATGAAATCATAGGATTTGAAGCTGCCGGATAATTCGTCCTCCTGATATACTACTCCCCGGTTGATGTCAATCGTTTGTTGATTAATGTAATGATACTTGTCAATGAGTTCTCCTGTGAATATATCGTAGAGACTGAGGTCAATCAGGTTTTTACCGAGAGTCAGGCGGAAAATTACCTGATCCACCAAAAAAGAGTTGGAAGAGTTACCGGTAACCAGGCTTTTACTAGGCACTTGCAGTTGCCTTACCCTACCTTGTTCCCAATCAATAATCCAGATATGGGTCCGAAAACGACCCGGCTGATCCATGGTGAAGTAAAAGTTCCCGTACCGATAATATAATTTGACGGGAAGCTGATAGTCTGCAATTGATTTGTTAGTGTTAGGATCAACATATAAAATAGGCAAGTCAAGGAACACATCCGGACTAAACGGTGGTTTATACCGGAAAACCTTCCTGGTGATTCCCTGCGGTCGTACTTGTGTAAAAATTAACTCATTCTTTTTAGCTTCTGCTGTAATTACAAAAAATCTACCTCCAGAGCTGATCTGACCAATGGTGTGAAGATCCCGGCGCCGGTCAAGATTAACATAAACAGGTTTCGAAAATTGACCTTCCCTTGATAATTCAATGATCCCGATATCCCCTTCCTTTGAGGAAGACCGCGGTTTGAAGAAAAACTGAAAACCCTTTTCATCAAAGCCCTCTCCAATCAGTTCAAGATTGTATCTGAAAGGCAGTTGTCCTTTGGCCAGTACCTCTCCGGTCGCACTTATGACAAATCCGTGGATTTCCCTTTTTTTATAATAGATCATACCTATGGTCCCATCATTGGTCGCTGTGATATAAAGGTTTTCCACATTTCGGTCACCTAGTTGGACACTTGCAAATTCCTGTTGCGCCTAAGCAGACAAAGCGAATAATCCGAAGACCGCAAACATGCTAAAAATACTACCTATCAAATAACTCCCTGGGGAGAGGCAACTATAGTTTGATCTGGGTTGTTCAGCAATCATATTCACTCCCATGCAAGGTAATGGATTCAAAGGTGCAGGATCTGTTGTATTGCTACAAGAAACCCACCCGGCAAAGATATCAAACGAATACGGCATCTGTCTCACCGAAGGATGAATAAGGCTCAAGGGTGGTATATTCTATAAAATCAAATATCTTTCAGTTATAGTTGAAGGGTCAATGGCCAGCAAAGACGTATTTAATATCTACCAGAACAAGTCTAATCTAAAGTGGATCGTATTGGTGGCGGCGACGGTTATCAGTACGGGTTCCATTTTTTATACCAACTTCCTGGTCAATAAATTAAAACAACGTGAACGGAGTTTTATAAACCTGTATGCCACTACACTTCAACATCTGCTTGACGAAAGCGTGACGTATTCACAGGATATCAATTTTATCAGTGAACAGATTATCCTCCAGAATAATTCAATTCCAATGATCATTATGGATTCTTTAGGAGCTATCATTGATTATCGGAATATCGCAGTAGACTCCTCTAGGAATACGGCGGCTATAAAGAAAAAATTGACAGCTATGGCGCATGCCATGGAAAAGGTTTATCCTCCAATACGAATAGCTCCTGCTGATCCGGAAACCGGTGAGCCTTACCTGGTACAGTATCTATATTACCGGAATTCTAGTTTGCTGACTCAACTTACCTTTTATCCCTTTATCCAATTATCGGTCATAGCGATCTTTGGTTTTATCGCCTATCTGGCCTTCAGTTATTCTCGTACTGCTGAACAAAATCGGGTTTGGGTAGGGTTGGCCAAGGAAACAGCACATCAACTAGGCACTCCCATTTCTTCGCTGATCGCCTGGGTAGAATACCTTAAAACGGATCCGAAATTTCAGGGAAATACCACCCTGGAGGAGTTGAATAAGGATATTCAAAAACTTGAGCTGATTACAGAAAGGTTTTCAAGCATTGGCTCTGTCCCTGTGCTCAATCAGGAAAATATCGTGGAGGTTGTGTCTCATGTTGTGACCTACCTGAAGTCAAGGATATCTTCCAAAGTAGAGATTTCAATGTATTCCATGTATAATACTATTGAAACAGAGATCAATGCACCTCTTTTTGAATGGGTCATCGAGAATATCTGTAAGAATGCAGTTGATGCCATGTCAGGTGTTGGATCTATCAGCATCAGGATTTTGGAAGGAAGCGATTGGAAGGTATTTGTTGATATCAAGGATACGGGGAAGGGGATCAGTCCGTCTAAATTAAAACAAGTATTCAATCCGGGTTTTACTACCAAAAAACGAGGATGGGGACTTGGTTTGGCCTTGGCCGAGCGGATTATAGAGAACTACCATAAAGGGAGAATTTTTGTAAAATCTTCTGAAATTGATAAGGGAACGACCTTTAGAATCGTACTCAACCGACGTCGAAAATAAGAGGCCAGCCACAACCCGGAATTACAGACTAAAATAACAACACAAGCGTTTGAGTTAATCATATTTACTTCTACTTTTGCAGTCTGAAAATCCACCTGAAATTAGGGAAAATTTATGGCAAATATTGGCAAAGTAACTCAGGTAATCGGACCTGTTGTTGACGTTAGTTTCGCAGATGAAGAACATCTTCCGGACATTCTTGACGCCTTGGTAGTAACCAAATTAAATGGCGCCAAAGTTGTGTTGGAATGCCAGCAACACCTGGGAGAAGACAGGGTCCGCACCATTGCAATGGACGGTACTGAGGGGCTGGTCCGTGGCATGGATGTAGTGCATACCGGATCTCCGATAAAAATGCCAACAGGAGAAAAGATCAAAGGTCGGTTATTTAACGTCATCGGGGAAGCTATCGATGGAATCGAGCAACCTGAGAATGAAGGGGGCTTGCCCATTCATAGAGATGCTCCTGCCTATGAAGATCTTTCCACGTCCTCGGAAGTGTTGTTTACGGGGATTAAGGTGATTGATCTTCTTGAACCCTATGTAAAAGGAGGTAAAATAGGCCTCTTTGGAGGCGCTGGTGTGGGTAAAACGGTGCTGATCATGGAATTGATCAATAATATTGCCAAAGCTTATTCGGGCTTGTCGGTCTTTGCCGGGGTAGGAGAAAGAACCAGGGAAGGGAATGACTTACTCAGAGAGATGATTGAGTCCGGCGTGATTAAATATGGTGACGATTTTGTGAAGGCCATGGAGGAAGGGGATTGGGATCTGTCTAAAGTGAATAAAAAAGCTTTGGCTGAATCACAGGCAACTCTGGTTTTCGGACAAATGAATGAACCTCCCGGAGCACGTGCTCGGGTGGCCTTATCTGGGTTGGCAGTAGCAGAATATTTTAGGGATGGCGACGGAGAAGGTGAAGGTAGGGATATCCTGTTCTTCATAGACAACATATTCAGATTTACTCAGGCAGGATCCGAAGTATCGGCCCTGTTAGGAAGAATGCCTTCAGCCGTTGGTTATCAACCAACACTAGCGACAGAAATGGGAGCCATGCAGGAGAGGATCACATCTACTAAAAGAGGATCAATTACTTCTGTTCAGGCTGTATATGTACCGGCTGATGACCTGACAGATCCTGCACCCGCTACCACATTTGCCCACCTGGATGCCACCACTGTACTTTCCCGAAAGATTGCTGAGCTGGGGATCTATCCTGCCGTGGACCCTCTAGACTCCACTTCCAGGATACTGAGCGCTGATATCGTGGGTGATGAGCATTATAATACAGCTCAACGTGTCAAGGAAATCATACAACGTTATAATGAGCTTCAGGATATTATAGCCATCCTTGGGATGGACGAATTATCTGATGAAGATAAGATGGTCGTTCACCGGGCTCGGCGTGTTCAACGTTTCTTATCCCAACCTTTCCATGTGGCAAGTCAGTTCACGGGTCTGGATGGTGTTCTGGTGGATATCAAGGACACTATCAAAGGATTTAATATGATCCTTGACGGCGAATTGGATCATCTTCCCGAGGCTGCTTTCAACCTCGTGGGGACTATTGAAGATGCCGTTGCTAAAGGTGAAAAACTTAAAGCTGAAGCCGAATCTTAAGGATTATGTATCTTGAAATCCTTACACCAGATCAGAAAGTATTTGAAGGAGAGGTATTGTCAGCAACCTTTCCAGGTACCGATGGATCCTTCCAGGTCCTGAGCCATCATGCCCCCTTACTCAGTACCTTGAAAAAAGGGAAGGTCGTTTATAAAGATAAGAAAAATGAATTCGAGATCACGATAGATGGAGGGGTAGTGGAAGTTTTGCACAACAAAGTAGTTCTCCTCGCAGAAGCACTGGTCACAGAGGAGGATTAGCATATTATCTTGATAAAGACGTCATGGCTGATCCAGCAGGCGGATCCCTTCTTTCTCTTGGCGAATACTATTAGATTGTTCTAGTTTTTTCAATATCCTGCTAATGACTTCCCGGGCGGTGCCCAACTCACTGGCCATTTGCTTATGTGTGATATCAAGCAAATCGGTCCTGAGGATATCAGATTTTCTATGCAGGTATTCCACTATCCGTTCGTCAAGTTTGTTGAAAATCAGGTTGTTGATGGTATCAAGCAGATCCACATAGCGTTCATTGTACATGCGAAAAAACAGGGAATTTAAGCCGGGATATTGCCGGGTCCAGCGTTCAATTTGGGTTACAGGAAGCAACAAGGCCTGGGTATCTTTTTCCGTGATAGCCATAATACGGCTAGGCTCGTTCTTCAGACTTGCTGCAAATGACATGATACAGCTTTCGTTGGGTTGAATATAATAGAGCAGTAATTCCTTTTCACGATAAGTAGTAAATACCTTGATGAGACCGGAAATAACTACAGGTATTACTTTAACATATTGATTCTCACGAAGAATGACCATGTCTGCTGGAATATTCTTGATGGCCGCTTCCCTGGTGATTTCTGTAATTAGGTCAGAGCCGAGAAATCCAAACCTTTCCTTAATGATTTCAGGCTTAGGGATCATGGTCTATTGTTTTCATCAAAACTAACTAAATCATCTAATTCTGATGACATACATCACTTATTGTGGGAGGGTCTATGGAAAAATGTCCGAAACCATTTTATCGGAATGAGCATAGAGGTGGTTTTCTGGTAAGCCCGGTATTCCTCTCCAAACTCACGGATAAGCTTCTTTTCTTCCAGCATGGTACCAATAATCAGATATCCAGAAACCAGGACATTAGTAATTAACAACGAGGAGGTAGGCCAGATTACCAGCAGGCCCCAGCCAAACAGTAAACCGCCCAAATACAATGGATGCCGAACTATTCCATTCCATCCATCCACTACCAACTTTTCAGGATGGAATGGCCTTCTGGTCTTTAGCTGGTAAGTTCCCAGAAATTCATCTGGGTTGTAGTTCTTAAACCCAACCACAAGAATATATAGTCCAAAAAGTGACAGGGTCATACCAATAACTTGATGCCACCAATCGAGCCCGTAAAGGAATGCTTCATTGGCATGCCGATAGGCCAGAGCAACCGGCACGAGCAAGACCAAAGCAATCAAGTTATAAACCAGTCGATAAAAAGTACTTGCTACTGGGTTTATCCTGAGGATATATTGTTTAACCCGGTCACTGGCCAGGAGGCTGTGAATAACAAAATATACTATCCATGCTGCGATCAGATAAGTCATTACTGTAAAGGATTCCCAAAAGTAATTCATAGAAAATCGATTGCTATTAGTACTGTTGTTGCGTTTTCTTTCCAGGCAGGACATGAACATGGGTTAAACCATGCCTGCACTGTAAGTTTTCAAAACATTTCTGATTCACATATCCTACGATATATCCATCTCCTCCCGGGTTGATCAACTGCTCTTTCACTAAAGTAAATTCAGTGAAGCTAATGCTTCGAAAAGAGTCATAATCTACTCTGACTTTTAACTTCTGATCCTCCATTCCTTCAATGAATTTTGACTTCTTCAGACTTTCTGCAATGTTTTTACAGCCACACTATTCAGCGCTTCTTCTACATCTTCAACAAGGTCGAGTTCATGCTCTATTCCACAGGACAGCCGCACCAGCGAATCCTGTATCCCTGCATTTCTCCGAACTTCATCAGGTGTTGATTTATGCGTCATAGTGGCTGGATGACAGCACAGGCTTCTTACACCTCCAAGACTCTCAGCCAGCTTAAAATATTTGGTGGAGGTAACAAATTGCCTGGCAGATTCGGAAGTATCTTCTTTAAAGCTAAAGGAAACAATGGCCCCGTACAGCTTCTGTTGACGTTTGGCAACTTCATGGTTTTTATGGGTAATCAACCCCGGGTAGAAGACTTTATCAACGGCCTCATGACTTACAAGAAAGCGGGCAACGGAAAAGGCATTGGCACATTGTTTTTCAATTCTCAGATGAAGGGTTTGAATGCCCCGGATGATCAACCAGCTATCCCATGGGCCCAGTACTCCACCGGAGGCATTCTGAATAAACTTGACTTTTTCAGCCAGTTTTTCTGTACTAACCACTACAAGACCCGCAAGCACATCCGAATGTCCACCCAGGTATTTGGTAGCGCTGTGAAGGACGATGTCTGCTCCCAGGTGTAGTGGTCGCTGCAACGCGGGCGAAGCAAAGGTATTATCAACGACAACCAGGCAGTCTCCCTGTGCTGCGATAGCAGAGATTGCCTCAATATCTGAAATCTTGAGAGTAGGATTAGTAGGAGTCTCCAGCCAGATTAGTTTTGTTTTTTCTGAAAATACAGCTTCAACTTCAGGAATACTGGTGGTATCTACATACTGAACCGTAATGCCAAAGCGAGAGTAAATGTGCTCAAAAAGGCGAAACGAGCCTCCATAGATATCATCAACGGCGATAATCTCATCACCTGCGCTTAGAAGTTTTAAAACCGCGTCAACAGCAGCTAACCCACTGCCGAAAGCAAATCCGGCCACGCCTTGTTCTAGTCCGGCAATGGTATCCTCCAATGCCTTCCTGGTGGGGTTATTGGTTCGTGAATAGTCAAATCCCTTGTTCTTGCCAGGGGCCTCCTGAACATAGGTGGATGTCTGATAAACCGGGGTAGAAACGGCCCCGGTCAATGGGTCGGGACCTAACCCATGGATAATTCTTGTCTCTTCTCTCATAACTTTTAATTTTTTTAATAAACCAGTATGATTTATCTCAAAAAGTCTGGAGACGAAACATCTTTAAATTAAAATGTCCCTCCCAGACAAGCTAGAAGAGACGCTAATTTCGATCTCTGATTCTATCTTATCTGCCCCTTTTTAGGGTTGGAAGTAGCACCTTTTCTCTGAAGAGAAGGTTGCTAAGGCTTCACAGGGCCAAATCCCTCTGCCTTTCTTGATAAATCAATAATTAAACAATGAACGAGCTACAAATGTAGGGGTACATGCTTTAGGCAAACAAGAAAATCTGTTAAATTTTTTAATTAATCTATCGTTGATTAGTTAAACCATTGATAATCAAGTTAGTAACTAATTAAATAATTTTAATAAGTGTATGACAGAAGCAACCCTTCTACCTTTTTGGTGTTTATATAACAACAAGAGCATCCAGATAAACAAACAATCTCATGAAAAAACAATTAACCTTAAACGCCATCACATTACTATTGGCTACATTGCCATGCTGGGCCTTCCAGGAGGTCACCATCAAGAAAACTTTTAAGAATATTAAGGAGATCTCACTTTCGACAGCCGCAGGGGATTGCATGATTTCCAAAGCTAGCGGGAGCGATGTTTCGTTAGTAATGACACATTCTTATGATGAGGCTGATTTCACACCTGAAATGAAACAAGAAGGAAGCCGACTAATATTAAAGGAGAAATTTGACCGCCGTCACTCCTCGCAGGGGAAGAGTAAGTGGGTATTGGAAGTGCCGGACAATATTCGCTTCGACTTCAGCAGCGGGTCGGGCGACCTGCACGCTTCCGGGATCAAACTCAACCTAAAGACCAATGTCGGGTCAGGTGATATGAAGTTGGATAAAGTGACCGGTGAGGTAAAGACCAATTCAGGATCCGGAGATATTGAACTTGATAGGATGAATGGAATGGTTTTGGTGAATACCGGATCCGGAGACATCACCTTTAGTGAGACCCAGGGAGAGTTAAAATGTAATTTGGGATCTGGAAGTATCAGTGGGAAAGATAGCCAGGGAAAATTTAGCTTGAATGTAGGATCCGGTGACATTGAAGTGGAGGAATTAACACTCTCGGGGGCAAGCAGTTTTAACTCAGGATCAGGAGATGCAGAATTATCGCTTGCGGTGCCCTTGGAGTTTGATATTGGTGTAAATAGTGGCTCTGGAGATGCCAGGCTTGATTTTGCAGGTAATAAAATTGAAGGGCTGGTAATTATGCAGGCCAATAAGAGGAATGGTACCATTCGGGCTCCATTCGAATTTGATTCTACGGAGAAAGAAGATCGGGGAAGTCAGGTCATCATAAAAAAGACCAGGCAATTTGGGACGAAAAATATTAGGATTAAGATATCTACCGGTTCAGGGAGCGCTGAAATCGAAAAGTAAGGTGATCAGTTGAGGAGATCTAACTTGTGGTCCCTGACCGAGGGTTTATCAAAAATTAGATACTGCTCCCAAAAATCAGTAGGAGGCACACCTGCAACAAATTCCACTGGTTTTCGCTTGACGGGATGTTCAAAGTATAGCTTTCTGGCATGAAGGTGGATTGATCCGTCAGCATTCGGTTGCTTGTATCCATACTTTACATCCCCCCGGATGGGACAGCCAATGGATGCCAACTGTACCCTGATTTGATGGGGTCGTCCTGTTTGGGGTTCTACTGTCAATAAGTGGTGGTCATTGGCCGATCCGATGAGTCGGTAATCCAACACAGCCCGCTGAGCATTTTCGCGAGCCTTGTCAAATGCCGTTGTCTTATTTTTTGCAGGGTCTTTGATCAACCAATGGACAAGATGGTCTTGTGGCTTCCGAGGGCGGTTTTTTACAATGGCCCAATACGTTTTTTGAACCTTTCGGTCTCTGAATAGCTTGTTCATGCGCTCCAGGGCCTTAGATGTTCTGGCAAAAACGACAAGCCCGCTCACCGGTCGATCAAGGCGATGCACCACCCCAAGGAAGACCTTGCCAGGTTTCATGTACTTATGCTTAATGTATTCCTTACAATGCTCTACCAACGGAGTATCACCGGTGGCATCGCCTTGTACCAGTACTCCCGCCGACTTGTTAACAACAAGCAGGTGGTTATCCTCGTACATCACACTAAAAGTACTGGGTATTTTCATTAAGTCAAGATCTAATATTCTGAAGTCAAATAAAACTGTATGTCCGGAAAATTATCCTTCACCATCTGAAGCCACGCTTTAGATTCAGCCATCAACACCTGTTTACCTTCTTTGTCTCTGGCAATATGCCGGTACTTAGAATCAATAAATTCTTTCAATTTCTTCGGTTGATCAGAATGAATCCAGCAGGCCTTAAATAACTTTTGAGGAACGAACTCGCAAGTGGCCCCATACTCATGTTTGAGTCGATGTTGAATAACTTCGAACTGTAACGCCCCAACGGTACCTACGACACGCCGTGATCCCAGTTCATAAGTAAAGAGTTGAGCAACGCCCTCATCCATAAGCTGCCGCAGCCCCTTGTCCAACTGCTTGCTCTTCATAGCGTCCTTGTTGATTACTTCTTTGAAGATCTCAGGGGAAAAACTGGGAATTCCTATGAAGCTTCCGAGCTGTTTATCACTTAAAGTGTCCCCAATCTTCAGATTACCGGTATCGTACAATCCGACAATATCTCCTGGGTAGGCCGTGTCAATGATCTCTTTGTCCTGAGCCATGAAGGCAGTGACATTGGAAAAGCGAAAAGTTTTATTAAGACGCACATGATGGTACGTTTTTTTACGTTCGAATTTTCCGGAACAAACTCTGAGGAAGGCAATTCGGTTACGATGGCGGGGATCCATATTCGCATGGATCTTAAATACGAAACCAGAAAACCCGGGAGATGAAGGTAAGACAATTCGATCTTCAGTTTGCCGTGAACGGGGAGTAGGGGCAATTTCTATAAAGCAATCCAATAATTCTTTTATGCCGAAATTGTTTACCGCGCTACCAAAAAACACAGGCGCCACACGAGCAGCCTGGTATTCTTCAAGATCAAATTTGGGGTAAACACCTTCGATAAGAGATACTTCCTCAACCAATTGTACGGCATCTTCGGCCCCTATCAGATTCGTCAGATTTGAACTCTGAAGATCATCAATCTTTACCCCTTCGGATAAGGTTTGTTTACTGGGTTCAAAAAGGTGAAGGGCATGCTCGTACAAGCTATAAACTCCTTTAAATCGCTTCCCCATATTAATAGGCCAGCTCAGAGGTCTCACCCTGATGTTTAGCTTGCTTTCGATCTCATCCAGAAGGTCAAAAGGATCTCTTCCTTCCCTGTCAAGTTTGTTAATAAAGACGAGTACAGGGGTGTCTCTCATTCGGCAGACTTCCATGAGCTTTTTGGTCTGTTGCTCCACACCTTTCACACAGTCAATGACCATAATGACACTATCTACAGCGGTCAACGTACGATACGTGTCCTCGGCGAAATCCTGGTGACCTGGAGTATCCAGTAAATTTATTTTCTTGTCTTTATAAACAAATCCCATAACAGAGGTGGCCACGGATATCCCACGTTGTCTTTCAATTTCCATGAAGTCAGAATGTACATGGTCTTTAATTTTGCTGGACTTAACAGCGCCGGCTTTTTGTATTGCTCCACCAAATAGCAATAGCTTCTCGGTCAAAGTAGTTTTTCCTGCGTCAGGATGAGAAATAATGCCAAAGGTTCTTCGTTTTGCTATCTCTTGTTCTATGTTCATGGGATCGCAGAAAAATTAAGGGTGCAAAACTAATTTGAATTAACCAGATCACATCACATATCGTTTCATGATTGCCGAGGGAAGAAAGGGGGTCTGATTGAGGGACGAATACTGTCACTACCATGTCATTGTGTCATAGAATCAAGCATGAGAGGCAATTGGCATAACCATTGATGTGTACAATTCACTGAATAAGAGCAAAGAATATTAGTATATAGAAATTATGGGAAAAATTATAGGAATAGATCTGGGGACAACTAACTCATGTGTGGCCGTTATGGAGGGGAATGAGCCGGTCGTCATACCTAATAGTGAAGGACGTCGAACTACGCCTTCCATTGTGGCTTTCCTGGAGGATGGAAAGGGTGAACGAAAAGTGGGAGATCCGGCCAAGCGTCAGGCGATCACAAATCCACACAATACCGTTAGTTCTGTAAAGCGGTTTATGGGTAAAAAATATACCGAGGTCGGTGAAGAATTGAAGACTGTAGCCTACAACCTGGAAAAATGCAATAATGATACGGTAAGAATAAAAATAGGTGATCGTCAGTACACACCACAGGAATTGTCTGCCATGGTTCTTCAGAAAATGAAATCAACGGCGGAAGACTACCTGGGGACAGGTGTTTCCGAGGCGGTCATTACAGTGCCGGCATATTTTAATGATGCAGAACGACAAGCTACAAAGGAAGCAGGCCAGATTACGGTTTTGATGTTAAGCGTATCATCAACGAACCTACTGCCGCGGCCCTGGCTTATGGCCTTGACAAGAAGAACAAGGACATGAAAATTGCTGTCTTTGATCTTGGTGGAGGCACGTTTGACATTTCCATTCTTGAACTGGGAGACGGTGTTTTTGAAGTCAAATCAACCAATGGTGACGTGCATCTGGGAGGAGATGACTTTGATCAGGTGATCATCGACTGGTTGGCGGAGGAATTTAAAAAAGACGAAAACATCGACCTTCGAAAAGACCCAATGGCATTGCAGCGATTAAAAGAAGCAGCAGAAAAAGCTAAAATAGAGCTGTCAAGTTCAACTAATGCTGAAATCAATCTGCCATATATTATGCCTGTGGATGGTGTGCCTAAACACCTGGTAAGGTCGTTGTCCAGATCAAAATTTGAACAATTGGCTGACAGGCTTATTCAGCGTTCGATGGAACCTGTGAGAACAGCTCTGAAGGATGCAAAAATGAGCACTTCTGAGATTGATGAGGTGATACTTGTTGGTGGTTCCACGCGTATTCCGAGGATTCAGGAAGAAGTGGAGAAGTTCTTCGGTAAGAAACCTTCTAAAGGTGTTAATCCGGATGAGGTGGTCGCCATTGGGGCCGCTATCCAGGGAGGAGTTCTCACGGGTGAGGTAAAGGACGTGCTCTTGCTTGATGTCACTCCGCTTTCATTGGGAATTGAAACCATGGGCGGTGTTATGACAAGACTCATTGAAGCGAATACGACCATCCCAACCAAGAAATCGGAAGTATTTTCAACGGCAGCAGATAATCAACCATCGGTTGAGATCCATGTGCTGCAAGGTGAGCGACCTATGGCCAAGGACAACCGTAGCCTGGGCAGATTTCATCTTGATGGTATACCTCCAGCACCCCGAGGTGTACCTCAGATCGAAGTTACTTTTGATATCGATGCCAATGGTATTATGAGTGTTACTGCCAAGGACAAAGGAACGAATAAAGAGCAGAACATACGTATTGAAGCTTCCTCCGGACTGACGGATGATGAGATCGAAAAAATGAAGAAGGAAGCTGAAGCCAATGCTGATGCCGATAAACAGGAGAAAGACAAAGTGGAGAAGCTGAATGCCGCTGATTCTATGATTTTCCAAACGGAAAAACAATTGAAGGAATATGGAGATAAGTTGTCAGACGCCAATAAGACAGCGATCAACTCGGCGCTTGAAAACTTGAAAAAAGTTCACCAGGCACAGGATATCGCAGGGGTTGACGGTGCTTTGGAAGCGTTGAACAAAGCATGGGAAGGAGCCTCCCAGGAGATGTATACTGCGAGCCAACAGGCTCAGGGAGGGCAGGCAGGTCCTGAAGCTGGAGCAGGTGACGCTTCTTCTGAAGATACCTCCGGTTCAGATACGGTGTCTGATGTAGAGTTTGAAGAGGTAGAAGAAGACGATAAAAAAAAGTGATCCAGTAGGTATCCCGTCGTCTGGTACACAGGCGAGTAGCTATAGATCCCAGGGTTGTTGGTTTGTACTAGCAGCCCTTTTTTATACGAATTATTGGAGGAGCTTCATCCTGCATCTTCGGGAGGATTAGTTTGATTGGTAATTCCTACTACATTAGCATTACAAAGAACATGATGGATGAAAAAAATACATAACGTTGTCGGCTTAATGTCAGGCACTTCCCTGGATGGCCTCGACCTGGCGTATTGCACATTCCGTAACGAACAAAATAATTGGAAATTTAAAATTGAAAAGACACAAACGCTGGCGTACAACAATCATTGGAAAAAGCAACTTCGAGGGAGCATGGTACTTCAGGGAGACCAACTACTGGAGCTACATCATGCTTATGGATTATGGTTGGGTGTGGCAGCAGTTGATTTTATTAGAAAAAATGACCTCAAAGTAGATTTGATTGCCAGTCATGGGCATACTGTATTCCATCAACCTGAAAAGGGTGTTACATTCCAGTTGGGGGAGGGACAGTCGCTGGCTGCCAAATCAGGACGGCCTGTTGTTTCCGACTTCAGGACAAAAGATGTAGTGCTGGGTGGCCAAGGAGCCCCTCTGGTACCTATTGGTGATGATCTTTTGTTCAACGAGTATCAGGCTTGCCTTAACCTTGGTGGAATTGCCAATATTTCATTTTCACATGACGGTTTACGTAGAGCATTTGATATTAGTCCTGCAAATATGCTCCTGAATTTCCTGGCAGCACAGTCAGGCTATGAGTACGACCGGGAAGGGGAAATAGCCAAATCCGGTGAAATAGACACCACTTTGCTGAATGCACTGAACGCCTTGCCATACTACAACCTTCCTATGCCTAAATCATTGGGATACGAATGGTTTAGCCATGAGGTACTCCCATTGATCGACTCATCCATGGCCTCAACACAGGATATCATGGCCACCGCTGTAGCTCACGAGGCCACTCAAATCTCCAGGGTAATAAACCAGTACCTGGAATCCGGGGACAGGGTACTGGTGACTGGCGGTGGAGCGCTTAATACCTTCCTCGTTGAAAGCATAAAGGGCCAACTTGCACCAGGCATTTACTTAGTCATACCCGAAAAACAACTTATAAATTTTAAAGAAGCAATGGTTTTCGCATTTATGGGTTTATTGCGTTGGCAGAACAAGATCAATTGCCTGCACACAGTCACAGGAGCGAAGAAAGATTCCTCCTGCGGGATCGTTTATTTACCCGGGTAGTTATGATCTAGAGGAAAGTAAAGAATTCCAAAGAGAAGGGGGATATATACCATCATTGATGTATCCATCTACCTTTTTTGCAACCACGGACTTATCTTCCCGGTAGGTTATCCCCATCCATTGAGCTCCGCATTCCAGTACTTTTACACGTACCTTTTCCTGTTCCATAAGATGTTCAACCACAGTTGGAATATAAAACTCTGACTTTTGTGGATCCTGATTGGTGGTGACAAATGTCCTGAACAGATGTTCTGCTTCGGTAAAAAATGAGTTGGGGAACGCCCAGCAATTCATTGAAACAAAAGACTCTTCGTCAAGCTCTTGCAGGATGGAATTTGCATCCGTGAATACCACTCGTCCATCAGGCAAACGTTCGATATGTGTTCTCTCAATAATGGATGTCAGGCATTTGTTTTTATCTGAAGTAGTGATTCCTCGCGAGACAAATCCATGCTCCGACAAGGTATTTTTTAAAATATAGCCCACCATGGCATATTCTCCTGGATCTGGATTGTCTTTCAGGAACGAATACAACGACTGAAAGGCTTCAGCCCCATAAAAATCATCTGCATTGATGACCGCGAATGGACCATCAATGTTATCCTTTGCCACCATCACGGCATGAGCTGTACCCCAGGGCTTTTGCCGCACCGGAAGCTGATCTATTCCTGCCACCGGTACATTTACTTCCTGTATGGAATAACTGATATGGACCAACTTACCCCAGCGGTCATCGAATATGGCTTTCATTTCCTCTAGGATATTGGCTCTGACAACAAGAACTACCTGGGTAAAACCAGCCCTGATCGCATCGTAGATAGAATAATCGATAATCGTTTCGCCATCAGGACCCACCTGATCGGCTTGCTTTAGCCCTCCATATCTACTGCCCATGCCGGCAGCTAACACTAGTAAGGTAGGCTCCATCAGATAAGGAGATAAAAAGAATTAAGGACGCCAAGATAGGGTTCCAGGACCATTCGGGAATCGCTATATGATTTTAACTCAGAAAATTCAACAGAATATTCCATCCAGTAGGCTGCCAAATGTTAAATTATTGATAATCTGTTCATTAGGTTTCAGATAAACTTTATTTATAAAAATATAATACCCAAATATGGGTGATCAATATTAGGCAATATGCAGGGTTAACCCTTTCATAAGTAATTAATAATCAATAGTTATCAACCATTTTAAATCGTTATTCTTGAAAGTGTCATGAATAATGCGGGTTAAGATAAATAGATAATCCATCTGCCCACAGCGAGCAAATGGTTACAAACATCATGAATAACGAAATTAATTTAGCTGAGCGTCCAGTTTGCCGGACAAAACTGCTTTTGGCACGGCACCAACTTGTTTATCTACGATCTCGCCCCCTTTGAATACAAGTAGCGTAGGGATACTACGGATTCCGAATTGAGCAGCCGTGGTTGGGTTTTCGTCAACATTGACCTTCCCAATTACAGCCTTGCCATCATAGTCCTCTGCCAACTCCTTTACGATAGGGCCTATCATTTTACAAGGTCCACACCACTCAGCCCAAAAATCGACCAGAACGGGTTTATCCGTACTCAATACTTCATTGAAGTTGGCATCTGTTATTTCAATTGCTTCCATATTGTTCAAAAATCTTAATATTAGGTTATCAAGCAAACGCAAATATATCATTTTTTGTTCCTGTGGTCTAACCTTTC
>Ga0114931_10003133_pt1 | contig 21001 bp, 21 predicted proteins | sample 2SBtaG_FD_89579 | JGI IMG/M metagenome (GOLD analysis project Ga0114931, IMG submission 89579) | Deep subsurface microbial communities from Kolumbo volcano to uncover new lineages of life (NeLLi) - 2SBTROV14_V59a metaG | ecosystem: Environmental > Aquatic > Marine > Volcanic | place: Kolumbo...
CCTCGTAACCGGTCGAGCCGTTGATCTGACCGGCGAGGTAAAGTCCCGCGATTCTGCGGGTCTCAAGCGTCGGGCGTAGCTCGCGCGGGTCGACGAAATCATACTCGATGGCATAGCCCGGTCGCAGCATTTCCGCGCGTTCAAGCCCGGGAATGGTGGCCAGCAGCGCCGCCTGGACGGCGCGCGGCAACGAGGTCGAGATCCCGTTGGGGTAGACGACCGGGCTCGAGAGTCCCTCGGGCTCGAGGAAGATCTGGTGTCCCGCGCGCGCGGGAAACCGCACGATCTTGTCCTCGATCGACGGGCAATAGCGCGGTCCCCGCCCCGCGATCGCCCCCGAATAGACCGCCGAGCGCTCGAGATTGGCGCGCACCAGCGCATGGGTCGCGGGCGTCGTCGCGGTGAGGTGGCAGACCACCTGTGGCACGGTGATCCGCTCGGTCAGGGTCGAGAACGGCACCGGCGGATCGTCGCCCGGCTGGACCGCGAGGCTGGCGAAATCGATGCCGTCGCGCGCCAGGCGCGGCGGCGTGCCGGTCTTGAGCCGGCCGAGCGCGAAGCCCGCGCGGGCGAGCGTTTCGGCGAGACCGATGGCCGGCGCGTCGCCCACCCGGCCGCCCGCCCGACGCTCGCCGCCGATATGGATGCGGCCGCGCAGGAAGGTCCCGGTGGTGAGCACCACGCGCGGCGCGGCGATGGTCTCGCCCGCCGCCGTGACCACGCCCGCGATCCGACCCCGGCGGTCGCGCGCCAAATCCTCGACCGCCGCCGCGCGAATCGCGAGATTGGGCTGGGCGCGCAACGCGGCCCGCATGGCGCGGGCATAGAGCGCGCGGTCGGCCTGGGCGCGCGGCCCCCAGACCGCCGGACCCTTGGAGCGGTTGAGCATTCGGTACTGAATGCCGGCTTGGTCGATGACCCGGCCCATGAGCCCGTCGAGCGCGTCGATCTCGCGCGCGAGCGTCCCCTTGGCGAGCCCGCCGATCGCCGTGTTGCACGACATCGCGCCGATGGTCTCGATCCGATGGGTGATCAGCAGGGTGCGGGCGCCAAGCCGCGCCGCCGCCGCCGCCGCCTCGCAGCCCGCGTGGCCGCCGCCGATCACGATGACATCGAACCCCGCCATGGCGCGCACTCTATGGACGCCGTCGGGCGCTGTCAAAGCGCGCGCGCGGGCGGCCCTCATCCCCCTGAAGCGGCTGGCGTTTCACGTGAAACATCACTTCCCGACGCAGAGCTCGGCGAAGATCGCGTCGAGCAGGTCCTCGACGTCGACGCGCCCCGCGAGCCGGCCGAGCGCGCGCGCCGCGAGCCGCAGGTCCTCGGCCGCGAGCTCGGCCGCCGCGCCGCCGCGCGCGCCCTGGCCGAGCGCCCGGGCGAGCGCGTCGCGACAGTCGACGAGCGCGCGGCGGTGGCGCTCGCGGGTCAACGCCGGGGCGGCGGCCGTGTCAAGCTTGTCGCCGAGAGCGCGGCCGAGCGCCGCAAGCAGCTCCCCGATCCCGGCGCCGCTTCGGCAGGAGAGCCCAAGCACCGGGCGGCCCGCGAGGCGCGCCCCGGCCGGAAAGGGCGCGAGATCGGTCTTGTTGGCGACGACCAGGGTCTCGGCGTCGACCAGCGCCCGGGTTTCGACGTCCGTCTCGGGCCAGCGGGTCGCGTCGAACAGGGCGATCCGCAAATCGGCGGCCTGGGCATGGGCGCGCGCGCGACGCACGCCCTCGACCTCGACCGCGTCCGCGGTCGCGCGTAGCCCGGCGGTGTCGGCGAGGGTCGCCGGAAAACCGTCGATTTCCATCCGGACCTCGATCACGTCGCGGGTGGTGCCCGCGCGGGTCGAGACGATCACCGCCTCGCGTTTCGCCAGGCGATTGAGAAGACTGGATTTTCCGACATTCGGCGCGCCCAGGATCACGACCAGGGCGCCGTCGCGGAGGCGTTCCCCCCGGCCCGCGTCATCTAGATGTTGTGTAATCTCCTCAAGCAACCCCGAAATACCCGCTTGCACCTTTGCATCCAGGGTCTCGGGCAAATCCTCGTCGGCGAAGTCGATCACCGCCTCGGCCAGCGCCAGCGTCTCGACGAGGGTCGCGCGCCAGCGCTCGTAAATCGCGGCCAGCGCGCCTCCCGCCTGGCGCAGGGCCTGGCGGCGTTGGGCCTGGGTTTCGGCGGCGACCAGATCGGCGAGCCCCTCGACCGCCGTGAGGTCGAGGCGGCCGTTGTCGAAGGCGCGGCGGGTGAACTCGCCGGGTTCGGCGGGGCGCAGGCCGGGCAGCGCGCCGAGCGCGGCGAGCACCGCCTCGACCACCGCGCGGCCGCCATGGACGTGGAGCTCGGCCATATCCTCGCCGGTGTAGCTCGCGGGTCCCGGCATCCAGAGCACCAGCCCGTCGTCGAGCGCCTCGCCGCCGGGCGCGCGCAGGACGCGGCGGCTCGCGCGCCTGGGCGGCGGCAAGCGACCGGCGAGCACGGCGAGCGCGGCGCCCGCGTCCGGACCCGAGACCCGGATCACCGCGATCGCCGCGCGCCCGGCGGCGGTGGCCGGGGCGAAAATGGTCATGTCGGCTCCCCGTTCAGGCGGTCCCGGACGGCGTCCCCGCCGAGCGGGGCGGCGCGGCGGTCTCGGGCGCGAGCATCAGGCGTTCAACCCGGCCGCCCGCGATCAAATGGCGTTGGAGAATCTCCTCGAGGTCCTCGATGCTCTCGTAGCCGTACCAGACCCCCTCCGGGTAGACCACCAGGGTCGGGCCCAGCGCGCAGCGGTCGAGGCAACCCGAGGCGTTGATCCGCACATCATCGAGCCCCAGCTCCTTGGCCCGCGCCTTGAGATAATTGCGCAGCCGCGCCGCGCCCTTGGCGGCGCAGCAGCCGCGTGGATGCCCGTCGGGCCGCCGATTGACGCAGCAGAAGACGTGGAGCCGGTAATAGGGCGGCGGATCGCGGTAGGCGGTCGTCATTTAGGCTTCGTCGAGGCCTGGGCCGCCGCGTCGCGCCAGATTTTCTGCCATTGCTCCCAGGCCGCGAGGCCCTGCGGCATCCAGGCCTTGAGCAGCGCCTCGCCGTCCAGGCCGGCGAGCGTCTCGTCCATGCGCTCGCGCAGCGCGGCGACGAACGCCTCCTGAAGCGGCGCGACGTCGGGCAGGCCGAAGAAGCGCCGCGCCTCGTCGGGCGTGCAGTCGATGTCGATGGTGATCTTCATCCGCTCGATCCTTTCCCGCTTGGTGGCGGCGAAAATCTCCGCCAAGCGCTTGCCGGAACGCCGGTTAAGCCCCAGTTAAAAGCAAGTTAGGGCAAGCGTTGCCATCCGGCAACGGCCGCTCCGTTGTAATTTTTGCCGGGTGCCGCCGCGATGACCGTGAACCGCCTCGACGGCGAAACGAGCCCCTATCTCCGCCAGCACAAGGACAACCCGGTTCACTGGCAGCCCTGGGACGCCGAGGCCCTGGCGCTCGCGCGGCGCGAGAACAAGCCGATCCTGCTCTCGATCGGCTATTCGGCCTGCCACTGGTGCCATGTCATGGCCCATGAGAGCTTCGAGGACCCCGCGATCGCGGCGGTGATGAACGCGCTGTTCGTCAACATCAAGGTCGATCGCGAGGAACGCCCCGACCTCGACGCGATCTACCAGACCGCGCTTTCGCTCCTCGGCCAGCCGGGGGGCTGGCCGCTGACCATGTTCCTCACGCCGGCGGCCGAGCCGTTCTGGGGCGGGACCTATTTCCCGCCCAAGGGCCGCTACGGGCGACCCGGCTTTCCCGAGGTGCTGCGCGCGGTGCACGACGTCTTTCGCTCGGCGCCCGAGAAGGTCGAGGTCAACCGCGCGGCGATCCTCGGCGCGCTCGACGAAATGGCGCGCCGATCGGGCGGCGAGCCGATCCCGCTGTCCGCGCTCGATTCGGTCGCGCGCGCGCTGCTCGCCGAGGTCGACCCCCTCCAGGGCGGCATCGGCGCGCCGCCCAAGTTTCCCCAGCCCCTGGCGCTCGAGCTTCTGTGGCGAGCGTACTACCGGAGCGGCGATGTCGCCTACCGCGACGCGGTGGTCTCGACGCTGCGCCATGTTTGCAACGGCGGTATTTACGACCATCTCGGCGGCGGCTTCGCCCGCTATGCGACCGACGCCCGCTGGCTAGTGCCTCATTTCGAGAAGATGCTCTACGACAACGCCCTTCTGGTCTCGCTCATGACCCGACTGTGGCTCGAAACCGGCGACCAACTGTTCAAAAGCCGAACGGAAGGGACGATCGCCTGGTGCCTGCGCGAGATGGCCGGCGCCGAGGGCGGCTTCGCGAGCGCCTTCGACGCCGACAGCGAGGGCGAGGAAGTCCGCTTCTACACCTGGGACGCGGCCGAGATCGACCGGATTCTGGGCGCCGACGCGGCCGCCTTCCGCGCCGCCTACGACGTGCGCGACGGCGGCAACTGGGAAGGCCGCGCGATCCTGCACCGCAACCACCCGGGCGCGGCGGGGACCGACGAGGCGGCGCTCGCCCCGCTCCGCGCCAAGCTGTTCAAGGCCCGCGCCCGGCGCGTTCCGCCGGCGCGCGACGACAAGGTGCTGGCCGACTGGAACGGGCTGATGATCGCGGCGCTCGCCGAGGCCGGGGCCGCCTTCGACCGCGAGGACTGGATCGACGCCGCCCGGCGGGCTTTCGACTTCATCCGCGCGCGCCTGGGCGACGGCGCGCGACTGCGCCACGGCTATTGCGCCGGCAAGGCGCGCGGTCACGGGCTTCTCGACGACTACGCCAACATGGCGCGCGCGGCGCTCGCGCTTTACGAGGCGCGCGGCGACGACGCCGATCTCGCCCAGGCGCGCGCCTGGGTGGAAAGCGTCGAGACCTTCTTCCGCGACGAGGCCGCGGGCGGCTATTTCATGACCCCGCGCGACGGCGAGCGATTGATCGTCCGCTCGAAGTCGGCGGCCGATACCGCCGCCCCCGCCGGCAACGCGACCTTGCTGGCGGTTCTCGTCCGTCTCCACGCGCTCACCAACGAGGCCCGCTATCGCGACCGGGCCGATGCATCGATGGCCGCCTTTGGCGCCGAGGCCGCGCGCGCGCCGCTCGCCCATTGCGCCTTTCTCAACGCGGCCGAGGGCTGGCACGCCACCACCCAGGTCGTGATCGTCGGCGCGCCCTGCAAGGCCGAAACCCGGGCATTGACCCGCGCCGCGCTGCGCGCCCCGGCGCTCGACCGCGTGATCGCCCGCGTCGCCCCGGACGCGGCGCTTCCCCCCGGCCATCCGGCGTGGGGTCGCGCGGCGACCACCGCCGGCCGCGCGACCGCCTATGTCTGCGCGGGCCAGACCTGTTCGCTGCCGATCACCGAGCCGGGCGCGCTCGCCGTCGCGCTCGCCCCGCGCGGCCGTGACAGGCCCGGGCGCCCGCGATAGATTTAACCTCGCCCGGGCAAGCCAAGCGCCGAGCCGCGCGGGCGCGGCCCGCCAACGGCGCCAAAATCAGAGCGAGGACACCGATGAGCGGAACCGATATCACCCTCACCGCCGCCGACGGCGGCCAGTTTAGCGCCTATCTCGCCGCGCCCGCGCGCGCCGCCGGCCCCGGGATCGTCGTGCTGCAGGAGATTTTCGGCGTCAACCACGTCATGCGCGACCTCGCCGAGGGGTTCGCGGCGCGGGGCTATTTCGCGATCGTTCCCGACCTTTTCTGGCGCCAGGAGCCGGGCATCCAGATCACCGACAAGACCGAGGCCGAGTGGGCGCGCGCGTTCGAGCTCTATCAGGGCTTCGACGAGGCGCTCGGGGTCGAGGACGCCAAGGCCGCGCTCGCCCACCTTCGCGCCCATCCCGGCTGCTCGGGCAAGGTCGGGGCCATCGGCTACTGCCTCGGCGGCAAGCTCGCCTATCTGATGGCGACCCGCTCGGACGCCGACTGCTCGGTCGGCTATTACGGCGTCGGAATCGAGAACGCGCTCGACGAGGCGGACGCCATCGCCCGGCCGCTGATGCTCCATATCGCCGAGAACGACCAGTTCGTGCCCCCCGAGGCCCAGGCGGCGATCAAGGCGCGGCTGGCCGACAACCCGAACGTCGTGATCCACGGCTATCCCGGCGTCGACCATGCCTTCGCCCGCGTCGGCGGCGCTCATTACGACGCCCAGGCCGCGACCCTCGCCAACGAGCGCTCGCGCGCCTTTCTCGCCGAACACCTTGGTTGAAGATTGAGGACGGCATCATGACCCATGCGATTCGCATTCACGCGCCCGGCGGCCCCGAGGCCATGGTCTGGGAGGAGGTCGAGGTCGGCGACCCCGGCCCGGGCGAGGTCCGCATCCGCCACGCGGCCATCGGCCTCAACTTCATCGACGTCTACCAGCGAAGCGGGCTCTACCCCCTGCCCGAGCTTCCCGCGGTTCTCGGCATGGAGGCCGCGGGCGTGGTCGAGGCCGTCGGCCCCGGCGTCGAGCGCCCGGCGGTGGGCGAGCGCGTCGCCTACGCCGCCACCCCGCCCGGCGCCTATGCCGAGGCGCGGATCATGCCCGCCGACCGGGTCGTGTCCCTGCCCGACGCGATCGACGAGCGGACCGCTGCGGCGATGATGCTCAAGGGGATGACCGCCGAATACCTGCTGCGCCGGACCTATCGGGTCGAGAAGGGCGACACCATTCTGTTCCACGCCGCCGCCGGCGGCGTCGGGCTGATCGCCTGCCAATGGGCCAAGGCGCTCGGCGCGACGGTGATCGGCACCGTCGGCACGCCCGAGAAGGCGGCCCGCGCCCGCGCCCACGGTTGCGATCACCCGATCGTCACCGGCGAGGAGGATTTCGTCGCCCGGGTCGCCGAGATCACCGGCGGCGCCGGCTGCGCGGTGGTCTATGATTCGATCGGCAAGGACAGCTTCGCCCGTTCGCTCGATTGCCTGGCGAGGCGCGGCATGCTGGTCTCGTTCGGCCAGTCCTCGGGCCCCGTGCCGCCGTTCGACCCGGGCCTGCTGGCGGCCAAGGGCTCGCTTTATCTCACCCGGCCGACGCTGTTCCATTACACCGCGACCCGCGCGGACCTCGAGGCGAGCGCCGCGGCCTTGTTCGCGATGGTCGCCGCCGGCGACGTAACGATCGAGATCGATCAGATCTATCCGCTCGCCGAGGCCGCCCAGGCCCATCGTGACCTGGAGGCGCGCCGGACCACGGGCTCGACCGTCCTGCTGCCCTGACGCCGGCGGTCGGTTCATCGCCTGGCCGCATGGTTGCACTTGCACGGAGCGGCCGAAAGTTGCATATACGCTTTCGATGGTCGAACAGCTTCTCGGCTCGGCGCTCGCCGAGCGCCCGGGCGATGTTCTCGCCGCCTGCCTGTGCACCAATTTGCGCAAGGCGTCGCGCGTCGCGACCCAGCGTTTCGACGCGGCGCTCAAGGACTGCGGCGTCACCGTCAATCAGCTCGCCCTTCTGCTCGCCTGCGCCGGTCCCGCCGGGACCACGACCAGCGCGGTTTCGACGGCCCTCGCGGTCGACCGCTCGACGCTCACGCGCACCCTTCGTCCCCTGATCGAGCGCGGGTTGATCGAGCGTCGGTCCGGGGGCCGGTCGCGACGCCTGTCGTTGACCGAGGCCGGTCGCCAGCGGGTCGCCGAGGCGCTTCCGCGCTGGGCCGAGGCCGAACGCGCGCTCGCCGAGGCGATCGGCTGGCCGACCACGGCGCGGCTGCTCGCCGATCTCGGCCAAATCACCGCGACCGGTCACGGCGGTTGAGATTCCGCCGGCGCGCCGATCAATCGGCCCGCGTCGCTCTATACTGCATATACAAAAACGGCCCGGCGAGGGTACCGGGCCGTTCGAGTTCGAATCCGGAGCCTCGCGTCAGGCGTTCATCGAATCGAAGAACTCCGCGTTGCTCTTGGTGCCCTTGAGCTTGTCGAGTAGGAACTCCATCGCGTCGATCGAGCCCATGGGCATCAGGATGCGACGCAGCACCCACATCTTGGAAAGCGCCGCCTTTTCGACCAGCAGTTCCTCCTTGCGGGTGCCCGACTTGCCGATGTCGATGGCCGGGAAGGTCCGCTTGTCGGCGAGCTTGCGGTCCATGACGATCTCGGAGTTGCCGGTGCCCTTGAACTCCTCGAAGATGACCTCGTCCATGCGCGAGCCGGTGTCGACCAGCGCGGTCGCGACGATGGTCAGCGAACCCCCGCCCTCGATGTTGCGCGCCGCGCCGAAGAAGCGCTTCGGCCGTTGCAGCGCGTTGGCGTCGACGCCGCCGGTCAGCACCTTGCCCGACGACGGCACCACGGTGTTGTAGGCGCGCGCGAGCCGGGTGATCGAATCGAGCAGGATCAGCACGTCGCGCTTGTGCTCGACCAGGCGCTTGGCCTTCTCGATCACCATTTCGGCGACCTGGACGTGGCGCGTGGCGGGCTCGTCGAAGGTCGAGCTCACGACCTCGCCCTTGACCGAGCGCTGCATGTCGGTGACTTCCTCGGGCCGCTCGTCGATCAGCAGCACGATGAGATAGACCTCGGGGTGGTTGATCGCCACCGCATGGGCGATGTTCTGCATCAAGACGGTCTTGCCCGCGCGCGGCGGCGAGACAAGGAGCGCCCGCTGGCCCTTGCCGAGCGGCGCGACGAGCTCGATCACCCGGGTCGAAAGATCCTTGGTCGACCCGTCCGCGACCTCGAGATGCAGGCGCTCCTCGGGGTAAAGCGGCGTGAGGTTGTCGAAGTTGACCCGGTGGCGCGCCGCTTCGGGTGGGTCGAAGTTGATGGTGTTGACCTTGAGCAGCGCGAAATATCGCTCGCCGTTCTTGGGCGCGCGGATCTGGCCCTCGACCGTGTCCCCGGTGCGCAGCGAGAAGCGCCGGATCTGACTCGGCGAGACGTAGATGTCGTCGGGGCCGGGCAGATAATTGGCCTCGGGCGCGCGCAGGAAGCCGAATCCGTCCTGGAGGATTTCGAGAACCCCCTCCCCGTGGATGGCCGTGTTGTTTTCGGCCAACTGCTTGAGGATCGCGAACAAGAGGTCCTGCTTGCGCAGCATGCTCGCGTTGTCGACGCCGAGCTCCTCGGCGTAGACGAGGAGGTCTTCGGGTGATCTGAGCTTGAGCTCTTTGAGATGCATGGCTGGAATATCGATGGATGGGGGCGGGGTCTCGGCACGACAGGCTGTCGGTCCGGCGCGGGAATCTGCGGTTTACACCACTTCCGTTAACGGCTCGTAAAGGCTATCTGGTGAGGCGGTCCGGCGCGGCGATGCGCGCTCCCTCGCCCGAGGAAAGAGTGACGACACTAACGGTCTTGGCGTCTCCGAGTCAAATGGCGTCTTGATCCGCGCATGTCAAAAATCGCGACGCCGGCCGGGCGGCGGTCCGACCGCCCCTAAAACGGCCGCACGATCACCAGAATCACGATGCCGATCATCAGGATCGTCGGCACCTCGTTGGCGACGCGGTAGAACCCGTCGCCGCGCCGGTTCCGCCCGGCGGCGAAGTCGGCCCGCCAACGCGCCATCAGGAAATGCGCCGCGAGAAGGAGGATCGCCAGCAGGATCTTGGCGTGGACCCATCCTTCCGAGAAATCGACCACTCCGGCCCCGAACAAGAGCCATAGCCCGGTCGCGACCGCCAGGATCATCGCCGGCGTCATGATCGCGCGATAGAGCCGACGCTCCATCACGATCAGCATCTCGGACGCGGGCGAGCCCGTCTCGACCCCGCAGTGGTAGACGAACAGACGCGGCAGATACAGCAACCCCGCCATCCAGGAGATCACCGCGATGACGTGCGCCGCCTTGATCCAGAGATAGGCGTTCTCGACCATGGTTCAGGTTCCTTCTCGCGCCCGAGGGCAGAGCCGATGCGCGCCGGGACAGGGCCCGGCCGCGCCGCAAGGGGCGAGACCCGGTCCGGCCGCGAGCGCGCGGCGCGCCAACCCCGCCAGCGCCTCGATGAACGCCGGCTCGGTGCCGAGCGCGCACACCCGGCGGTAGGCGGGAACGCCCACGTTCTCGGCGAGCTTGCGGTATTCGATGTCGAGTTCGACCAGGGTCTCGGAATGCTCGGAAACGAAGGCGATCGGCGTGAGAACGACCGCGACGCGGTCGCGCCCGGCGCGCGCGATCTCTTCCTCGGTCGAGGGGCCGACCCATTCAAGCGGCCCGACCCGGCTTTGGTAGCAGACCGTCCAGTCGAGATCGGGATGATCCGGCGCCAGGGCGTCGGCGATCGCGCGCGCGCCTTGCTCGACCTGCCAAACGTAGGGATCGCCGCGCGCGACGATTTTTTTCGGCAAGCCATGGGCCGAGAACAGAAGCCGCGAGCGACCGCGCCCGCCGACCTCGTCGAGGGCGCGCGCGATCAAGGCCCGGTGGGCGGCGACGAAGCCCGGCTCGGCGGGATAGCAACAGACCTCGTGGGTCGGCGCGGCAATCCCCGCGCGCCGCGCCGCGCGCTCCCAGGCCGCGCGCGACGAAGCCGTGGTGGTCGACGAGAACTGCGGATAAAGCGGCAGCAGGACGATCCGGTCGGGCGCGAAGGCCTTGACCTCGGCCGCCGCCGCGTCGCTCATGGGGTGCCAGTAGCGCATCGCCGACACGACCTTGACCGCTCCGAGATCAACGAGCGCCGCGGCCAGCGCCGCGGCCTGGCGTGCGGTCTCGGCGTTCAACGGCGAGGCGCCGCCGATCTCGGCGTAGATCTTGCGCGCGGTCGGCGCGCGCCGGTGCGAAACCATGGTCGCGAGGCACCAGCGCAGCGGCTGGGGCGCGGCGATGATCGCCGGATCGTTGAACAGGTTGAACAGGAAGGGCTGAACCGCCTCGGGCGAATCGGGGCCGCCCAGGTTGAACAGAACGACCGCGATGCGCTCGTTGTCCATGTCTTTTTCGGCCGTCCCAATGATATTCGTCATCTTCCGGCCACCGTCTCCACGGCGATCAGCCCGCCCGAGCGCGCACCCGCTCGACCAGGCGCGCGACATGCTCGACCGGCGTCGGCAGCAGCACCCCGTGGCCGAGGTTGAACACGAAGGGGACATTGCCGAAGCCGTCGAGAATGCGATCGATCGCCGCGTCCATCGACGGTCCTCCAACCAGAAGATGGACCGGATCGAGATTTCCCTGAACCGCGCATTGTCCCCGAAGCGCGCCCGCGGCCCAGGCGGGTGGCACGGTGGTGTCCAGGCTCACCGCGTCGACCCCGGTCTCGACGACATAGGCCTCGGTCATCAGGCCCGCGCCCCGGGGAAAGCCGATGATCGGCACGTCGTCGCAAGCCGCGCGCAGCCGGTCGACCAACGCCCGGGTCGGCGCGATCACCCAGCGGTGGAATGCGGCCTCGGGCAGGGTTCCGGCCCAGCTATCGAAGATCTGCACCGCCTCGGCCCCTTGGCGGACCTGCGCGATCAGGTGATCGGCGGTCGCGCGGACGACAATGTCGACGAGCCGCGCGAACCCGTCCGCGTCGCCGTAGGCCCAGCGCTTGGTGGCGGCGAAATCGCGGCTGCCGCGCCCCTCGACCATGTAGGTCGCGACCGTCCAGGGCGCGCCCGCGAAGCCGATCAGCGCGACCCTTTCGGGAAGGCTCCCCGCGACCCGGCCGACCGTCTCGTAAACCGGCGCCAGCCGCTCGACGACGCCCTCGACCGCGAGGCGATCGAGATCCGCCACGCCGCGCACCGGGCTCAAGCGCGGCCCCTCGCCCTCGGCGAAGGAAAGATCGAGCCCCAGCGCCTGGGGCACCACGAGGATATCGGAAAACAGGATCGCCGCATCGAAGCCAAAGCGCCGGATCGGCTGCAACGTCGCCTCGGTCGCGAGCTCGGGCGTGTAGCAAAGATCGAGAAAGCTCCCCGCCCGCTCGCGCAGTTTCCGATATTCAGGCAGGTAGCGTCCCGCCTGGCGCATCAGCCAGATCGGCGGTGGCCGACGGTTTTCGCCGCGAAGAGCGCGAAGAAATGGCTTTTGGGAGGACATCGATGAAAAATCTTGGGCGAAATCGCGCGTTGCGAGCGGCCCCTCTTACTACCTTTCCATGGGAAATGAAAGGTTGCTAGATGTAGTGGATACCTGTGGAAACGGGGGATTGTCGCTTGTCCCGAGGTTATCCGGAAAGCGCCGGCGACCTTTCGCGCGGCGCGCGGCAACCGTGCATAACACCGGGCCAACGATGCCGGGATGGCGACGGAACGGGGCTTTCGACGGTGCGGATCGGCGCCGTGAATATCGGGAGTCCCGGGGACCGAAAGAAGCGCGTTCCGATCCGCTCCCGGGTTTGGCGGCGCGCCGCAATCATTGTCCCCAGCCAACAAGCCATGGTATGGCGGGGGCGCGACCGGGGGTCGAAATCGGGCATCCTGTATAAGTACCTGCTTATCCCCGACATTCGGATTCCATTAACCGCCATCGAGCGGGAGCGACGCGCGACATGAAACGGTTTCATCTCCATCTCGTCTCGGATGCGACCGGCGAGACAATCAACAGCGTCGCCCGCGCGGTGATCGCCCAGTTCGAGGACGTCGAGGCGGTCGAGCATTTCTGGTCGCTCGTTCGCAGCAAGCGCCAGATCGACAACGTTCTCGCGGCGATCGAGGCAACCCCCGGGGTGGTCTTGTTCACGCTCGTCGACAAGGATTTGCGCGACCGGCTCGAACGGGGCTGCCGGCGACTCGGGATTCCCTCGGTGCCGGTGCTCGAACCGGTGATCGAGGTTCTGAGCGCGCATCTCGGCAGCAAGGTCCGGGGCCAGCCCGGGCGACAGCATCTGCTGGATGCCGAGTATTTCACCCGGATCGACGCCATGCATTTCGTGCTCGCCCACGACGACGGCCAATCGGCCCATGACCTCGACGAGGCCGACGTGGTGCTGGTCGGAGTTTCGCGCACCTCCAAGACGCCGACCTGCTTTTATCTCGCCAATCGCGGCATCAAGGCGGCCAACGTGCCGGTGGTGCCCGGCGCGCCCCTGCCGCCCGAGGTCATGAATCTCACGCGACCGTTGGTGCTCGGCCTCACCATCACGCCCGAGCGGCTGGTCGAGATCCGGCGCAATCGCCTGCGCATTCTTCATCAGGACGCCGAGACCAATTACGTCGATCTCGAGCATGTCACCGAGGAGGTGCTCGCCGCCCGACGTCTTTATGCCCGGCGAAAATGGCCGGTCATCGACGTCACGCGGCGCTCGATCGAGGAGGTCGCGGCGGCGATTCTCCAACACATGGCGCGGCACACGGGGGCCGAGACCGTCTATTCGACCCATATCGACGTCGAGGCGGCGGTCGAGTGATCCACCATGTCGCGATGAACCACGATGACGGATGATCCGACAAGCAAGACCGCGTCTCCGCTGATCCTCGCCTCGAAGTCGACGGCGCGGGCCGCGCTTTTGCGCGCCGCGGGCGTCGATTTCGCGGTCGACGCCGCAACCATCGACGAGAACGCGGTCAGGACGTCGTTTCGCGCCGACGGATGCGCGGCCGAGGAGGTTGCGCTCGCGCTCGCCGAGATGAAGGCCGCGCGGGTCTCGCGCGCCCACCCCGGAGCGCTCGTGATCGGCGCCGATCAGCTTCTCGATTGCGAGGGAACCTGGTTCGACAAGCCCGCCGACATGGCCGGGGCGCGGCGCGATTTGCGGGCGCTTCGCGGTCGGACCCATCGCCAGATCAGCGCCGTTTGCGTGGTCGTCGAGGGGGCGACGCTCTGGCGCTGCACCAAGGCCGCGCGGCTCACCATGCGGCCGTTCAGCGACGCCTTTCTCGACGATTACCTCGCCCGCGCCGGCGAGGAAGTTTGCGCCTGCGTCGGCGCTTATCGCCTCGAGGGTCTGGGCGCGCAGCTCTTCGCGTGCATCGAGGGCGACTATTTCACGATCCTCGGCCTGCCGCTCTTGCCGCTGCTCGAATTCCTGCGCGGCCATGGGGTGGTCGGGCGATGATCTTGACGGGCGCGGCCCGCGTCGCGGGCGTCATGGGCTGGCCGGTCGCGCATTCGCGCTCGCCCCGGCTGCACGGCTACTGGCTCGACCATTGCGGCGTCGATGGGGCCTATGTGCCGTTCGCCGTCGCGCCCGACGATCTCGCCCGGGCGCTCGACGCCCTGCCGGCGCTCGGCGTCGCGGGCGTCAATCTCACCGTCCCCCACAAGGAGGCGGCACTCGGTCGCATGGCAAGCCTGAGCGAGACCGCGCGCCGGATCGGCGCGGTCAATACCGTGATCGTCGCCGAGGACGGAAGCCTCGCCGGCGACAACACCGACGCCTTCGGCTTCATCGAGAACCTGCGCGCGGGCGCGCCCGACTGGCGAGCCGAGGCGGGGCCCGCGGTGGTGCTGGGCGCGGGCGGCGCGGCGCGCGCGGTCGCGGTCGCCCTTCAGGACACCGGCGCGCCCGAAATCCGGATCGTCAACCGGACGCCGGCGCGCGCCGAAAGGCTCGCGAGCGATCTCGGCGCGCCGCTCGTGGCGCGGCCCTGGGACGACCTCGATCGGGCGCTCGCGGATGCGCGCCTGCTGGTCAACGCGACCACGCTCGGCATGACGGGCGGCCCGGCGCCGGTGATCGATCTCGCGCCGCTGCCGGCCGGGGCGGTGGTCAACGACATCGTATATGTCCCGCGCGTCACGGCGCTCCTCGCGGCGGCGGCGGGGCGCGGCCTCGCCACGGTCGACGGGCTCGGCATGCTGCTCCATCAGGCGCGACCCGGCTTTCGCGCCTGGTTCGGCGTCGATCCCGAGGTCACGCCCGAGCTTCGCGCCTTCGTCGAGCACGATCTCGACGCGTGACGCCAGGCAATGCTTGTCCTCGGCCTCACCGGATCGATCGGCATGGGCAAGACGGTCGCCGCCGCGATGTTCGCGCGCGCGGGCGCGGTGGTGTTCGACGCCGACGCCGCGGTCCATGCGCTGCTCGCGCCCGGCGGCGCGGCGGTCGCGGCGGTCGCCGAGGCCTTCCCCGACTGCGTCATCGAGGACGCGGATCGATTGGCGATCGATCGCGCGGCCCTCGGGCGGCGGGTCTTCGACGACGGGACCGCCATGGCCCGGCTCGAGGCGATCCTGCATCCGCGCGTGCGCGCCGCCGAGCTCGACTTCATCAAGCGCGCCCGCGCCCGGCGCCGGCCGCTCGTGGTGCTCGACATTCCGCTTTTGCTGGAAACCGGCGGCGAGCGGATCTGCGACGCGGTCGCGGTCGTGATCGCGCCACCCTTCGTTCAGGCCCGCCGCGTGCTCGCGCGTCCCGGCATGACGCCCGCCCGCCTGGCCGCGATCCGCGCCCGCCAGATGCCCGACCGCGAAAAGATTCGGCGCGCCGATTTCGTCATCCCGACCGGTCTCGGACGCGCGGTGACCTTGCGGCACGTCCGCGCGATCGTCAGAATACTCGCCGAACGCGGCGAAACCCGTGCGCGCCGTCCTAGACCAAGGAGCCTGGGTCCATGATCGAGTGCGTTCTCGATACCGAAACCACCGGCCTCGATCCGGCCTCGGGCGATCGGGTCGTCGAAATCGGCTGCGTCGAGCTCGACAACCTGGTGCCGACCGGGCGGACCTTTCAGGCCTATATCAACCCCGAGCGCGAGGTGCCCGAGGGCGCCTTCGCGGTTCATGGGCTGTCGACCGAGTTTCTAAAATCGAAACCCGTGTTCGCCGAGGTGGTCGAGGCGTTTCTCGGCTTCATCGGAGAGGCGGCGCTGGTCATGCATAACGCCGAGTTCGACCGGGGCTTTCTCAACGCCGAGCTGACGCGGATCGACCGGCCGCCGCTTCCCATCGACCGTGTGATCGACACCCTGCGCATCGCGCGGACCCGCTTTCCGGGCGCGCCCGCGAGCCTGGACGCGCTCTGCCGGCGGTTCGGAATCGACACCGCCGAGCGCAGCCTTCACGGCGCGCTGCTCGACGCCCAGCTTCTGGCCGAGGTCTATCTTCAGCTTCGCGGAGGTCGTCAGCCGGGGTTGGCGCTCGGCGCCTCGCGGCGCGACGTGGCCGAGGCGGCGCCCGTGTCCGCCGAGACCCGGCCGCCGCGCGCGCCGCGTCCCCACGCCCCGAGCGAGGACGAGATCGCCGCGCACGCGGCCTTTCTTGAAAGCCTCAAGAACCCCCTATGGCGCGCCTGAGGGAATAAGGCGGCCAAGCGACCGTTACTTGGCCATCAGTCGTCGTCGCGGGTGTCCCCGGTCCCATCGCCGACCGGGCCGTCGCCGAACGTCGCCTCGGCGTCTTCCTCGGGCAGGCCGCCGTTGCCGCCCGCCGCCGCGTGGTGTTGCTGGTAGAGCGCGAGAAAGTCGATCGGCTGGAGCATCAGCGGCGCGAAGCCCCCGTCGCGGACCGAATCGGCGATGATCCGCCGAGCGAAGGGAAACAGGATGCGCGGGCACTCGACCATGGTGACGAGGCTGAGCGTCGGCTCCTCGAACCCGGCGATGCGGAACACCCCGCCATAGGCGAGCTCGACGATGAAGGCGACCGCCTCGCCCTGGGTCGCCTTGACCTCAAATTCGAGCACCACCTCGTAGGTCTTGTCGGCGATCTGGCGCGACTTGACCTTGACGCTCACGTCGCCGTGGGGCTGGCCCTCGTCGCTCGCGAGGCTCGTCGGCGCGAGCGGGTTCTCGAACGAGAGATCCTTGGTGTATTGGGTGATGATCGCAAGCGACGGCCCCTCGTCGGCCGCGTCTTGGGTCTCGGAGGCGCCGTCCTGCGCCGACTGGTCCGGGTTCGGGGTGTCGCTGGCCATTGGTTCGGGCTCCGTCGTTGGCGGGTGGCTGTGGCTACCATGGCGGTGCGCCGGGCACAAGTCCAGGCGGGGCCGCGCGACGCGATCAGGGGCCGCGTTCGTCGTCGGGATCGCCCCCGGGAATGCGCGGCCGCGGTCCGGGCGGCGGCTGATCGTCGTCGACCACCGTGAACTCGCCGTCGATCACGCCGTCGCGCGTCGTCCGGAAGCCGTAGGCGTGGACCTCGGCGCGCCTGGCGAGCCGCTTGCCGATCCAGAGCGCGAGCGCGTGTCGCAGCGGCGGGACGAGAAGAATCGCGCCCGCGATATCGGTCACGAACCCGGGCGTCAGCAAAAGCGCGCCCGCGAGCAGAAGCCCGACGCCGTCGATGATCTCGCGCAGCGGCACCTCGCCGCGCTCCACGGTTCGGCGCGCGCTTTCCAGAGTCGAGAGCCCCTGGTGATGCAGCACCGCGCCGCCGGCGATCGCGGTTCCGATCACCAGCGCGAGCGTCGGCCAGAGGCCGAGCCAGCCGCCGACCTTGACGAAGACAGCGATCTCGACCATCGGCGTGGCGACGAGGGCGAGAAAAATGGCAAGACCCATGCTTGCGTCGTCCTTTCGGCGGGCTTATCTAATGATTTACCTATATCGGGTTCACGGTTGTCGGATTCACGGTTTTTGTTTCGTGGCCCTTGATCCGTGGGGCCGATTTCTTCGAGCGGCGGTTTTCCTCGATCGGCGGTTGGGGACTCGACCCGGGGTCGCGCGGCCTCTACCCTATAGCCGGAACGCCGACGGCTGATTGGCGGCCGAGCGGTTGCATGCCGCCGCTTTGGTTTCGCGCCGCCGCATGCGGGGGCACCTGGCTCTCGCGGGACGGAGACGATAACGAAGGTTTTCAGTTTCTCGATATCATATTTTTCGCCATGGTCGCAGCGTTCATTCTGCTGCGCCTGCGGAGCGTTCTCGGGCGGCGCACGGGGCACGAGCGGCGACCCGGGAACCCGCTCTCGCGCCGCCGCGCGGAGAAGTCCGACGATAACGTCATCCAGCTTCCCGACGCCGAGGAGGCCGAACCCGAGGATGACTTCGCCGACGTGACCGACAAGGCGCTCGCGGCCGGGCTCACCCAGATCAAGGTCGCCGATCCCGGCTTCACCCGCGAGGGATTCCTCGCGGGCGCGCGCGCCGCGTTCGAGATGATCGTCGGCGCCTTTGCCGCGGGCGACGCCAAGGCGCTGCGCTCCCTGCTCGCCGACGAGGTCTACGAGCGCTTCGCCCAGGCCATCCGCGACCGCGAGCGGGAGGGACGTCGGCTCGAGACGGTGCTGGTCTCGATCGACGCCGCCGAAATCATCGAGGCCGGCATGAACGGACGGCTCGCCTTCGTCACGGTGCGCTTCGCGAGCCACCAGATCAACGTCACCCGCGACGCCGACGGCGCGGTGGTCGAGGGCGATCCCCAGACCGCCGTCGAGGTGATCGATCTCTGGACCTTCGAGCGCAACACGCGCGCCCGCGATCCCAATTGGCGGCTGGTGGCGACGCGCAGCCCGGCGTGATCCGCCGCCCGGGCGGGCCGACGTCGCGCGCCGCCGGAACCCCCGCGCCGATCGCGGCGGGCGTGGCCCTGGGGCTGCTGGTTCTCGGCGCTTGCGTCGCGCCGCCGCCGCCCGAGCCCCGGCTCGATCTCGCCCCGGTTTCCTTCTCCGATCTTCCCGGCTGGACCGGGGATTCTCAGTCGGGCGCGTTGACCGCCTTTCGCCGGTCCTGCGCGCGGCTCGCCTCGCTTCCCGACGACCGCCCGCTCGGGCCGCTCGCGCGCGCCGGGCGGGTCGCCGACTGGCGCCCGGCCTGCGCCGCCGCCGAGGCCGCGCCATCGGGCGATGACGCCGCCGCCCGGCGCTTCTTCGAGACCTGGTTCGCGCCCTTCGCCGCCAGCGATCGGGGCGCGCGCGAGGGTCTGTTCACCGGCTATTTCGAGCCGCTGCTGAATGGCTCGCGGACCCGGGACGCGCGCCATCGCGTGCCGCTCTACGCCCGCCCCGCCGATCTCGTGACGGTCGATCTCGGCCGCTTCGCCGAGGATCTCGCGGGCCGGCGAATCGTCGGCCGGGTCGCGGACGGGGCGCTCGCGCCCTATGACTCGCGCGCCGAAATCGACGCCCGGGGGCTCGCGGGCCGCGCGCCGATGCTCGTCTGGGTCGACGACCCGGTCGACGCCTTCTTCCTCCAGGTTCAGGGATCGGGTCGGGTGCGCCTGCCCGACGGCGAGACCATACAGCTCGGCTACGCGGCGACCAACGGCCATCCCTACGTCAGCATCGGCCGCGTGCTGATCGAGCGCGGCGCGCTCGACCGCGAGACGGTCTCGCTGCAAGCCATCCGCGCCTGGATCGCCGCCCATCCGGACGAGGCCCGGGCCCTGTTCGCCGCCAACCCGTCCTACGTGTTCTTCCGCGAACTCTCGGGCGAGGGTCCGCTCGGCAGCCAGGGCGCGCCATTGACGCCGGGGCGCAGCCTCGCGGTCGACCGGCGGTTCATTCCGCTGGGCGTGCCGGTGTTTCTCGTCGGCGCGATGCCGTCGCCCGACGATGGGGCCGCCCGTCCGCTGCGCCGACTCCTGATCGCCCAGGATACCGGCGGCGCGATCCGCGGGCCCTTGCGCGGCGACGTGTTCTGGGGCTTCGGCGCCCGGGCGGCGGCGATCGCCGGGCGCATGAAGCACGCGGGCCGGATTTATCTGCTGCTGCCGCGCGCGATCGCGCCCATGGCGGAGTGGCGGGGCCCAAGCGTCGCGTCGGTCCTTGCGTCCGTCGAGCCGCTCGCTCATTCTGTGGCGCGCTGATCACGGGAACGCGGACGGGCGACGGGATGGGAGGATCGGGCGTCATGGAAACGCGCGAGGACGGGGAAACGCGCGAGGACGGGCCGGCGACAACCAGGATCGAGCACCCGCGCGTCGGGCTGTTCGTCACCTGCCTGGTCGATCTTTTCCGGCCCAACGTCGGCTTCGCCGCGGTCAAGCTGCTCGAGGACGCGGGCTGCCGGGTCGAGGTGCCCGCGACCCAGACCTGCTGCGGCCAGCCGGCCTATAACTCGGGCGACCGGGCGGACGCCCGCGCGATCGCGCGGACGGTGATCGACGCCTTCGAGGACTTCGATTACGTGGTCGCGCCGTCGGGGTCCTGCGCGGGCATGCTGCGCCACCATTACCCGGCGCTGTTCGTCGACGACGCGGCGATGGCGGCCCGCGCCGAGGCTCTCGCCGGGCGCACCCACGAGCTGGTATCGTTTCTCCACGACCTGCGCGGCGTGACGGCGGTCGCGGCGCGCTACGAGGGCCGGGTCGCCTATCACGACGCCTGCTCGGGCTTACGCGAGATGGGGGTGCGCGACCAACCGCGCGCGTTGCTCGCGAGCGTTCGGGGCCTCTCGCTCGCGGAACTGTCCGATCCCGAGCTTTGCTGCGGCTTCGGCGGCACGTTCTGCGTGAAATATCCCGCGATCTCGGGCCGCATGGTCGCCGACAAGGTGGCCGACGCGGTCGCGTCCGGCGCCGATACCCTGCTCGCGGGCGATCTCGGCTGCCTGCTCAACATCGCCGGGCGGATCGGCCGCGAGGGCGTGGGCCCGCGCGTTCGCCACGTCGCCGAGGTGCTCGCCGGGATGGCCGACGGACCGGCGATCGGCGCGCCGCGCGACGCGGACAAGGGGGGCCGGCGATGACCATGCCGATCACCAGCCCGGCGTTCCGCGAGAACGCCGCCCGCGCGCTCGCGGACCCCGACCTCCAAAAGGCGCTGGTGAAGATGAAGGCGGGCTTCATCGACAAGCGCCGCCGCGCGGTCGAGCGCCTGCCCGAGTTCGATGCGCTGCGCGACGCCGCCCGCGACATCAAGGACCACGTGCTCGACAACCTCGACCATTACCTCGAGGCCTTCGAGGCGCGGGTGATCGAGGCCGGCGGCCAAGTCCACTGGTGCCCCGACCCCGAAAGCGCGCGCAAGACCGTGCTCGAGCTCTGCCGCGCCGCCGGCGCGCGCACGGTGACCAAGAGCAAGAGCATGATCACCGAGGAGATCGGGCTCAACGACTATCTCTCGGAGAACGAGATCGAGCCGATCGAGACCGATCTCGGCGAATACATCATCCAGCTCGCCCAGGAGCCGCCGAGCCATATCATCGCGCCCGCGGTCCACAAGTCGAAGGAGCAGGTCGCCGATCTATTCGTCGATCACCACCGCCGCTACGGCTTCACCGAGCGCCATACCGCGCCCCGCGCCCTGGTCGACGAGGCGCGCCAGGTGCTGCGCCAGAAGTATCTCGACGCCGACGTCGGC
>Ga0114931_10003134_pt1 | contig 20999 bp, 21 predicted proteins | sample 2SBtaG_FD_89579 | JGI IMG/M metagenome (GOLD analysis project Ga0114931, IMG submission 89579) | Deep subsurface microbial communities from Kolumbo volcano to uncover new lineages of life (NeLLi) - 2SBTROV14_V59a metaG | ecosystem: Environmental > Aquatic > Marine > Volcanic | place: Kolumbo...
AATCAGAGCTTCCCTGGTTTTCTCCCCAACCCAGGTCGGGTTCATCGCCCCTTTATTGCGCATTGCTGCACAAGCATGTCTTAAATGCTACCAGCCAAAAAATCGTCAAAAAATATTTTTTCATTAAATATCAAAGACATATAAAAATGGCATGTTCCTTGTATGAATTTTACTTGACTGGTAGTAAATTTATTCAGGACCAACCTGAAGATGCAAACTCAGCGACAGCCTTCCTTACAATATTTGAAAGAGGTTTAAATCATGACTCCCGAAGAACTCAAACATATGATTGAGATGTCAGGGACCATCAACATGGAGATTTTTTACTGGTGGTGTACAGCCATCATGATTCTGATCCATGCGGGTTTCCTTGCCTACGAAATGGGCGCATCGCGTCTTAAAAATACCCTGGCATCCGGTGTGAAAAACATCCTGGCATTTGCTTTTGTGGTACCAACTTTCTTCTTCTTTGGATGGTTTATCTATCTGGGCTTCACCAGTGGATTTAGCATTAACTGGGAAGATGCGACAGCAGGTATTCCCTGGAGTGCGTCGATGGGCCCCAACCTCACCGATAATGCTAGCGGCGTTTTCTGGGCCGCCTTTACCATGTTCGCAGCAACCACAGCATCCATCATGTCCGGTGCGGTGATCGAACGTATTCGCCTGTCGTCATTCCTGATTCTGGCGATCCTGCTTGGCTCGGTTGTCTGGATTCTGGGGGCTTCCTGGGGCTGGCATCCCAGTGGCTGGTTGACCAAGGAATTTGGTTATCATGATACCGGTGCAGCCGGCGTGGTACACGTTGTAGCTGGCTTCTTCACCCTGGGTGTATTGCTCAACCTGGGCCCCCGTATCGGCCGCTTTGCAAAAGACGGCACCGTGTTGCCCATCGTCGGTCACAGCACGCCCATGTCACTGATTGGCCTGATGCTGATTATTGTCGGCTTCTTCGGCTTCCTCGGTGGTTGTATTATTTATGTCACCGGTGATCAGTGGGTAACGATTTACAATACGCCAACCACCCTGTCCGCCTTCGCCTTCAATACCCTGATGGGATTTGCCGGCGGTATCATTGGCGCTTACCTGATTACCCGTGATCCGTTCTGGATGATGTCCGGTGGCCTGGTAGGCATTATCTCCGCAGCTTCCGGCCTGGACGTGTATTACCCACCGCTGGCATTCCTGCTCGGCTTCGGTGGCGGCTGTATTATTGCTTATGCCGATAAGCTACTGCAGAAATTCAAAATCGATGATGCCGTTGGTGCTTTCAGTGTGCACGGTGTTGGTGGCCTGATTGGGGTTATCGGTTGTGGCCTGTTTGCCAGTGGTTACCCCAACATGGATGGCGCACCCGCTGTCAGTCTGAGTGGTCAGTTGATAGGCGCATTGGTGATGGCGCTACTCGGTTTCATCCCTGGTTACGTCATTTCGTACGCCTTGAAAGCAATTGGCTTGCTGCGGGTACCGGCAGACGTTGAAGAAGCCGGTCTGGATATCGCCGAGATTCCTTCTACCGCCTATCCGGAGTCACAGGGACACCCAGCCATGCCTAACGGAGCAGCAATGCCTCCGATCCAGGCTTGATGCAAACCAACCGTATTTTGTTTCGACAAATTGAACAGGAGAAGACAGTATGAATTCAAGTCCCATTACTTCATGGGAAGGTGCAGCAGCCTATTTCACCTTCGCCGACAAACCGTTCATGTTAGGACTGATTTTCACCATTTCGGTAATCGTCACCCTGGGCGTTATTGGCTCCATGATACTGCATGAAAAGCACAGCTTTGAACGCTTAAACAACAAGGACTAACCAGGAAGCAAAAAAACCCCGCGGAATAAATTCCGCGGGGTTTTTTATTGGCAGCAATAAATCGCTAACGAATTATTCCAGGCTAATCAGGTTTATGTTTATCCTGCCACTAGATCGCGGGCAGTCCCAATGGATTCAAAGGGTCGACGCCATCCATAAACGGTAATTTTCTATCTCGATGGGTGAGATGATAAATCAGCCCCACCCAGTTACCCAGCATCTCGCCAGCCGTATCGTGCCAGGTATTATTCAGGCGTTCCAGCACCAGCGCTTCGGGAAACTCCGGATGTAAAATACCTTCCTTCGTCGCGGCTTCCAGTTTCAGGCGGTACTCGTTGAACACGGCTTTTTCATAAATGCCGAAATAATTTTCAGGGAAAGGCGGATAGTCCTGTAGCTCACCGGCCATGTACCGATTCACTTCGCGCTTATATTCTTTTAACAAAGAAATCGTATCGTACTCGGGGTGCCCCTGAAAAAATACCGTGCGAAACCCGTCTTCACTGGTGGCCAGATGCACACAACCATCATCATCCTGTACCAGAATTCTTAATCCAGCCTCGGTAAACTGCTGATGAGTAACTTCGTTCCAGCGAGAGTGGGGCACATCAAAACGAGTGTTGATATCGTTCACCAGTGGATGCTTCGGTTGCACAACACGGTGAGGGAATACCCCCCAACGTTTTTGCATTTGATGGATACGTTTTTTGCCATAACGAAATTCCATCGCCGCATGAGTCGCCAGGCAGGAACACAAAGTCGATGCAACATTTTCGTAGGCCCAGTCGAACACTTCTTTCAGCGGTTCCCAGAATGGCTGGTTCGAAAGCTCCGGACCAATCACATTGGCACCGGTAACAATTAACGCATCCAGCCCCTGTTCGCGAATAGTTTCGAAGTCATCGTAATAGGCGCTAATGTGTGCTTGCGCTTTCTTATTTCGAGGTATCTGCGGCAGGGTAAAGGGATGCACATAAAACTGGGCAATTGGATTACTCTCGCCCACCAGACGAAAAAACTGGCGTTCAGTTGCTGCCAGCGCCGCATCCGGCATCATGTTCAATAGCCCGATATGCAACTCGCGTATATCCTGATGCAGGGCAAAATCCGGTGCCAGTACCCGAATACCTTCTTCTTTTAAGCGTGCAAAGGTGGGTAATTGATTATGGGCTACCAGCGGCATCAGGATTCTCGTTGTATCGCGGTTTCGATCAGTCGATTGAAATCATTTTCATTTTTCACTTCGGCGACTTCTCTGGAGGTTACCGTATAACCATGTTTCGCAATGGCTTCATAACGCGGAATACGGGAATGAAATAATTTAGGGAATACCCAGCGAGTGAAATCATCCGGATTCATCTGCATTGCATACTTCAGATCGTTTTCTTTCAGGTAGATATCCAGCTGCTGCTGTAAAAATTCCGGTCGGAAGTATAGCGGTTTCGGTGCGCTGCGAGCGCGCTCGATGAGTTTATTCTCTTCTTCTTCGTCAGTTACTTTGATGTAAAGAATCAGGCTATGGTCGATTAATGTATCCAGGACTTCCTGGTTATCCAGCTCGCACAGGCTGCCTCCCACGTCATTGACGAAATGCTCATAACCGTAGATTTCCTTGGCTTTGCGGAGAAACTCCGGCACGTCCAGCATGGTGGAAATTTCTGCTTCGCGGTAAAGTGCCTGGCGCTGCATAAAATCCGCCAGCTCAACACCACCTTCCTCAGGATTGCCCAGCTTGCCGACAAAGCTCAGCACGGGCCCCAGGTCATCCACCTTGATGTTATTGCGAATATAGATCCAGTCCTGGCGTAGCAGCTCTTTTAAAAACGGCACCTGCATCGCCTGTTGTTTGATCATATCCAGGATATGCTCATCCAGGTAACGCGTGCCAATACGGTAATCACCGGAGAAATGGAACCAGTGAGATTTGCGCAGCAGGGAAGACAGATAGGTTTTACCAACACCTGACATACCCAGCAGGGTGACGGTTTTATTGGGCCAGCCCCGGTATTCTTCTAATGTAAATTTCACTGACAACTCCGCACGTGAAAGACCTGATTCATCAAGACCGTAATAAAATTAACCGCATTCGAATGTCGCCATACTAGTACGGAAAACCAGCAATATTGCTGATCGCAATATTATAGAGCAGTCTAGAATGGAGTGTAATAGTAACCTTGATACGGCCAAAGGGATAGCACGACAAGACTTGCTGGCCACCTTGCAGGATTTCTACTGATGAATCCCTCAGCCTGTTTTGCATAAGCAGGTGTCGAATTATGAGGATTAGTAATCTACCCGACTGGCTTGATACGCGTCACCTGGTCACTAAAACAGGGTGACTATTTAATCTGGCTGATATCCAGTTTAATGCTTGTAGGCTTTTGTGTGGAAACAGGAGAAACCTCACCGTAATAATCTCCTGGCGACATTTTGGCCATACCCGATTTAGAAACCAGGGCGGTAATCTTCACCTGACTGAAATTGGATAGCTTCATGGATGGCATCATCGCCATACTATCATTGAGATTCACCTTTACCGGGAGATCAGCAACCGTCATGCGCGCCACTGCCAGTGGCATCGGTGGTCCCTGCATGGCACGGGCATAGATAAAGACCGTATCGGATTTATCCAGTTTAGCTTTGAGCTTGTCGTCAATAGCCACCGAAACATCGATGGACGCCGATGCAGGTGCGGCTGCCTGGACGGCTTTACGGTCCTGTTTCACTGCTGCCAGGGCGGCGGGGTCGATGCGTGATTCAGCCTGGGAAATCAGACTGTGCAATTCGGACAATGACTGGGCATCCTGGGCCAGTAGCGGTTCCAGCTGGTACCAGTAATGCAGTGCCTGTTTAAAATCCTGTTTCTGGAATTTCGCCATGCCCATCATCCACAACCCTTGCGGCTGTTGCGGGTTCAATTGCAGGGCTCTTTCGATTAACGCGTAGGCCTTACCGTTCAGCTGTCCGCCTTCGGTCATAGCCACTGCATCGGCATAACGCACCAGCAGGTCCGGATCGTCACCTACCAGGTCCAGGGCCTTTTTAAAGGCCGTGGCGCTTTCCTGGTAACGTCCCAGCACCATGTAGGTTCGCGCCAGCATATACCAGCCACGCGGATCATCCGGTGCCTGCTGCAGCTTCTGCTCCAGCTTGGCGATGGCTTCTTCCATTGTCAGTTTGGTTTGCGCCTTGCCCTCTGCTCCCTGATGAGACGCCGCCTGCGGCTGACCTGCCTGCGGTAAATCATAATGACCCAGTTGCAGGTAAATCAGGATCGCCATCACCGGCAGTGCCACTGCAATCACTGCGGCCATGGTTTTACCGCTGCCGCTATGGACTGAGCGGGTTAAACGTTCGGACTGTTCCAGCTCCATTGCCAGGGTATTCTCCAGCTCGTCCCTGGCTATCTGATATTCCTGTTCGGAAATATTCCCGGCTTCAAAATCCTGCTTCAGCTCTGCTACCCGTTCTTTGGCAATGGCAATATTTTTCTGGCTATGGTCCACGTCATTCAGACGTGATGGTTTGATCAGCACCGGCAGGACAAACACCAGTGCCAGCAGAATTAAAACGCTCAGGATAATAAACAGGGATAGCATAGGATTGATTCAGTATAAGTGCGTGTTAGTGATAGAAAATTGTTTATTCATCCAGTAACTGGTGAATTTTCTGTTTTTGTGTCTGGCTGATTTCAGGCTGCTCCTGTTTCTGGCGACGCATGTACAGCATGATCACAATCATGGCCAGTACCAGCAGCAGAAAAGGTCCACCCCATAACAGGTAGGTAATTTTTTTCACCGGTGGATTGTACAAAACGAAATCACCGTAGCGTTGCACCATGTATTTCACGATGTCATCTTTCGAATGACCATCCTTGAGCATCTGGTAAACCTGTTCCCGCAGATCCGTCGCCAGCTCGGCATTGGAATCCGCCAGGTTCTGGTTCTGGCACACCAGGCAACGTAACTCACCCACCAGTTGTTTATAGTCGGCTTCCTGTTGCGGATTATCGAATTTGTGAATATCTACCCTGGCCAGGCTGTTGAATGAAATCGCTGATAAAAGCAACGCACACAGCAGTGATAAAAAAGCTGTTTTTTTATGCCCATATGCGGTCATGAGTCTTTCCCGGTAGTGGTGAAATAATGACTGAATTGCTTTTCCCAGATATTGGCATTCAAACTGCCGGCATGCTTCTCACGAATCACACCATTGGCATCAATCAGGAATGTTTCCGGCGCACCGTAAACTCCCCAGTTGATGGCGACCTTGCTTTTGGGATCAAAGCCCAGTCGCATAAAAGGATTGCCCATACGTGCCAGCATGGCCTTGGCATCACTGGCCTGATCGCGCCAGTTAATACCAACGATAGGAATTTTTTTGTCGCGCGCCAGGTGCACCAGGAACTCATGCTCCCGCAGGCATTCGTTGCACCAGGTACCCCATACATTGAGCACCCACACCTGGTCTTTCATGTCCGCGGTTTTCACGGTTATATCAGGATTGAACAGATCCGGCACATCAATGGCCGGTGCCTGCCGGCCGATGAACTGGGTGGGGATATCGCGGGGGTTATACTCCCCTTCACTGATGCGATCGAGGGTAAGCCAGAACAGACCTACCAGTAGCAGGAAACCTGCCGGTACCAGAAAACGCATCATGCAGTCGCGTCTCCGGCAAGGCTGGCCATACGATCTTTCGCCATGGACTGGCGATAACGCCGGTCGGTCACCGACAGGAAACCACCGAAGGCCATGAACAAGGCTCCCAGCCAGATCCAGCGCACGAAGGGTTTGTAATACACGCGTACACTCCAGGCGCCTTTACCATCCAGGGACTCACCCAGGGACACATACAGGTCACGGAACAGTCCCGGGTCGATACCGGCTTCGGTCATGGGCATGCCACCGGCATTATACATACGCTTCTGCGGATGCAATTCAGCCACCAGCTTGCCATTTTTGCTGATCTCGAAAGTACCTTGCGCGGCACGGTAATTGGGCCCTACTGAATCTTTTACACCGTGGAATTTGAAATCGTAACCACCCAGAGAATAGACCTGCCCGGTACTCAGGCGAATATCTTCTTCCAGCGAATACTGGCTGGTGAGGGTAATGCCAACAATAAATACCGCTACCCCAATATGGGCGAAACTCATACCGAAATATCCACGCGGCAGTTGTCGCAAAGCCACTAACGGGCGGGCCTTGTGGGCCACTTTCTCATACACATTGAACAGGCTGCTAAAGCTAATCCACAGAGCCAGGGTGAAAGCCAGGAACGCACTGATATTGAACCCGGGCATTACCACCAGGGTCAGCAGTGTTGCCACAACCAGGCTAGCCAGCATGACCAGTGCCAGGGGCTTCAACAGACGATTAGCACGATCCTGCTTCCAGCGCATGTGAATACCCAGGCCCAGCAACAGTGCCAGCGGAATCGTCAGCGGCAGGAATACGCTGTTGAAATACGGCGGCCCAACGGAAATCTTACCCAGCTTCAGGGCATCCAGTGCCAGCGGATACAGGGTGCCCAACAGCACCGATGCCGCCGTAATCACCAGCAGCACATTATTCAGTAACAGCGCACCTTCCCGCGAAAACAGATCCAGTTTCGCCACACTGCGGAAATTCGGCAACCGCCAGGCATACAGGATCAGCGAACTACCCACCACCACGGCCAGGAATGCCAGGATGAACACACCGCGGGTAGGATCCGAGGCGAATGCGTGCACCGAGGTCAGCACCCCGGAACGTACCAGGAAAGTACCCAGCAGGCTGAGGGAAAAAGCAGATATCGCCAGCAGAATGGTCCAGGATTTGAACACGCCACGTTTTTCCGTGGATGCCAGGGAATGGATCAGGGCGGTACCCACCAGCCAGGGCATGAACGAGGCATTCTCTACCGGATCCCAGAACCACCAGCCACCCCAGCCAAGCTCGTAATAAGCCCACCATCTACCCAGGGCGATACCGACCGTGAGGAACATCCACGCCACTGTGGTCCAGGGGCGGGTCCAGCGAGCCCAGGCCGCATCCAGCCGACCTTCCAGCATGGCGGCCACGGCAAACGCGAAGGCCACCGAGAATCCGACATAGCCCATGTACAGCATGGGAGGATGTATAACCAGGCCAGGATCCTGTAGCAGCGGATTCAGGCTGCGTCCTTCCGGCGGTGCCGGGAACAGGCGATCGAAGGGATTGGAGGTTAGCAGCATGAATAACATAAAGCCGACGGCCACCAGCCCCATCACGGCCAGCACACGCGCGCGCATCACTGCCGGCATGGAACCGCTAAACAGGCTCACCGCCGCGCCCCACAGGGACAGCATCAGTGCCCACAATAATAATGAGCCCTCATGACCACCCCACAGGGCAGAAATGCGGTACTGGATCGGGAGTTCGGTATTGGACTGTTGCGCTACATAAGCCACGGAAAAATCATTGTGCACGAAACTCCAGGCCAGACAGACAAAGCTGATGATGACAAACAGCGCCTGTCCCAGGGCGGCCGGCTGGGCCACGCCGATCCAGGCGGCATTGCCACGGAAACTGCCCAGCAGCGGCACCACTCCCTGGATCAGTGCCAGACACAGCGCCAGGATCAGGGCAAAATGCCCGGCTTCTGGAATCATTGCTTCTCTCCCATGTGTTTCCACAACTCGGCTTTTTTGAGGGAATCAGCGACTTCCGGCGGCATGTAGTTTTCATCATGCTTGGCCAGTACCTGGTCCGCCATGAACACGCCATTGGTCAGCACACCGGTGGCAACGATACCCTGACCTTCTCGGAACAGGTCCGGGAGAATGCCGGTATATTGCACTTTCACCGTCTTGGAGGTATCCGTCAGATCAAACGTGATTTTCAGGCTTTTGGGATCACGCACCACACTGCCATCCACCACCAGGCCGCCGATGCGGAAGCTGTGCTCCTTGGGGGCCTTGCCGGCCATCACTTCAGTGGGGCTGAAGAAGTACAGCAGGTTCTGGTTGAAAGCCTTAAGTGCCAGGCCAACAGCAACGACGACACCGATTATCAGTGCGCCAACAAATATCATACGTTTTCTTCTCGGGGTCATCAGTATCTCTATTTCAATCTATTCTGTAGCGGCAGCCTTGGTAGACCTGACCTGACGTTGCAAGTTCTGCTGGCGGTAGCGGGTCTTCAGCTCCCGGCACAGGTTCTTACGCTCCAGCAGCGGCTGGATAAATACCGCTACCAGCAGCACCAGGGCCAGTCCGTAGGAGGACCAGACATACAGGGCGTAACCGCCCATATGAAAAAATTCACTCACACTCATGGTCGATAATCTCCTTGACCCAGCGGCTGTTCTGCTCCCGCTTAAGCACCTGGACGCGGGCACGCATCAGCACATTGACGACATAGAACAGGTGGAACGCCATCGCCATCAGTAACAGCGGAATCAGCATGCTGGTGGCAATGGACGGTTTGTCGAATTTGGTCACGGTTGGCCCCTGGTGCAGGGTGCTCCACCATTCCACCGAATAATGGATAATCGGGATATTCACTACCCCCACCAGCGCCAGTACCGCACCGGCCCGGGCCGCATTACGGGGGTCTTCGATGGAGGCCTGCAGGGCGATGAAGCCCAGGTACAGGAACAGCAGGATCAGCTCCGAGGTGAGGCGCGCATCCCACACCCACCAGGCACCCCACATGGGTTTACCCCACAGGGAGCCGGTCACCAGCGCCAGGAAGGTAAACGCCGCGCCGATGGGAGCGGAATCGTGGGCAATGATGTCCGCCAGCTTGATACGCCAGATCAGGCCAATACCGGCAGATACCGCCATCACCATATAAATGAATAAGGACATCCAGGCCGCCGGCACATGGATATAGATAATACGGTAGCTCTCACCCTGCTGGTAATCTGCGGGCGCCACGAACAGCCCCAGGTACAACCCGGCCAGCATAAAGCCGGCACAGGCCCAGCCCACCCAGGGAATCAACTTGCCAGCCATGCCATAAAAATGCTGGGGAGAAGAGAACTTATGAACAATTGCAGGTAATTTCATACTTATTCAATCGATATTTTCAATGCTGCGGCCGCCGCAACCGGAGCCAGGGTTATCGCCAGTACCAACATGGCGCAAAGGAAGTAGACCTGACCACTGATGCCAAGGTTCGCAAGCTGGGCATCAACCGTACTGGCGGAAAAAATCAGCACCGGAATATACAGGGGTAAAACAAGCAGGGACAATAGCATACCGCCCCGGCGCAGACCAACTGTGAGGGCCATGCCGATAGCGCCTACCAGGCTCAAAACCGGTGTGCCGATGAGCAAGGTTAACATCAGGGTGATTATGCCCTGTTCCGGCAAATACATGAATATCCCCAACAGGGGTGCCAGCAGCAGCATGGGAAATCCGGTTACCAGCCAGTGGGCCACTACCTTGGCCAGCACCAGCATCGCCAGTGGGTGGGGACTGAGAATAATCTGTTCCAGGGTGCCGTCTTCGTAATCCGACCGAAACAGGATTTCCAGTGACAACATCGCCGCCAGCAGGGCCGCCACCCAGATCACTCCCGGAGCCATGGTCAGCAGCAGGGATTTATCCGGACTGGTACCGAGGGGAAACAGCATCACCACCAGCACGAAGAAAAACAGCGGATTTAACAGCTCATTGCGGTGCCGGTAGGACAACATCAGGTCCCGTTTGAGCACCGCCATAAATGCCTGAGATACACTCGGGTTCATACATCCACCTGTTGCAGGCTCAGCTCGGGCAACACCAGCGAGCGTAAATGCCCGCTGATGCGGCCTACCGGCTGGTGGGAGGTCAGTAGCAGGATACCGCCGGATTCCAGGTGGCGCTGGAACTGTTGTTCCAGAAATGCCACTGCTGCCACATCCAGGGAAGTATAGGGTTCGTCCAGGATCCACACTTTGGCCTGGCTCAGCATCAGCAGGCTCAGGGCCACCCGGCGTTTCTGTCCGGCAGACAGATGGGCACAAAGAATATCTTCGAAGCCATACAGCCCCAGTTGCTCCAGCGCGGCATCGATCGACTGGCGATCGGAAAAGTCGGCAAGATGCCCGGCAAAAGTGAGATTCTCCCGCGGCGTGAGTTCGTATTTGATAGCCGGTTTATGCCCCAGATACAGCAACTGATTCCGGTAATCACTGTCCAGGGACGAAATGACCAGATCATCCCACAGGACTTCACCTTCAGCCGGCTGGGCCAGCCCGGCAAGGATGCGCAGCAAGCTGGTTTTACCGCTGCCGTTCGGACCTTCCACCCGGAGCAAATCTCCTGCCTTCAGGCTGAGGTTGAGGCCTGCGAACAGATCCCGGTATCCCCTCGTACAGGCAATATCTCTGGTAGTAAGGCTTGTCATCGTATCCGGTCAGCGAAAAAGTCGCCTGATTCTACAGGGATTACCAGGACTTTGAAACGGAATCCACAATAATGCTTTATTGATCGAAGTCATACGTCCATGCCTGCTTTGCGCGTACAATGACGACCATACTCATAATATAAAATATTGTTCCAGGAGCCCTGAATGCTTGTTAAAGACATCATGAATACTTCCGTTAAAACCGCACTGATCGATGCGCCCATCAAGGACATTGCATCCACCATGTGTTTTAACAAAATATCCGGTATGCCGGTGGTAGATGGTGAAAATAAACTCATTGGTGTCATCTCTGAAAAAGACATCCTGCATGCCATGTTTCCGGATGTATCCGAAATCATGGAATCACAGAGCCCACCGGATTTCGAACGCCTGGAAGCCAGTTACCAGGACATCATGGATAAAAAAGCCGGCGACCTGATGAGCAAAACCATTTCCACCGTAACACCGGATATCCCGGTACTGAAAGCGGCCGCCATCATGTGGGTGAAAAAAATTCGCCGTATCCCGGTGACCGAAAACGAAAAACTGGTGGGCATCATCAGCATCGGTGATGTACATAAAGCGATTTTCCAGCACAGCCTGCTGGATTAGTGTTTCGCTAAATACCGCATAAATACCGCAACAAACACACGGACGTGTTAGCGGTTTTGTCGTCGAATCCTCGACGATTTGTTCCTGATCTGCTTCAACAATCCATTCCCTTGCCATCTCCAGGCTTCGCGCAAGTGCATCCGACGGGATAAATTGTCTGAATTTTCGAGCATCTGTTCCTATACTCAAGCCATTGGAATCGATTCGTTCTGGGACTCATAAAAAATGTCGCATAAATCCATGCTGGCAATAGCACTCCTGCTGTTGCTTCAAATTCCATTGGCCTTCGCCGCCGAAACTTTTGATACGGACCACCTCAAAACCCTGTTTAATAATTACCAGCGCCAACAGGCCTATGATTATGCTCGCCAGTACCTGGCGCAAATGGAAGGCGATCCCTATTTCGATTACATGTATGGCGTTTCCGCCATCGATGCCGGTCATGCCAGCCAGGGCGTGTTTGCCCTGGAACGTGTGCTGCTGGCGTATCCGGATGACCATGTCGCCCGGCTAGAACTGGCCCGTGGTTATTTCATCCTGGAAGAATATCCCCGCGCTCGCCAGGAATTCGAAAAAGTACTGGCGTTGAATCCGCCCAGATCGGTGCAGGAAACCACCCAGAATTTCCTCGACCAGATTCGCCTGAAAGAAGCACGTTACCGCACCACCTCCAGTGGCTATGTCGCTTTAGGTTATGGCAGCGATACCAATGTGAATTCCGGTGTGGGCCAGGACAAACTCACCGTCATCACCAGCCTGGATGCAAACAGCCTGGGACAGGATGACAGCTTCAGTAACCTCTCCGGTGCCTGGCAGATTACCGTACCCTTCGCTCCCGGCTGGATGTTCAATACCGGGCTCAATGCGGATATCCGCAAAAATTCCCAACTGAGCCAGTTCGACACCCTCACCGGAACCCTGCAACTGGGCGTGAGCCGCCTGTTCAAGGATAGTCAGTACAAGGGGACATTGTTATACCAGGACTTTAACCTGGATGGTGACAAGTACCGTAGCCTGGCGGGCCTTAACCTGGACTGGATCTATTCCATCACCCAGAAATCCCGCCTGACCACCAATCTCCAGTATGTGCTGCTGGATTACCCGGACCAGGATAGCCGCAACTCCAGCCTTGCCAGCCTGAGCCTGAGTTACAGCTACAGCTTCAGCGGCAGCCTCAGCCCCTACGTGTTCCTGTCAGCCAACATCGGCCAGGAAACCTCGGATGATGACAGCCAGGGCGCCAAATCCAATACCGATCGCAGCATTACCGGTTTACGCACCGGCATCAATCTCACCTTTACCCCACGACTGGCATTCCAGACATCGGTGGGACTACAAAAGAGCGAATACGGCGCCGAACAGACCTTTCCGGCATTTTTCGGGATTACCCGAAGTGATGACTTTGTCACAGCAGACATGGCCCTGCTGTGGTTATTCTCTAAAGATTGGCGTCTGGATACCCGTGCCAGCTATATCAAAAATGATTCCAACGTAGAACTCTACAACTATGACCGCACCCAAGTCAGCCTGAGCGTGAATTATGCGTTTTAATGGCATGCAGCCATTGATCGCACTGTTTTATAGAAGAGGTAACGTATGAACAGGAAGCCAGCCAGACTCACAATCACCTGCCTGTTGGGCAGCCTCAGCCTGCTGGCCAGCCTGCCCGGCCAGGCGGGGCTCAGCAGTGACGGCAGCCAGTGGATTGTCAAATCCGGGGATTCGCTGTACGGCATCGCCCGCAAGGTACACCCCGGTAACGCAAAAGCGCAGGCACAGCTACGTAAACAGCTGCTGAAATTAAACCCCGAAGTATTCCGTAACGGCCCGGCAGCCATGAAAGTCGGCAGCAAACTGACCCTGCCCATTAGCAAACCCATTGCCAGGCCCCAACCGGCCCCGGTCGTTAAACAGATTGCCAAACCCGCTCCGAAACCGGCACCCGCCGCCATGCAGGCCCCATCCCAGGCAGCCGCCGTCACACCCGACCCGGCGGACGTGATTGGTAAGGTCATTATTAATGTCGGCGACCTGCAGGCTGAAAATCGCGGCAACTTACGCAGTCTGGAACGCCATTCGGATATCTACAAGGGTGACAGACTCATTACTTCCTACGACAGCCGTTCCCAGATCCGCATGAAAGACGGCGCCCTGGTGTCGTTACAGCCCAATACCGAATTTGCCATCAACGATTACAACTACGACGGCCAGCAGGATAGCACCGAAGTCGCCCTGTTCGAGCTCATCAAGGGTGGCTTCCGCACCATCACCGGTGCCATCGGCCATATTCACAAGAAAACTTACCAGGTCAAAACTTCGGTCGCCACCATCGGTATTCGCGGCACTCACTACGGCTTGCTGCTGTGCGAGGCTGCCAGCTGTGCCAACCTGGGCGAGCAGAGCCTGGAAGATGGCTTGTACGGCGGTGTGGCGGACGGCAAAATCGTCGCGGACAATGACGCCGGGGAATTCAGTTTCAATAATGACCAGTATTTCCGCCTTACCAGCGCCAGCCAGGCGCCGGTAAGACTGCTGGCGCCCCCACCCATATTCCAGGACGTCAAACTCGGCCCCGGCAAGAAAAAAGCCCTGGCAGGCATCAAGGCTCTGGCGGGTAACAAACCGATGCCACAGAATAACGGCAATCAACATCCCGGCCTGGATATCAGTGGTAATTCCCAACTGCGGCCACGATTCAATCCTGACCGGATCCCGCTGCTGCCGCCGCCGCCAACATTCGATTCCGCCCCATCCCAACTGACCTACGTGGCGCCGGAGAAAAAAGCCCCGGACGGTTCCGCCATGTTGATTGGCTTCAACCAGTTCATGGCCGCGGAAGGGGAAATCGGTTCCGGTGCGCCGGTGTACGTGTTACCCATCAACAACAATGATGTATTCCTGGGCCAGTACATCACGACAGATCTGCAAACCTTACTGTTTCCCATCGGCGGTTTCGAAGCCAGTAACGGCCAGACGCACGTACTGGGCATGGGTAATGCCACCCTGAATCCCCTAACCGTGGGACATAATGCCGCAGCCCAGGTCACCTGGGGACGCTGGGACGGCAACTATACGCTGCTGGAAAACGGGGCTGCCCTCACCCCCCGTAACCAGTTCCATTTTATGTACAGCCCTAATCTCACCACCACGACCCAGCTGGCCAACCTGGGCGGCATCAAACTACGCACCCAGGTCTACAGCACCCTGGACGGCACGCTGCCGACCCTGTCCACTGGTACCGTCGGCACCAGCCTGCCGACCATTATCATGGACGTGGATTTCATGGCTTCGCAACTCTCCGGCTATTCCATTTCCGTACAAGCCGGTGGCCAGCAGTTCCAGGCCAGCCTGGCCAATCCGGTGGCATTTTCCAACCTGACCGACTCTTTCACCCTCTCGGAAGCCGCTGGTAACACCACCTGTGAAGGTGCCAGTGTCCAGTGTACCGGCGAAGCCAGTATTGCCTTTGTGGGGACCGGCGCCGATTTTGCCATGACCTCCTATAACCTGCATGGGGATACCACTTCATCCAACTCGACCCGTGCCATAACCGGCACAGCCTTACTCGGATCACTGAGTGGCACCCAGGCGCCCAATGGTTCGGCAGCCCATTTTGCCTTCAGCCATACCGATATCAGCGGCATAGTCCAGCCCGATGCAGTACCGGTGAATATCAATCCATCTGCGGCCACTGCGCGCAATAACCTGTACCTGGCCGCCAACAATACCGCCTTTGCGGCACACCAGTCTCTGCCGTCACAAACAACGGACATCATGGTAGACCCGAACGCCATACCCAAGGCCTCAGCCATCGATACCGGCGGCAATGTGTTTGGTGTTAACTGGGGACGTTGGGACGGTGGACCGGTAATCGTGAACTAGGATGGCTCACCGGTTGCAGTGAATAATCTCGGTGGCGGTGGTGTGCATTATATTTACAGCGACAAGGTGATCGACATTACCGATCCGAATGTATACGGACCGCTAGCCATCAGTCGAGCAGGCACAGTGACATATAACACTCTTCCTCTGAACGGCACTTTGCCCACCGACAATCTCGGTGGAGTCGGCACCAGCGTGGCCAGCATCAGTATGGGAGTGGACTTCACCAACTCCCAGGTGACTTCCTATACGGTCAATCCGATCACTACCACCTATGTGGTGTCTGTTGATGCATCGTTGCAAGTCCCCGTGCCCTTCACCGCATTAAACAACAACTTCGCTCTTGCCGGTGGTACATGTAGCATTTGTTCCGGTACAGCTTCGGTGAGTTTTATTGGTAGCAACGCTGAAGGAGCTATTACTTCTTTCTCCATCAGCGACACCAGCAACACCGTTAGCGGTACTGCCCTGCTAACCGATGGCACTGCTGTTATCCAGTAATCAGTCTGATTAACGGACACAAAAAAACGGGGAGCCAAGCTCCCCGTTTTTATTGATGCTTTTAAGGCTTAAGACGTCGCCGCAACAGAGGGCTACACAACAGTAACAGCAACCAGCCATAGGACAGGCTACCGCCGCGTTTATGAATAATCCGATCATGATGATTGGTAGCTGCAGGTGCGGCCGTCGCGATCGCCAGGCTAGCCGTGTTGTTCTGCATCGTGCTGTCCTTGTAATTGCCACTCACCGAAGCCTGGATGCTGAAGTTGCCGCTGGCGGTGGTGGACTTCAGCGGAATGGCCTGTAGCAGGACTGCGCCAGCAGCCACATTCGCCTGGCTGCAGGTCATTTCAGTGGCGCTGTTCTGTACACAGCCAGCGGGAGTCCCATCGAACACCAGCTGTGTCGGCAGGCTGATTGACAGACTGACCTGCGGCAGTTCCACCTCGTTATCCAGGTTAGACAGGGTGGTGTTGAGACTGAATGCCTCACTGGTGGTGAGCGTTGTTTTTGCCGTCTGTAGCTCGATGGCAATATCCGCGGTGGTCTGCAACTGCTTGATTGGACCTTTCACCAGCGGTACCTGCTGTAACACCCGGCTGATACCGCCCATAAGGATACCGGCCTGCTGATCCAGTAACAGGGTGGTAGCGAAATAGTCGCTGTCCGTGGCATCAGGAAGCACCAGGCGTTTTGACTGGTAGCCGTCCAGCCAGCTGGCACCCTGGCGAGTGAACACGTACACCGCCCCTTCATGACCATTGGTAATATTCACATCTTCCAGGGAAGCTGCCACCGCCAGGCTGGTACCGTCCAGTGCCAGGGCGCGGCCGAATATCGCATTGTCATTCAGAACCGGGGCGGTCAGCATGGTGGTTTCGCTCAAGTTGGCAGGCCAGCCGCTGACGGGCATTTCGAAGATGAACACGGCTCCGGCACGGGTACCCTGAACGGTTTTATTGGTCGCCGACACATAAACGCTGTTGCCATCAGTCAACAACTCATCCCCGAGGCGATCATCCCCCGACACCGAGGCCTGCAGGCGTGTATCGGGATTCTGGTCGGTCCAGTGCAGGCCGGACCTGTTATAGACGTGCACTTCACCGGTGTTATCCAGGGGCGGATTGGTGGCATTGTTGTTGGTATAGCCGGCGACATAGATGATGTCGTTACGAATGGCCACATTGCGGTTCTTGAAACCCGGCTCGGTATTATCTGCCAGCTTCGCGGTTTCATGCATGTTGGCCCAGCCGCCAGCCGGTTTCTCGAACACCCAGGCCGCATCCGAACCACTGCCGGATACCACCACCGTGTCACCTTCCACATCCAGGCCGATACCGAACATCTGGTTGGCGGAGGAAGTCGTCGGGGTGAGTTCCGCCGTGGGGATACTGGTATCGGCCCAGCCACCGGCGGGTTTCTGGTAGACATATACAATGCCGGCGGAACTGGCCCCGCTGGTGTTGCAGGCATGGTCGGATACCACTACCACATCATTTTCGATTTTCACGAACAGTCCGAAGCGCACAGACGCCTCCGGGCCGGTCAGGGTAGCGATGCGGTCCCAGCCCTGCTGGGCATTTTTCTGGTACAGCAACACACGCTGGTAGGTACCCACGGCTAGCAGGTCCCCTTCCTGGTCCATGCCCTGGCCCATGATTTCACCATTCGCAAGCCCGGGTTCCTGCAAGTCGGTGACTTCACTGAAATACGGATCGATGATAATCGGGTACGCCGCACCCTGGTCGTTCAAGGCCAGGCGGAAACCGGTTTCCGTCGCCTGCATCCAGGCTGGCAATCGTTTTCCGTGACTGTCAAAAGCCACCAGGTGACCAAAATGGATCTGACGCCCGCTACTCTGGTGCTGAAGGATGACATCCTCACCCTGCTGGCGCGCCCGATAATGGGTCCCAAGGTCATAGTCAAAATACAGCGGCCGGGATGTATCCGAATCCAGCGGCTGGCTCAGGGTCAGTCCCTGTTCCACGCCCTGCTGGTCCCAGCGGTACCATTCAGCGATACGGTTACGGTACTCCAGCGTAAGCTGGCCCGGCTGTTGGTTAACACCCATCAACGCCCGTTCAAGCGGGGTTATACCCCGATGAATGGCCGCCAGGCGTAGAGTCACCGGGGGCATGCTGGATAAATCCATAGCGACCTGTCCCGATTGATAGGCCACATTCACCGAAGCACTAGAAGCCATCGGAGACAGAAACAGTATTAAGCAGATAAGATTTTGTAATTTAAAGAGATGATTTTGTAATTTAGGTAAACAGATGGGGAATGAAACATTCATACCGACCATAACATCTCCTCGGTAATTGGTTTTTTTGTCCGTGTTATCTTAGCCATTATAGTCCACCAGTCCGGGACACATCTCACATTGCGGCATCTGATTTCCCGGAATACACAAAAAATCACTTCATTTCCGGGATAATTGCCAAGCCAGCAGGACTCAGCACATTTCATACCAGACGGGTCCTGAGATGAATTTTTGCTGGATTTACGCTATGCTCCCCCTCCCTGAACACCGCGCCGTAGCCTTATGACCAAAGAAGTAGCCGATTTTACCGATAATGAACTCTGGACCCTGGAACAGACCCTGCGGGAACGCTGGGGCGCTGACAGTGGCATCGAACTCCAGTTTGCCGATGCGGATGTGCGCGTTCACCCGGGTGACAGGGAAACCACCGAATGCCCGGCCGCTATCTGGCAATACCAGGGCTGCAATTACGTTATTTTCAAGATCGGTACCAAAAAATACCGCTGCCAGTTCTTCTACCGCGGCTACCAGCAGTATGGCACCGGCATTCCCGAATATGATGATATGGGGGACTGTGTAGTATCCCTGCTGCAGGTACAGGCCGACCACTACCGGGAAAACATGATGGAGAAGGATGAAAACAAGGGACCACCGCCAGGCACCGCAAAAGCCTGACTAAGCCCGGTATAAATAAGCTTAATTTGTCCCATAGACCGGCTTTGGGCATTATCTGCACCCAATAAATATTTTAACCATCAATAATTAAAGAACAGCCATCCCCCGGAGAAAGAATTTCTGTTCTAAACGAGGAGTCAAAAATGAGTGCCAAAAATGCATTTTATGCGCAATCAGGTGGTGTTACTGCCGTTATCAATGCTTCCGCCTGTGGTGTAATTGAAACTGCGCGTAAACATAAAGATAAAATCGCCAATGTCTATGCCGGCCGTAACGGCATTATCGGTGCCCTCACCGAAGACCTGATCGACACCAGCCTGGAATCCGACGCCGACATCGCGGCTCTGAAAAATACCCCTTCCGGTGGTTTTGGCTCCTGCCGCTTCAAACTCAAAAGCCTGGAAGATAACAAGGCGGAATATGAGCGCCTGATCGAAGTATTCAAGGCCCACAATATCGGTTACTTCTTCTACAACGGTGGCGGTGATTCTGCTGACACCTGTTACAAGGTGTCCCAGCTGTCCGAAAAAATGGGCTTCCCGGTACAGGCTATTCATGTACCCAAGACGGTCGATAACGATCTGCCCATCACCGACAACTGCCCCGGCTTCGGTTCCGTCGCCAAGTACATTGCCGTGTCCGCCCTGGAAGCGTCCTATGACGTACGCTCCATGGCCAAAACCTCCACCAAGATTTTCGTACTGGAAGTGATGGGTCGCCACGCCGGCTGGATTGCTGCCGCCGGTGGTCTGATCGAAGACGAAGGTATCCCTGTGGTTGTACTGTTCCCGGAAGTGGAATTCGACCAGGACAAATTCATGGCGAATGTTAAAGCCAAGGTGGAAGAATACGGTTATTGCACCATCGTCGTTTCCGAAGGTACTCACTGGCCTGACGGTAAATTCCTGGCAGAACAGGGTACCCGTGATTCATTCGGTCACGCCCAGCTGGGCGGTGCCGCACCCGTGGTTGCCAACATGATCAAAGACGCCCTGGGCTATAAATTCCACTGGGCGGTAGCCGATTACCTGCAACGTGCTGCACGTCACCTGGCTTCCGAGTCGGATGTGGAACAGGCGTATGCCCTGGGCGAAAAAGCGGTTGAGTTTGCCATTGCCGGTAACAATTCCATCATGCCCACCGTGGTCCGTACATCCAACAATCCCTACAAATGGGAAATTGGCCAGGCGCCTTTGTCTGAAGTAGCGAATGTGGAAAAAATGATGCCCATGGAATACATCACTGATGATGGTTTCGGTATCACCCAGGCATGTAAGGATTATCTCTACCCGTTAATCAAGGGTGAAGCCTATCCTCCGTACAAGGACAATGGTCTGCCGGATTATGTCACCCTGAAGTTACAGTCAGTGGCAAAGAAACTGGATACATTCGAAATTTAGTCCGGTTTCAGCCTGACACGACAAACAAAAGGGAAGCGCTTGCTTCCCTTTTTTATGCACCGAATAAACACCACAATCGTCGGTTTACTCTTATGCGAACTCGGGTACACTGAAACCCACATCACTGACGCATGGAATCAACATGACCCTGGATAAAGCGCGCGAAATGCTGGCAACCCATGTCTCACTCGGCAGCGGTTATAACCGCAATGCGGTGAAAATGGTACTGGGAGAAGTGAGTCGCGATCACGGCCAGCAAGCGGTTGATAACCTGATTCGCGAGTTCCATCTGGACGAGATCTGGGACCTGCAACCCGGCACCCAATTCAAGAGCATGTATTCCTGATTGTCACCTGAATCCGTGACTTCAATGCGAATAACAGAGTGCACGATATTGGTTTCACAGTGGATTTTAAAAAATCTTAGCTTCACCCTTAGGTTAAGCGGGTATTTTTTAAACCGCTGTGGAATCAAAAGCTTGTGCTCTGTGCCGT
>Ga0114931_10003135_pt1 | contig 20999 bp, 13 predicted proteins | sample 2SBtaG_FD_89579 | JGI IMG/M metagenome (GOLD analysis project Ga0114931, IMG submission 89579) | Deep subsurface microbial communities from Kolumbo volcano to uncover new lineages of life (NeLLi) - 2SBTROV14_V59a metaG | ecosystem: Environmental > Aquatic > Marine > Volcanic | place: Kolumbo...
CGGTTCCGGGCGACAGCGCTCGAGGCGCCGCGCTTCGAAGCGCCTCGAGGGTGGCGGTGCTCATGGGCGGCACGTCGGACGAGCGCGACGTATCGTTGTCATCCGGCGCCCAGGTCGCGGACGCCCTGAGGCGGGCCGGCCACGACGTCGTGGCGGTCGATCCGGCGCGCGGCGTGTTGGCGCGGGCCGAAGAGGAAGCCCTGTTGGCCGGTGGAGTCCGGCCCGCGCCGCCCGATGACGACATGCTCCGGCGTATGGACGAGGGCGATACCGTGGCGCTCACCCGAGATCCCGCGCTCGCCGGGATCGACGTGTTCTTCGTGGCGCTGCACGGGGGGGCGGGGGAGGACGGGACCATCCAGTCGCTCCTTGACATGGCGGGCGTGGCCTACACGGGCAGCGACCGGCTGGGGTGCACGCTGGCCATGGACAAGGATGTGACGAAGCGGCTGCTGCGCGACGCCGGGATCGTCACACCGGCCTGGCTTTCCGGGGAGCCGCCGGCCGAGCGGATCGAATCCGAGCTCGGACTGCCGGTCATCGTCAAGGCGTCGGGCGGGGGATCGTCGCTGCGGCTCCTGCTCGCGCATGACCGCGTCGAGTTGGCGGAAGTCATGGCGGAGGCTCGGCGGTTCGGCGACCTGGCGCTTTACGAGCGCTACGTCCCGGGGCGGGAGCTGACCGTCGGCATCCTGGGAGAGGAGGCGCTGCCGGTCGGCGAGATCATTCCCCGGCACGAGATCTTCGATTATGCGTGCAAGTACCAGCCCGGCCTGGCCGAGGAGATCTTTCCGGCGGACATCCCGGAGACGCTCGCGCGCCGCCTCCAGGACATCGCGCTGCGGGTCCATCGTGTGTTGCGCATGAGAGATTTCTCCCGTGTGGACTTCATGGTGGACGGCGCCGGCATCGCCTGGTGTCTCGAGGCCAACGCGCTGCCCGGGATGACCGCCAACAGCCTGCTGCCGAAGGCTGCCCGGGCGGCGGGCATCTCCTTCCCGGAGCTGTGCGACCGGATCGTGCGGATGGCCGCGGCGCGGGCGGGCGCGTGAGCGCGGGGCGGCGCTGCGGCGCCGGACGGCAGGCGGAGCCGCGCGGCTCCGCCGCCGGCCCGCGAGCCGATTCGCGGGGCCGTCAGGGGCGGCCAGGAACCCGCCGGAGGGGTGGGGGTTTGACAGAGGAGGCGGTGGCGGACGTAAAGTGTCACGGCATCCCGTGGCCCGGGCGGGGCGCGTTCCTTACCGGGTCCCGATCCCGAGAACGGCTCCTGCGACCATAGCAGTCATGGCGTACACCAGCAGATCCTTTGGCTTCAGCTACCAGCTCACCCCCATGGTGAAGCGGTTGCTCATCGCCAACGTGGCGGTCTTCCTGGCCACGCTGGTGCTGGGCCAGAGGTTCGTATTCGACTGGTTCGCCTTCCATCCCACACGAATCCTCTTCCGGCCGTGGGGTGTGTTCACGTACATGTTCGTGCACGCCGGGCTGATGCACCTGGCCGTGAACATGCTTGTGCTGTTTTTCTTCGGCCCGCCGCTCGAGAGTCGCTGGGGATCGAGCGAGTTCTTCCGCTACTATGTCATCTGCGGTCTGGGAGGCGTGGCGCTCAGCTACGTGTTCCTGCCCGCCTCGATCATCGGCGCGTCGGCCGCGATGTACGGCATCATGCTCGCCTTCGCGATGAACTGGCCCGACGCGCCGATCTACGTCTGGGCCATCTTTCCCGTGAAGGCGAAATGGCTCGTGGCGTTCCTCTTCGTGCTGACGCTGCTGAGCGCGGTCAACGGGGCGGGGGGGGCGGTCGCGCACTTCGCGCACCTCGGCGGCATCGTTACCGGCTTCATCTACCTGAAGAGCGACTGGCGTCCGGCGCAGGGGCTGCGCCGTCTCCGCAACGCGACGCGCCGGCAGCGTATGGCCATCGTGCCACACGCCGATGAGGGAAAGCGCCGCCACGAAGGCCGCGCCTCCACGGCACGGCCCGAGGATGATCGCCATCTGTACGACGCGGTCGATGCGGTGCTGGACAAGATCTCCGCCCACGGGATGGGCTCGCTGACCCCCGACGAGCTGAAGCTCCTCGACGAAGTTTCGCGGAGGCAGCGCCACAACTGAGGTGCACCGCGGCTCCGCCCGCGTCCACCCTCACTCCGGCGCCGAGCGCTGCCCGCCGGCCCTTGCGTGAAATCAAGACATAGATATATTAGGATGTTGTCATTTAATGAGGAGGATCCATGGCGAGCGCCACCACGGTATCGGCTCAGGCTGTCGAAGAGACCGCGCGGATCCTGAGGTGCCTTGCCCATCCGGTGCGGCTTCAGATCCTCGACCTGCTCGAGCGGCAAGGTGAGTTGACGGTGACCGAGGTCTACGAGGGGGTCGGCATCGAGCAGGCCGTGGCCTCGCAACACCTGAGTCTCATGCACGACAAGGGCGTGCTGGAGCGGCGCAAGGACGGGGTGCACGTGTTCTACCGCATCGGAGACAGCAGGGCGTACAAGGTGCTGTCGTGCCTGCGTGCCCGGAGCGTGTGAGCGGGGTGTGCGGTGCGGGGGGGGGAGTGAGACGTGAGGTGGTCAGCCGAGGCCACGTTTTTTTTTCGGCCTACACATATAAAGATATGAATATATTAATGCCCCTGAACATCTTCCGGTCCCGCGCTCGCGGGCGCATGGTCCGTACGGTGCATCCGGCCGGTGGCTCTCGCCTGGCCGGCGCCTCTCGCCCGGTCCGCGGCGTGGGTCGGGCCGCGGCGTCGTTCGTGATGTTGCTGGGCCTCGCGCAGGGCATCCGGGCGCAGGAGCTCCGCCGTGTGACGCTGGCCGACGCCGTGTCCGAAGCCGTCGAGCACAGCCCGCGCGCCGCCGCCGCCCGGGCGCACGCCGGGGCGCAGCGGCAACTCGTCCGGGTGCGGGAGGCGTTCCTGTGGCCGCAGGTGGGGATCGAGGCGGATGGGGTGCGATCGGACGATCCCGTGGCCGCGTTCGGCGGCCGGCTCCGCCAGGGTCGTTTCACGGAGGCGGACTTCGACCCGACACGGCTGAACGGGCCCGATCCGCTCACCGACTGGAGCGGCGCGGTCAGCGCCGCGTGGGCTCCGCTCGATCCGGTAGCGGTCGCCGCCCGGGCGGCGGCCGGAGCGCGCGCCGAGGCCGCCGACATGGGCTCGCGCTGGGCTCGGCGCCTGGCCGCGTTTCGCGCGGAGGTGGCGTACCTGCGCGCCGTCGGCGCGCGTCGTTCGTTGAGCGCGGCGGAGGCTGCCGTGGCGGCGGCGCGGGCCGATGAAGACAGGGTGCGACGGCGCGCCGACAAGGGGCTTCTCACCCGCGCGGACGTGCTGCAGGCCACGGCTGCCGTGGCGGCGGCGCGGGCGGCCGAGATCGACGCGCGGCGTCGGTGTGACGACACCCGCGACGACCTGAGCGTCGCCATGGGGTGGCCGGCGGGTGTGCTCGCCGAGCCGGCGGACACCGTGCTGCCGGCGATCGCATCCGCCGGCGTGGCGTCCGGCGACGTGGGGCGGCGCGCGGATCTACGCGCCTCCGCCGAGGAGGTGCGCGCGGCCCGGGCAGGGGTGGGCGAAGCCTCACGAGGCCGGCTGCCCAGGGTACAGGTGTTCGCGCGGCTCGAGCGTCATGCGCCGCGGATCACGTCGGGTGCGCGTTCGAGCTGGACGCTCGGACTCAGGATCGACGTACCCGTCTTCTCGGGCTTCGCGCTCAGCGCTCGCGCAGGCGCGGCGCAGGAGACGCTGAAGGCGGCCAGGCTGGAACACCGGGCTCGATTGCGTGAGGCCGCCGCCCAACTCGAAGCGGCCGCACGTGCCGTGCGCAGCGCCCACGGACGCGTGGAGGCCGCCGAGGCCGCGGCCCGCGCCGCCCGCGAAGCCGAACGGCTGCTCCGGCGCCGTTTCGAGGAGGGGCTGGCCACGACCGCGGAGCTGCTCGGCGCTCAGGCTCGAGCGGCGGCGCTGGAAGCGCGGGCGGTCGGAGCGCACGTCGAGGCGAGCGTCGCGGCGGCGCGGCTCCGCTTCCTTTCCCCATCCGAGAACAAACTCCCCGGAGGAGAGAACCGATGAAGTCACGTTTCGCGAAGCCGCGCTACGCGCTCACGTTGCTGCTCGTCTCCGCGGCGTGCTCCAACGGCGAGCCGGGCACTCTGCCACGACCCGCAACCACCGCCGGAGTCACGGTATCGGCGCCCGGCCGCGCGTCGTCGTCGCGCTGGGTTCCTGCGCGGCTGGAGGCCGGGCGGACGGCCCGGGTGGCCACCCGCATCAGCGGCACCGTCATCGCCGTGAATGCGGACATCGGCGCGCGGGTGCGCGCCGGCACCCCTCTGGTCGTGCTCGACGACGCGGACGTGCAGGCGCGCATCCGGGCCGCCCGGGCGGCGGAGACCCTGGCGCGTCGTGACTTCGAGCGCATCCGCTCACTCGCGGCCGATGGCGCCGCATCGCGGCACGAGCTCGATCAGGTGCGGGTGGAGCTGGAGCGAGCCGCGGCGGCCCGCAGCGCGGCCGAAGCTCAGGAGCGCTACGTGAGGGTGCGCGCACCGTTCGACGGCGTGGTGACGCGGCGTGACGTCGATCCCGGAGATCTGGCGATGCTCGGCCGCCCGCTGCTGACCGTGGAGGCGAGCGGCCGGCTGAAGGTGGTCGCGGAGCTGCCCGCAGGTCGCGCGGGGCAGATCGTTCCCGGACAGCGCGTCGTGGTGCGGGCCGGCACGGGGCCGACCGTGCTGACGGCCCGGGTGACCCGCGTCGTACCCGCGCTGGGTCCGAGGAACCGGAGCTTCCGGGTGGAGGCCGAGCCGGATTCCGCAGCGGTGGGCCTGCTGCCGGGCACCTACGCCAGGATGGGGATTCCCGCGGAGGGTTCGGGCTCCCGCTGGATTCCCCAGGACGCCGTGGTGCGGCGCGGACAGCTTACGGGTGTCTTCACGGTCGAGGCGGACACGCTGCGGCTCCGCTGGGTGCGACTCGGAGCGGCCCGGGCGGGCGCCGTCGAGTTGCTGGCGGGGCCCGTCGGTGAGATGTCGGTGGTGCGGCGTCCACGTCCCGAGTTGCACGACGGGCAGGCGGTCGGGGCGGTGCGTCGGGAGTCCTGGACGCCCCTCGCCGGGCGCGATGCGGGAGCGCTGCGATGAGGGGCAACCTCGCCGGCCGCCTGGCCGGGCTCTTCCTCGAGTCGAAGCTGACGCCGATGCTCATGGCCGCAGCGCTCGGCCTCGGGGCGTACACGCTGATGACGCTCCCGAGCGAGGAAGAGCCGCAGATCATCGTCCCGCTCGCGGACCTCTACCTGCCCCTTCCGGGGGCCACCCCCGAAGAGGTGGAGAACCGCGTGCTGATTCCGGTCGAGAACGTGCTGTCCGGCATCGAGGGCGTGGAGTACGTCTACAGCCATGCGGAGCCGGGCTTCGGTCTCGTGACGGTGCGCTATGAGGTGGGGCGCGACATCGAGAAGAGCCTCGTGCAGCTCTACAGCACGCTCATGAAGCATGCCGACCGCATGCCGCCCGGCCTCGGCCTTCCGCTCGTCAAGACCGTGTCGATCGACGACGTGCCGTTCTTCGCCGTCACGCTCTTCGGGGAGCACGAAGACGGCGCCGGGCTGCGTGCCCTGGCGGATGAGCTGCGCGTCGAGCTGGAAGCGGTGCCGGAGGTGAGGGACGTGCGCGTGACCGGAGGATATCCCCGGGAGATCCGGGTCGAGCCGGACCCCGAGCGGATGGCCAGGCTGGAGGTCGATCCGCTCCAACTCGCGCAGAAGCTCGCCGGCGACAACGTCCGCGCCGAAGTGGGATCGTTCACCTACGACGGCCGGGTGGTCCGCGTCGTCGCGGGGCCGTTTCTCAGGAGCGCCGAGGACGTCGGAGCCGTGGTGCTGGCGGTGCGAGACGGCGCGCTGGTTCAGGTCCGGGACGTGGCGCGCGTGCTCGACGGGCCGGCCGAGACCAGCCACTACACCTTCCACCGTGAGGGAGGCTCGGACTGGATGCCCATGGTCACGGTGGCGGTGGCGAAGCGGCCCGGTTCGGACGCGATGCGCCTTGGCGCGACCCTGGAGCACAAGCTGGAGCAGCTTGAGGGACGCCTGATTCCCGGAGACGTGTCCGTGCGCATCACCCGCAACTACGGAGAGACCGCGCGCGAGAAGGTCGTCACGCTTCAGAAGCACCTTGCCATGGCCGTGCTGGCCGTGGGGCTGGTGATCCTCCTGTCCATGGGCTGGCGTAGCGCGCTCGTGGTCATGATGGCCGTGCCGGTGACCTTCGCGCTTACGCTGTTCGTCTACCAGATCTTCGGCTACACGTTGAACCGGGTCACCTTGTTCGCGCTCATCTTCGTCACGGGGATCGTCATCGACGACTCGATCATCGTGGTGGAGAACATGGAACGGCACTTTGCCATGCGGGATCGTCCGTTCCGGGCCGCGGCGCTGGCCGCGGTGGGCGAAGTGGGCAACCCGACGATCCTCGCCACGCTGACTGTGATCGCGGCGGTGCTGCCGATGCTCTTCGTCTCCGGGCTAATGGGGCCGTACATGAGCCCCATGCCGGTCGGCGCCACCGTCGCGATGATCTTCTCGCTCGGGGTGGCGCTGAGCGTCACGCCGTGGCTCGCGTTCAAGCTGCTGGGCCATGCTCACGCGCAGGGGTCGGGCGATGCGTACGTGCTTGAGAATACATGGATCTACCGGGTGTACGGCACGCTGATGCGCCCCCTGCTGCGTCGTCCCCGAGCGATGTGGGTAACGCTCGGGGTGGTCGTCGCGCTGACGTTGGGCGCGGGCGGGATGTTCCTGACCCGGTGGGTGACCGTCAAGATGCTGCCCTTCGACGACAAGAACGAGATGCAGATCATCGTGGACACGCCCGAGGGCACCTCGCTCGAAGCGACGCTCGCGCTGGCGGAGGACATCGGCCGCGGCGTCGCGGCCGAGTCGGAGGTCTCCGACATCCAGCTCTACGCCGGGGTGGCGGCGCCGTTCAACTTCAACGGGATGATCCGCCACTACTATCTTCGCCGCGGGCCCAACGTCGCCGATCTGCAGGTCAACCTGGTGGACCGATCCAGCCGGAAGGCTACGAGCCACGACATCGCGCGCAGGTTGCGTCCTATCGCCGAGCGGCTCGCCGCGGCCTCGGACATCGGCGCGCGCGTCAAGGTCGTGGAGGTGCCGCCCGGTCCGCCCGTGCTCTCCACGCTCGTTGCGGAGGTCTACGGAGACGACGATGGCGAGCGCATGCGCGTCGCGGCCGAGGTGCGACGGCGGTTCGAGGCGCACGACGGTGTCGTCGACGTCGACTGGTCTCCGGTGGCGCCGCAACGCGAGCTCCGGTTCGATGTGGACGCGGAGAAGGCCGCACTCTCCGGGGTGTCCAAGGAGCAGGTGGTCACCGCGCTGAGGCTCGGGTTGGCCGGTCAGGTGGTCTCGCACGTGTCCGCCCCGAGGTCGCGCGCGCTCGTGCCCGTCCGGGTACGGCTGGCCGAGGCGACGCGCTCGGGCCCCGCGCGCCTGGGGCGCCTGTACGTGGCGTCCCGGTCGGGCGCCATGGTTCCGCTCTCCGAGCTGATCCGCGCCGACGCGACCACGCGGCCCCAGGTCATCGATCGCAAGAACGGGCGGAGGGTCACCTACGTAACCGCGGACGTGGCGGGGGCCGAGGAGAGTCCGGTGTACGCGATCCTGGATCTCCGGAAGAAGCTGGGTGAGATCGAGGTGGCCGGGGGAGGCAAGCTGCAGGAGCTCTTCACGCGCCAGCCGCGCACGACGGAGCGCGCGGTGATGAAGTGGGACGGAGAGTGGCAGGTCACGTATGAGGTGTTCCGCGACCTCGGAATCGCCTTCGCCGGGGCGCTGGTGCTGATCTACGCGCTGATCGTGGCGTGGTTCGGCTCGTTCTCGACGCCCCTCGTGATGATGGCGGCGATTCCCCTGACCCTGGTGGGCATCGCCCCCGGGCACCTGACGGCCCACGCCTTCTTCACCGCGACGTCGATGATCGGGATGATCGCGCTGGCCGGCATCATGGTGCGCAACGGGATCCTTCTGATCGACTACCTCGAAGCGCGCACGCGCGCCGGCGTGCCGATCGAGACCGCGATCATCGAAGCGGGCGCGGTCAGGACCCGTCCGATCGCGCTGACGGCCGGAACCGTGGTCATCGGCGCCGTCGTGATCCTCTTCGATCCGATCTTCCAGGGCCTGGCCGTTTCTCTCATCACCGGCGCGATGGCCTCGACCGTCCTGACGCTGGTCGTGGTGCCGGGGATCTACTTTCTCGTGAAGCGCGGGCGCGCCGGGGCAGCGGGCAGGACCGATGCCGCGGCCGGCGCCGGCGACTGACGTGGAGTGTCTGCCATGAAGCTGGTGATCATGCTGTATCTGAAGGAGGACGACGCGGTGGTTGCGGAGCTGCTCGAGCGGCACGGCGTGGCGGTATACAGTCGGCTGCCGCTCGAGGGACACGGCACGGGGATGCCGGGCTGGTACGGCGAGGTGGCGCCGTACAGCTCGAGTATGGTGTTCACAGTCCTCGACGCCGCGAGAGCGGAGGAGCTGCTCGAAGCCGTGGCCCTGTGCACCGGATGCAGGGACCCGAGCCACCCGATCCACGCGCTACAGGTGGACGTCGAGCGGATGGCGGATTCCGGCAGCGCAGCGCAGTGACGGGGCACCGTAGGGTGCCCTGAACACGCCGCCGGCCGGACAGGCGTGGAGCGCCTTGTTCCCCACCTTCGAGGCTGCGAGTTTTGGTCTCCGCCAAGACGAACTCAGCAACGAGGTTATCCATGGCCGGCTCCAGGTTGGGCACGATGGGAATCCGCTGGCGCGCGGGTGCCGCGACGTCGGTGGCGCTCCTTGTGGGCGCGTGCGCGTCGTCCGCTCCCCGGGTCACATCTCCCGCCCCCGGACCCGCGGCGCCTCCGCCCGAACAGGCTGCGCCGATCGCTCAGGTACGCACCGAGCCGGAACCGCAGAAACCGGTTGGTCCCGAACTCTTCGGCATCGATCTCGACACGATCCATGCGGGTCCGTTCGATCAGGGAAAGATGTGGACCTTCGAGTATCCGCCGATCGACTACTTCGAGCAGGAGTACGGCTTCCGGCCGGATTCCGCCTGGTTCGCGAAGGCGCGCCTCGGCGCGCTGAGGATTCCGGGCTGTTCAGCCTCGTTCGTGTCTCCCAACGGCCTGGTGATGTCGAACCACCATTGCGCCAGGGAGTTCGCCACCCAGGTGCAGAAGGAAGGGGAGAACCTGCTGGACGACGGCTTCTTCGCCACGAATCTGGCGGACGAGCGCGCGGTCAAGGACTTCCACGCCGATCAACTGATCGACATCGTGGACGTGACCGACGAGGTCAACCAGAAGGTGGACGCGGCGCCGGAAGCGCAGCGCGCCGCTACGCGCCGGAAGGTCCTCGACGAGATCAAGTCGCGGATCACGAAGGAGCGCGGCGGCGAGGACTCCGGGATCATGGTCGAGATGATCTCTCTCTACAATGGCGGCCGGACGTCCGCGTACGTGTTCCACCGCTACACGAACGCCAAGCTCGTGGCGCTGCCGGAGCTCCAGATCGGCTTCTTCGGGGGAGATCCGGACAACTTCACGTATCCGCGCTACAACCTGGATTTCTCGTTCTTCCGCCTCTACGGCGACGACGGCAAGCCGCTGCACACCGAGTCCTACTTCCGGTTCGACCGCGACGGCCTGCACGACGGCGAGCCGATCTTCATCGTGGGCAACCCGGGTTCGACGAGCCGCCTCCAGACCGTGGCGGAGCTGAAGTTCCGGCGCGACGTGCGCGACCGCGGCATTGTGCGGCTGCTCCGCACGCGCATGGCGGTGCTCAAGCGTTTCATCGACGAGCACCCGGCGGAAGCTGAAGCCCGCGACCTGCGCAACACGTACTTCGGCTTCAGCAACTCGGAAAAGGCGTACAGCGGACAGCTCAGGGGGCTTGAGGACCCCGTCATCCTGGCACGCCGGGCCGACACCGAGCACAGGTTCCAGGCGGCCATCGAGGCCGACTCCGCTCTGGCCACCCGCTATGGCGATCTGATCGAGCGCATGGCCGAGCTGCAGGACCGCAAGCGCGAGCAGGCTCCGGGCTTCGGTGCGTTCCTCGCGTTGACGTCGCCCTATCTCTCGTCGGCGACGCTGCACCGTGCGCTGCTGGCGTTCCAGGTGATCAACGCGAAGCAGGGCGGCGCTCCCCCGAGCGCCCTCGACGGGCTCATCGAGCAGGTCAGGAAGGTGCCGCAGCAGCCCGAGTCGCTCGACATCGGACTCATGGAGGCTCGCTTCGCCGACTTCGTCGAGTACTACGGAGACGACAGCGACCTCGTGCGCAACGTGCTCGGCGGTCGCTCCCCGCACGAGGCGGCCACGGCGATCCATGCGGCGTCGGTGCTGGCGGATTCGGCGCAGGCCGTGACCATGCTGAAGGAGGGCACGGTTGGGATGGACGATGCCGCGCTGGCCGTCGTTCACGCGTATCTGCCGGCGTTCTCGCAGTTCCAGCAGGTGGTCTCGCAGGTCTTTCCCAAGGAGAGCGAGATCTCGGCTCAGATCGGACGCGCGCGGCTCGCGGTCTACGGCACGTCGGTTCCGCCCGACGCCACCTTCTCGCTCCGGATCGCCGACGGGCGGATCAAGGGCTACGCGTACAACGGCACGGTGGCGCCGTTCCAGACTACGTACTACGGCCTCTACAACCGCCACTATTCCCATGTGGGCGAGGCGGATTGGGCGTTGCCCGACCGCTGGCTCGCTCCCCCGCCGTCGTTCGATCTGTCGGTGCCCCTGGACTTCGTGTCGACGGCCGACATCATCGGGGGCAACTCGGGCTCGCCGGTGCTCGACGAGGACCTCGAGGTCGTGGGTCTCGTCTTCGACGGCAACATCGAGAGCCTGCCGGGTGACTACATCTACCTGCCCGAGTCGAACCGGGCGGTATCGGTCGACGTGGCAGCGATCCTGGAGGCTCTCGACGACATCTACGACGCGGATCGCCTGGTCGTGGAACTCACGTCCGGCAAGCTGGTCCCGACGGAGCGCGAGGCGGATCGCGTGCGACGGTAGCCGGCCGGGCACGGGCGTCTTGCACGCTCCGCGAGGGGTTTCTACAATCACCGTCCCTTTCTTGAACTGAGCGGGGTCTGTGGCGGTGTGCGCCGGGACGCGCACCCCGCCGACAGGCCCCGATACATGGAGTCGGGAGACTGCATCATGGCACTGGCCAGGGAGTATCCCACGGACCGCATCCGCAACATCGCGGTCCTGGGCCATGGGAGTTCCGGGAAGACCAGCCTCGTGGATGCGCTGTGCTTCGTGTCCGGCACGTCGAAGCGACACGGTCGAGTGGAAGAAGGCAATGCCCTGACCATGCACACGCCCGAGGAGCACGCGCACGGGATCTCCATCCAGTTGACGCCGGCGTATGCCGAGCACATGAACACGAAGATCAATCTGCTCGATACGCCGGGCTACCTCGATTTCTCGGGGGAGGCGCTGTCCGCGGTACGGGTGGCGGACGCCGCCATCATTGTGGTGAGCGCGACCTCCGGCGTGGAGGTCGGCACGGAGCGGGTGTGGGAGTACTGCGAGGCCCGGGGCATTCCCCGGATCTTTTTTGTCTCGATGATGGACAAGGAGCACGCCGACTTCGAGGGCGTCTACCAGCAGATCAAGGAACGGCTGACCGGGCAGGCGCTCCCGGTGGAGATTCCGGTGGGCGAAGGGGAGGACTTCCACGGCATCATCAACCTCTTCAGCGAGAAGGCCCACCTGTACCGGAAGGGAACCGCGAGCGGCGAGTACGACGAAGCCGAGGTGCCGGAGGAGTTCCGCGACCGGGAGTCGCGCTGGGAAACGGAGCTTCAGGAGACGCTCGCGACGACCGACGAATCGCTCCTGGATGCGTATCTGGAGGGCGGCCACATCTCGAGGGAAGAGGCCATCGAGGCGATGGCGCGGGGGATGGGGCGCAGGGAGCTGTTTCCCGTTTTCTGCGGCTCCGCGACGCTGACCTACGGGATGCGGGCGCTGCTGCGCAAGCTCGTTGAGCTCTGCCCGAGTCCGGTCGACGCGCCGCCCGAGAAGGCCTCGCGTCCGGGACTGGATCAGGAGGTGGAGATCACCGCGAGCGACGACGGTCCGCTCGCCGCGCTGGTGTTCAAGACGGCCGCGGAGCCGCACGTGGGCGAGCTCTCGCACTTCCGTATCTTCTCGGGAACGATCTCCAACGGCGCCGAGGTTGCCAACGCGACGGACGGTCAGATCGAGAAGCTCAACCACCTGAGCGTGGCGCTCGGCAAGGAGCGTCACGAGATCGACGTCCTACACGCCGGCGACATCGGGGTGGTGGCCAAGCTCAAGCATACACACACGAATGATACCCTGTGCGACCCCGCGCGGCCGGTGGTTCTGGAGAAGATCCGGTTTCCGAAGGCCGACATCGCCGTGGCGATCCGGGGTGCATCACGGGCCGACGAGGACAAGCTCGGCGAGGCTTTGCCCAAGCTTCACGAGGAGGACCCGTGCTTCACCGCGGCCTTCAACTCGGAGCTCGGACAGACCATCGCGCGGGGGCTGGGCGAGCTCCACCTGGATGTGCAGTTCGAACGGATGGCGCGGAAGTACGGCGTCAGGATCGAGACGGAGCAGCCGAAGATCGCGTACCGCGAGACCATTACCGGGCAGGCCGAGGGGCAGGGGCGCTTCAAGAAACAGACGGGGGGCCGGGGGCAGTTCGGGGACTGCTGGATCCGGCTGAGGCCCACCGGGCGCGGCGGCGGCTACGAGTTCATCGACTCCATCAAGGGCGGCGTGATTCCCTCCAAGTACCTGCCGTCGGTCGACCGCGGGATCCGCGAAGCCGCGGCGCGCGGGGTGCTCGCCGGCTACCCGGTGGTCGACTTCGTGGCGGAGTGCTACGATGGGTCGTACCACTCGGTCGATTCGTCCGATATCGCCTTCAAGGTGGCCGGAACGCTGGCATTCAAGAACGTAGCGCAGAAGGCCGGCGTCATCCTGCTCGAGCCGATGGTCGAGGTTGCGGTAACCACACCGGACGAGTTCGTCGGCGACATCATGGGCGACCTGACGTCGCGCCGGGGCAAGGTGCTCGGCATGGACCCCAACAGCGGGCGCACGACCATCCGGGCGCTCGTGCCGGAGGCTGAGCTGTACAAGTATGCAGCCACGCTGCGCTCGCTCACGCAGGGGCGCGCCGCGCACACCCGGACGCCCGCGGGCTACGAGCCGGTGCCGGATCACGTGGCGCAGAAGATCATCGAAGAACGGAAGAGGGAGGAGGAAGAGGCGTAGGCCTCCTCTTCTGCCAGGGGCGCGCGATGAGGCGGCGAAGATTCGTCCGACAGCTTGCGGGTGCGGCGGCCCTTCCTCTGCTCCCGTCCGCCCCGGAGGGTTTCGCGGGGCTCCGGCGCGACCTGGCGCGCGCACCGGACGATCGCGCCTACTGGAAGGCCGTGCGGGCCGGCTTCATGCTGCGGCCGGGCCTCTCGCACCTCAACTGCGGAACGATCGGCGCGACCCCACGCGTCGTCGTGGAGGCGCACGCGGCGGCGCTGTGGGACGTGGAGAGTGACCCGCAGGCTAACGTCTTCGGCGCTCCCAGCCACCGCATGGAAGAGGTGCGCGCCCACGCGGCCGACTTCCTGGGCGCCACGCTCGACGAGGTGGCGCTGACCCGGAACACGACCGAGGGCATGAACGAGGTGGCCCGGGGGTTGGATCTGCGCCGGGGCGACCAGGTGCTGACGACCACGCACGAGCACCCGGGTGGGAGCGTGTGCTGGGAGCACCTGGCCCGGCGGATCGGTGTCGAGATCGTGCGCATCGACATGCCGCGTACGGTGAGCGGCGCCGACGAGATCCTCGAGTTGGTCTCCTCGCACATCACGCCCCGAACGCGGGTGTGCAGCTTCAGCCACGTGACCACGGTCACGGGGCTCGTGATGCCGATGGCGGCCATCGCAAAGCTCACGCGGCCCCGCGACATCCTACTCGTGTGCGACGGCGCCCAGGCCCCCGGCATGCTGAACGTCGACGTGGCCGCGCTGGGCGTCGACACGTACGCGAGCAGCAGCCACAAGTGGATGCTTGCCCCAAAGGGCTCGGGGCTGCTGTACATCCGCAAGGCGGTGCAGGACCGGGTCCGGCCGCTCTTCCTCGAGTCGGGGTACCGGGCCTATACCGCGTCGTCGGGCACGCGTAACGTGCCGGCGATCCTGGCGCACGGTGCGGCGATGGAGTTCCACAACACGATCGGCCGTGACCGCGTCGAGGCGCGGTGCCGCGCGCTGAGCCGCCACCTGAGAGGGCGCCTCGAGCACGTGCCCGACGTCACGATCCTCACGCCGGTCGACGAGCGTCTGAGCGGAGGCATCGTGACGATCTCGCTGGATCGTGGAAACGCCCGCGCCGTCCGCTCCACGATGTACCGGGACTACGGGATCGTCCTGAAGGCGGGCAGAGCCGAGTACAACGCCATCCGGGTCTCCACGCACGTCTTCAACGACGAGGACGAGATCGACCGGGCGGTGGACATCCTGGCCCGCGTGATGGCGGCGGGCTAGCGCTCTGCAGCGGCCTAGCGGTCCGCGGCGGGCGGGCGGCGTCAGGCGGGCTGAGCCGTCACGCGCGCCGCCGCGGGGATCTCTCCGCCCGACGCCACGATCTGCTCGGCCACCTGCCCTCGCGCCTCGACCAACGGCGCCGGGAGCGGCAGCAGGGCTTCGAGCGCGGCGATCCGGTCGGCCCGCTCCTTCGGGCTCGTCAACTCCGCCAGGACCGTGCGCGCCTCGCGCCGGATGCGTTCGGCGGCGCGATCCAGCGTGATCGCCAGGAGCGCCTCGCGCAGCGCACCGTGGCCGTCGTCGCCGCGGCGCACCAGCTTCGCCACGCGCAGGTACGTGCTCTCTGCCGCATAGATCTCGATGGCGATGTCCGCCAGGCTTCCGAGGAACTGCTGGGACCCGGGCGCGGAGAGGCCCTCCGGCCCCACACCCGCGACCACGGCGCCGGCGAGCCTGCGGTACACGGCCTTCATGCCCTCGATCGTACCGCCCGCGGCATCTCCGGAGGCGCGCGTGCCGGCGGTGTCCGCCTCGGTGGCGCCTCGCGGGTTCGCACCGTCTTCGGACGCACCCGCGCCGCCGGTGCCCGAGAGGTCGAGTCGGCCCGCCGCCCAGCGCTTGAAGACGGTCCGCTGAGCGTACAGGCGACAGATCTCGTTCGTGCCTTCGTAGATCCGAGCGATACGGGAATCCCGGTACATGGGAGCCGCGGGGTACTCCTCCGAGAAGCCGTATCCCCCGAAGATCTGCACCGCCTCGTCCGCCAGGCCGTTGTACGCCTCCGAGGCGTAGACCTTGGCCAGGGCGCACTCGACCGAGAACTCTGCGAGGGTGGCCAGCTTGACGTCCGGGGTCACGGTGCCGCCCCGTGCCATGTCCTCGAGCGCGCGGTAGACCAGGCCGGCGGTGCGGTACGCCACGGACTCCGCCGCGTAGGTGCGGGCGGCCATGTCGGCCAGCTTCCGCTGGATCAGACCGAACTCCGCGATCGGGCGCCCGAACTGGATTCGCTCACCCGCGTACCGGGCGGCGATGCCCAGTGCCTTCGCGGCACCGGTCGCGCTTCCCGCGGCCAGCTTCAGGCGCCCCATGTTGAGGGTGCAGAACGCCACCTTGTGGCCCTTGCCGACCTCGCCGAGCACGTTCTCGACCGGAATCCTGACGTCTTCCATCGAGAGCGCCGCTACGTACGACCCACGCTGACCGAGGAGCCGTTCGGGCTCACCGACCGCCAGGCCGGGCGTGTCGCGCTCCATGATGAAGGCGGTGAAGCTCTCGCCGTCGACCTTGGCGAACAGGATGAAGATGTCGGCCCATCCCGCGTTGGTGATCCACTGCTTGGCCCCGTTGACCACGTAGTGGGTTCCCGCTTCGTCGAGCACCGCGCGTGTGCGGATGTTCATGGCGTCGGATCCGGTGCCCGGCTCCGTCAGGGCAAAGGCGGAGAGGAGCGTCCCCTCCATGCACGGCACCAGGTACTTCTCGATCTGCTCGGGCGTGCCGAAGTTGACGATCGGCAGCATGCCGATGCCCTGATGCCCGAGGATCATCGGCCCCAGCGCGCCGAAGTCTCCGCGGCTCGCGAGCATACCGGTGATCGCGAGGACGTTCAGGTCCAGGCCACCATACTCCTCCGGCACCTCGGCCATGAACACGCCCAACTCCGCCGCCTTCCGGAACAGAGCGCGCGAGACCTCGGGATCCCTCGTCTCCAACCGATCCATCACGGGCGCGACCTCACGCTCTGCGAACTCCTCCATCGTACGGACGAGCATCCGCTCCTCCTCACCGAGGTCGTCGGGGGTGACGACGTCGGCCGGGTCGGTCGCGCGGATCAGGAATGAGGCGCCGGAGGTCGCGGGTCGATCCGTCATGAAGCTTGCCTTTCCGGGTGGGGGGGTTCGGGCGCGGGTAGGTTCCCTTATCTTAATGCGATCACCGTTTACCCTCCACGCGGGGATACGCGATGCGGCCGGTTCCTCGGGCTCTCCGGGGCGGCGCAGGGTGTCGTCCTGAAACGGCGGGGCTCGGGACCGCGCGCATCGGCCCGACCGGCCTGTCCGCCAACCGCGCCCGCGCCGCTTTGGGCGAGAACTGCGCCTGATGCACGTCCTCCTGTTGGGCGTCGGCAGGCAGGGGAAGGGCGCGCTGTACGATCTGGTGCGCAGCCCCGGGGTCGAGCAGGTGATCGCCGCGGACCTCGACCTCGGGGCGCTCGAGGCCTACGTGGCCGGAAGGGGTTGGGGCCGGCGGGTCGAGTGTCTGCGGCTGGATGCAGACGACCCGCGCAGCCTGGAGGCCGCCCTGCAGAGCGGAGCCGACGTCGTCATCGATCTGCTTCCGGCACGCTATGCGGTGCGCGTCGGGCGTGCGGCGATCGAGAACCGGTTGCATGCGGTCAATACCGTACCCTGCACACCGGAGTTCGCGGCGCTGGATCCGATGGCCCGCGACGCGGGTGTCACGCTCCTGCCGGAGTTCGGCCTGGCCCCCGGCATCGATCTGGTCATGCTCGGCGATGCCGCGCGGGGCTTCGAGGCGATCACCGAGATCGTCTCGTACGCCGGGGGTGTGCCCGTGGCAGGAACCGCGGACAACCCGATACGCTACCGCGCGAGCTGGAATCTTCACGGTCTGCTCGCGTCGTACCGCCGGGGCGGCACCGTGGTCGAGGACGGGGCGGTCAGGGAGATCGGAGACCGAGAGCAGTTCGCGCCCGGGAACCTGCATGAAGTGGAGGTGCGGGGGGTCGGGCGGATGGAAGCGTATCCCGACGGTGACGTGATGCGCTACCTCGAAATCATGGGGCTGGCCCCGGAGGCGCTGCGGAGGGCGGGTCGCTACGTATTGCGCTGGCCCGGGCACGCGGCGTTCTGGCACGCCGCGGTGGGGCTCGGACTCCTCGACGAGGGCTCCGTGGAGGTCGATGGAGTCATGGTCGACCGCCGCGACTACCTGGCGTCAGCGTTGGAGCCCGCCCTGCGCTACGACGGTGAAGATCGCGACATGGCCATCGTTCGGGTGGAGGTAGCCGGCCTCCACCAGGGCAGGGGGCAGGTCGCGGTCTACCAGGTGGTCGACACGCGCGACCGCGTCACGGGGCTGAGCGCGATGAGCCGGCTGGTGGGTTTCACGGCGAGCATCGGTGCGCAGATGATCGCCGGGGGCGCGCTGGCGCTACCGGGTCTGCTGTCTCCCGCGGTGGACGTGCCCCTGGTGCCGTTCGAGCTGGCGCTCGCGGAGCGGGAAATCGGTGTGGAGGTCCACTACTACGATGACATCTCCGCGTGATCGGGTGGGTGGCGGAGCGGGGACGGTGCGAACCGCAGGCGCCCGGAGCCGTGCGAAGCAAAGAGAGGTGAGCGGTGAGGGACCGGCACGACGCCGGCCTCTCCGACCGTGTAGGGTCAGGCCGCTTCGCCCTCGTCGTTGCGGACCTGCTCGATGACCTGCTGCAGCGCCTCCTTGGGGTAGGCCCCCACGACGGCGCCCACCGCTTCACCATTCTTGAAGAAGCCGATCGTCGGAATCGAGCGGATGCCGAACATGCCGGCGATCTGCTGGTTGTCGTCCACGTTCACTTTGGCGAAGTGGACGTCGCCGGCGTACTCCTCGGCCAGCTCCTCGATGACGGGCCCCACGATGCGGCAGGGTGCGCACCACGGCGCCCAGAAGTCTATGACGGTCACCCCCTCCAACTGCGACACCTTCTCGTCGAAGGTTGTGTCGGTCAGTTCGATCACACTCATGGCTATGCCCTCGCTGGGTATCGGAATCGAATCCGAATGTAGACATCCAAATATATACATCATCATATATAAAGCCAGAGCCCGGCGAAAGGTTCCCTCGCGCGCGGCGCTGCCCTACGTTAGAGATAGCCGCCAGGGGCATCCCGGGCAGCGGACACCGTGACCGAGCCTGCCGTCTTCGAGGATGGCCGCTGGACATCGCGGTACCGCGGCGGGATTGAGAACGACCCTTGGAACCTGACCCGGTTGAGACCGGCGGAGGGAGCGCGGCGACGGATGCTCTGCGAGCTCCATCCCTGGCGGCCGCCCGACGCGTTCGGGGCGGCCGTCGGCCTATCCTGCTCTCCCCGCCCGACGGACCCTCCAGGAGGCAGTGATGAAGGACAACGGCACCTCGGGCCACGGACGGCGCGTCGCCCCCGTGACCCCCGACCTCGGCACCGACTACCCCGGCGCCTTTCCCAACTCGCGCAAGGTCTACCTCGAAGGCACCCGCGGCATCCGCGTGCCGATGCGTGAAATCTCGCTGAGCGGGGGTGAGCCCCCGCTGCGCGTCTACGATACGAGCGGGCCGCGCGACGTCGATGTGCGCCGGGGCCTGCCTCTGCTGCGCGAGGAGTGGATCCGGAGTCGCGGCGACGTGGTCGAGAGCGGGCGCACCCGCGCGCACGACCCCGGGGTCGAGATGCCCGAGGGGCTCAGGCGGCGGACGCTGCGCGGCACGGGCACGGTGACCCAGATGATGTACGCACGCCGTGGCGAGATCACTCCGGAGATGGAGTTCGTGGCGCTGCGCGAGGGGATGTCGCCGGAGTTCGTGCGAGACGAGGTGGCGCGCGGCCGCGCGATCATCCCGGCGAACATCAACCACCCCGAAACCGAGCCGATGATCATCGGCCGGGCCTTCAAGGTCAAGATCAACGCCAACATCGGGAACTCAGCGGTCAGCTCGTCGATCGAGGAGGAGGTCGAGAAGCTGCGGTGGGCCACCCTGTGGGGCGCCGATACGGCCATGGACCTCTCGACCGGCCCGCACATCCACGAGACCCGCGAGTGGATCCTGAGGAACTCCCCGGTACCGATCGGCACCGTGCCCATCTATCAGGCGCTCGAGAAGGTGGGCGGCGTGCCCGAGGAACTGACGTGGGAGATCTTCCGCGACACGCTCATCGAGCAGTGCGAGCAGGGGGTGGACTACTTCACGATCCACGCCGGTGTGCTGCTGCGCTACATCCCGCTGACCGCCAACCGCCTGACCGGCATCGTCTCGCGCGGGGGCTCGATCATCGCCAAGTGGTGCATGGCGCACCACCAGGAGAGCTTCCTCTACACGCACTTCCGCGACATCTCCGAGATCATGGCCGCGTACGACGTGGCGTACTCGCTGGGCGACGGTCTGAGGCCCGGTTCCATCGCAGACGCCAACGACGAAGCCCAGTTCGCGGAGCTGAAGACCCAGGGCGAGCTGACGCGCATGGCGTGGGAGCAAGGCGTGCAGGTCATGAACGAGGGGCCCGGACACGTTCCGATGCACCTCATCAAGGAGAACATGGAAAAGCAGCTCGAGTGGTGCGACGAGGCGCCGTTCTACACGCTCGGGCCGCTGACCACCGATATCGCGCCGGCCTATGACCACATCACGAGCGCGATCGGCGCGGCGCAGATCGGGTGGTACGGCACGGCCTTGCTCTGCTACGTGACGCCCAAGGAGCACCTCGGGCTGCCCGACCGCGACGACGTCAAGCGAGGGGTCATCACGTACCGGATCGCCGCGCACGCCGCCGACCTGGCCAAGGGGCATCCCCGGGCGCAGGAGTGGGACGACGCGCTGTCGAAGGCCCGCTTCGAGTTCCGGTGGCGGGATCAGTTCAATCTCTCGCTCGATCCCGTGACCGCCGAGGAGTACCACGACGCGACGCTCCCGGCCGAGGGCGCGAAGGTGGCGCACTTCTGCTCGATGTGCGGGCCGAAGTTCTGCTCGATGAAGATCACCGAGGACATCCGGCAGTTCGCCGCCGAGCATGGGATGGACACGGTCGAGGCCATCGAGGAGGGGCTCCGGGAGAAGGCGGAGGAGTTCCGCGAGCTGGGCGGCGAGCTGTACGTCGAGGCGGGGGACTGAGCGGGAGGGCCCTCCGATCGCCCGCTCCCGTTTGGGCCTGCCAACGTTGCTCGCGCTCGCCGCGGCGGTGGCGATGAGCGCGGGGCGCGCGCGTCCAGCCCGTGCGCAGCACCTCCCGCGCGTCGGCGGTGCTTCCGTGCATGCCGTCGCCCTGCCGATCGACTCTGACTCGACCCGTCCCGGAGCCGCCGGTGATACGACCACGGCGTCGTCCAATCGCACCGGCCCCTTCTTCTACCGCAACCGCGGCTACGGTACCGACGCCTACGCCGGGCCGTTCGACGTCCTGCTCAACAAGGGCTTCGCGGTGGCGCAGTGGGAGGGCAAGGGAAGGAACGTTCTATCCTACCCGTACGGGTGGCGCGCCGTCTGGCGCTCCCTGACCCGTCCCGGTGCCGCGGTGCAGCGTGCCGGCGGCTGGAAGAAGGTCCTCCTTCGCCACGCCGTTCCGTTCTACTCCGACGAGCTGCGGAGCGCCCAGTGGGTGCCCAACTACTTCGGCCACGTCCTGGAAG
>Ga0114931_10003136_pt1 | contig 20997 bp, 16 predicted proteins | sample 2SBtaG_FD_89579 | JGI IMG/M metagenome (GOLD analysis project Ga0114931, IMG submission 89579) | Deep subsurface microbial communities from Kolumbo volcano to uncover new lineages of life (NeLLi) - 2SBTROV14_V59a metaG | ecosystem: Environmental > Aquatic > Marine > Volcanic | place: Kolumbo...
ACCGAGACCGAGACCGAGACCGAGACCGAGACCGAGACCGAGACCGAGACCGAGACCGACACTGGCGCGGCCGACTCTTTGCGGGCGGAGGCTGCCACGTTGGTCGACCGCGATCCGACCCGTGCGGCCGATCTGTTGGCCGAGTCGGTGGCTGTGCGAGCGCGGGTTCTGGCGGCGGCCGGTGCTGGTCTGAACACCGGGCTGGCCGGCACCCTGGAGCAATTGCGCGAGCTGGCGGAAGACCATCAGTGTTACGCCCAGTACGCCGAGGCGCTGCGCACGGGCTCGGCCGTGGAGCCCGAATCGCGGCGCGCGGCGCAGATGTTGCGACAGGCAGCCGAGCTGTCGTCCGAAAAGCTGGGCGACCCGCGCGGCGCAGCCGACGATCTGGCGCGCGCACTGGCGGAACAACCCGCCGACTCGCAACTGCTGGCCGCGCTGATCGGCACGCTGGACGGCCTCGATGACCACGCCGCGAAGCTCGACGCCTACGAGCTCCACTTACAGGCGGTCGAAGGCCGCGACCGCGCCCGGCCCCTGTTCGAGCTCGGCCAGCTGTACGACGAGCTGCGCGGCGATGTGGACACGGCCCTGGACTACTACGCCCAGGCGCACAGCGCCGATCCGGAAATGCACGAGCCGTGGCTGCCGCTGGCGTTCCATCACAAACAGCGCGGCGAGCTGGGCCGGGCCCGCCTGCTCTACAAGCTCGCGTTGGATCGGCAACCGCTGAGCGACCGCGATCGCGCCGCGGTCCAAGCCATCGTCGCCGAGCTCGACGAGAGCATGGCCGACGCCGCGGACGATGCCATGGAGGCGTTCCTGCACGCGGCGGCGCGGGTCGAAGACGAGCTGCGGCTGGGCAAGGAGCTCGAACGCGCCGGGCAGATCGACGCGGCCATCGCCCACTACGAAGCGACGACCATCGGCGCCCCTCAGGACCCGCGACCGCTCGAGTGTCTGGTACCGTTGTACCGGGCGAAACACGACGTCGACGCGCTCACCGAGCTGCTCGGTCGCATGATCGTCATCACCGAGTCGCGACAGCGGCGCGCACAGCTGTGGTACGAGCGCGCCAAGCTGTACAAAGACGAGCTCCACCGCGAGCCCGAGACCTACCGCTGCCTCAAAGAAGCGTTCGCCAACGATCCCGAAAACCCGATCATCGCCAGCGGGTTGCGCTCCATCGCCATGGCGCGGGGCGAGTGGGCCCTTGCGGCCGAGCTGATCTACCGCGAGATCGACAACGCTGCCGACGATCGCGAAGCGGGCGCGCTCCATCTCGAGCTGGCGCTGATCTTCGACGAGAAGCTGCTCGACGCCGAGCAAGCGCTGCGCAACTACGAACAGGCGATCGCGCTCGACGACGACATTCCAGCCGCGCCGCTGCCCCTGGCGCGATTGTACGAGCTGGCCGGGCGCCACGCCGATGCGGCGCGCATGGGCGAGCGCGCCGCCGAATACATCGACGACGATGACGAGCGCGGCCGGGTGCTCAAGCACGCGGCGATCAGCGCCGAGCGCGCCGGCGACGCCGAGCTGGCGCGGCGCCTGTACAACGCCGCCGCGCTGGCCGTGTCGGACGACGACGACAGTCGCGCCGCCCAGGCTGCGCTCGCGCGGCTGGCGGGTGACCACAACAACGCGACGTCCACGGAGCTTTTGCAGCTGCGTCTGCTCGAGGCCGAGACCCTCGAAGAGAAAGTCGGACTGCTCCACGACATGCTCGAGATCGCCACCAACAAGCGCGACACCGAGGCAATGCGCAAGCACGCCGAGACACTGCTGGAGGTGGACCACACCGATCTCACCGCCTACCTGACGCTCAAGGCACAGGCCGAGGACCGCCGCGACTGGGCCACCCTGGCGCGGATCATCTCCGTACGCGCCGGCGCCATCGACGACGTGGCCGAGCGCGCGGCCCTGTACAACCGTCTGGGCCGGATCTGTCAGAACGAGCTGCGCGACGTCAACCAGGCCATCGCGGCCTACCGCTACGCCCTCGCCGCGGCCCCCGATCATCCGGGCGCGCTCGAGTCGCTGGCCGACATCGCCTACCGCCGTCACGACTGGAATACCGCCCACAAGCTGTACATCCGTTTGGAACCCGAGGCCTGCACCATGCCCGAAGACGCCCTCGCGTTTCGCCGCGCCGAGATCGCCGAGGCGTTGGGCAAGGACGAAGAAGCGCTCGAGGCATTTCGCGCGGTGACCCGACTCAACTCGACGCACCGCGCGGCGTTCAAGGGCATCGCGCGCACCGCCATTCGCGTCGCCGACACAGCGACCGCGATCGAAGCGACCAAACGATTGCTCGAGCTCCTGCCGCGCGACAACGTCCGCGCGATCACGTCGGCGTGGTGGCACATCTGGGCCAGGCGCAGCCGCGCCGGCGACGCCCCCGCGGCCATCGACTACTACGAGATGGTGCTGGCTCAGGACCCGCACTCGCTGCCGACCCTGCGCGCGCTCACCGCCCTGTACCGCGAGCGCGGTCAGTACAAAGCGGCCGCCAAGACCCATCGCGCCCTCGTCGGCCTGGCCCAATCTCCGCTCGAGCGTGCCCAGCTGCTCTACGATCTGGGCGAGCTGTACCGGCGCGAGCTCGCCGACAGCGACCTGGCGGCGGACGCCTACCTCAAGGGCATCGATCTGGACCCGGCCCACGTGCCCACGCTGCGCCGGCTGATCGACTACTACTGGCGCATCGACGAGCCCGAGGCGTTGCTCGAGATCGCCGACGACCTGGCCGAGCAGACGGCGCTGCTGCACTCCGACACCGAGCCCGAAAGTCTGGCGCGCACGATGATCGCCGCCGCCTGTCTGGAGCGCGACCAGCTGGCCCGCGACATCGGCGACTGGCTGGCCGACGAGACGCCGGGCTATGTGGCCGACGCCCTGCTCGAGGGCGCGTCCCACAGCGTCCACACCACTCCGACCCAGCTCGCTCAGGCTGCCCAGACCCTCGCCGGAATCGTCGACAACCTGCACTTCGGCCAGATCATCGTGCTGGTGGAGGGCGATGTCGAAGACGAGGCGGGACGCCGGTTGTTGGACCTGCTGCGTACCCTTGCCGAGTCCGAATCGCACGGTTGACACGGCTTCACCGCGGCGCAATAGTCCGCCCCAACCGAGTAAGGGGGTAGTGATGAAACGCAGCACAGGTCTCGTGGTCGCGGTAGCTTTCGGATTGGGATGCGGTGGTGCCAGCTCGTCGGGCACCGAGGTCAAAAAGATCGAACGCACGCAGCCGGTCGGCCAACAGGTCAGCCAGCACGAGACCCTGGTCTCCGAAGGCGACGCTCTGTGGCTGCAACGCGGTGACCGGGCCAAGCTGGAACAGGCCATCGCCAAATGGCGGGCGGCGGTCAAGATCTCCGACAGCGACTGGCACACCTACGCCAAGCTCGCCCAGGCCGACTACCTGCTCGCCGACGGTCACATTCAATTCGACAACAACGACGCCGCCTACCTGGCCGCCCATCAACGCGGGGCCGAAACGGCCAAGCGCGGCCTGATGGCGAACTCGTCCAAGTTCGAGCAACTGATGAACGGCGGCGCCAAGTTGGAAGACGCGATCGCGGTCATCGAGCGCGACGGTGTGCCCCTGCTCTACTGGTATGCCGTGCACCTGGGCAAATGGGCCAAGAAAAAGGGCTTCAAAGCCATCCTCGACTACAAAGATGTGGTGCGCAAAGTCGTCCAGCGCGTCTATGAGCTGGCCCCGAACTACTATCACGGCGCCGCCGACCGCTACTTCGGCGCGTTCTTCGCCGTGGCACCGCCGTTTGCCGGCGGCGACCTCGCCAAGAGCCTCGAGCACTTCGAAGCGTCGAAGAAAAAGGCGCCGTATTATTTGGGCACCTACGTGTTGCAGGCCGAGCTGTATGCGCCGAAGAAACAGGACGAAGCGATGTTCACCCGCCTGCTCAACAAGGTGATCAACGCGCAGCCGTGCCCGCCGACCCCGAGCGACGCGTGCATCCTCAAAGGCCTCGAGGCCGAGTCCGCGGTGGAGATCCACAAAGCCAAAGACCTGCTCGCGCGCAAAGGCGACTTTTTCTAGACGGGCGAGCGCGTGAAGGTCCAGCTGCTGTACTTCGACGGCTGCCCCAGCCACGAGGCCGCCGGCGCGGCGCTCGAGCGATGCCTGGTCGCGCTCGATTTGGAGCCCACCTTCGACCGCGTCGACGGCTCACCGGACGTGTCGCCCGCCCTCGCCGCCTGGGGCTCGCCCACGATCATCGTCGACGGCAACGACGTCGCCGGCGAACAGTCGGCATCCGCCGGCCGCAGCTGTCGCATCTACCCCGGTGGCTCAGGTCGGCCGACCGACGCGCAGATCCTGGCCGCGTTGCGGGCCGCAAGCTGAGCTCCGCCCCAGCGGCCGCGGTTGCGCCCTACTCCCGCAACCAAGTGAAACCGTTCCAACGCCATTGACGCGATCGTTAGCGTGATTACGTTAAGGCGCAAATGCGGACCGACAAACTCACCATCAAGACTCGCGAAGCGCTGGCTCAAGCTGGTGATATCGCATCAGAAAAACGGCACGCTCAGGTACTGCCGAGCCACGTCTTGGCGGCGCTACTGACGCAGCAAGACGGACTGATCCCACGCCTACTCGATCGCATAGGTGCCGACAGAGCAGCCATCCAGCATTCGCTGGATGATGCCTTTGCCAAGCTGCCGACAGTGCAGGGCTCGAGCCTGGACATCGGCCTGTCGCCAGAGCTCAAACACCTGTTCGACGCTGCGGGCAAAGAAGCATCCAAGTTCAAAGACGAGTACATCTCCACCGAGCACTTCGCGCTGGCCATGGTTGCGCCGCGCGCAGCCGGCGCCGCCAAAGACGCGCTGGCCGCCGGCGGGGTCGACTACGACGCGCTGCTCAAGGGACTCACCGAAGTCCGCGGCAGTCAGCGTGTGGTCGACGAAGATCCCGAGAGCAAGTACGAAGCCCTCGACCGCTACACCCGCGACCTGACCCAACTGGCCAAACAAGACAAGCTCGACCCGGTCATCGGCCGCGACGAAGAGATCCGTCGCGCCATGCAGATCCTGTCCCGCCGCACCAAGAACAACCCGGTGCTGGTGGGCGAAGCCGGCGTGGGCAAGACCGCCATCGCCGAAGGCATCGCCTCGCGGATCGCCGAGGGTGACTGCCCCGAGTCCCTATACCACAAGCGGCTGTTGGCCCTCGATCTGGGCGCGCTGATCGCCGGCGCCAAGTACCGCGGCGAGTTCGAAGATCGGCTCAAAGCCGTGCTCAAAGAGATCAACGACTCGGACGGCGCGGTCATCCTGTTCATCGACGAGCTGCACACCCTGGTGGGCGCGGGGGCGGCCGAAGGCGCCGTCGACGCCGCCAACTTGCTCAAGCCGGCATTGGCTCGCGGCGAGCTGCGCTGCATCGGCGCCACCACGCTGGACGAATTCCGCAAACACATTGAAAAGGACAAGGCGCTGGAGCGCCGGTTCCAGCCGGTGATGGTCGAGCAGCCTTCGGTACCCAACACCATCGCGATCCTGCGCGGACTGAAGGAAAAGTACGAAGTCCATCACGGCATCCGCATTCAGGACGCCGCCCTGGTGGCCGCTGCCAAGCTGTCTCACCGTTACATCACCGGACGCCAGCTGCCGGACAAGGCCATCGATCTGATCGACGAGGCCGCGTCTCATCTCAAGATGGAGATCGAGTCGGTGCCGACCCCGATCGATCAGCTCAACCGCCAGCTCACCACCCTGGAGGTGGAGCGCGCGGCGCTGAAGGCGGAAAAAGACCGCCGCGCCAAGCAGCGCCTGCCGGTGGTCGAGCGCGAGATCGCCGATCTGAAAGAACAGATCAAGACCATGACCGCGCAGTGGCAACAGGAGCGCGCGGTCATCGAACGGGTGCGCGAAAACCAGGCCAAGCTGGAGACCGCGCGGACCGAAGCCGAGCGCGCCCAGCGCGAGGGTGACTTCGCGCGCGCCTCCGAGTTGCGCTTCGGCGAGATTCCAGGCTACGAACGGCTGATCGCGACCGACACGGCGAAGATGGAGGAGATCCAGGCCGCTGGAGGAGCGTTTCTGCGCGAAGAGGTCACCGAAGACGACATCGCCACCGTGGTGGCCAAATGGACCGGCATCCCGGTCGAGCGCATGCTCGAGGGCGAAATCGAGCGGCTCACCCACATGGAAGACACGCTGCGCACGCGCGTGGTCGGCCAGGACGAAGCCCTGCACGTGGTCGCTGCCGCGGTGCGCCGCGCCCGCGCCGGCTTGCAGGACCCGAACCGGCCCATCGGCACGTTCATGTTCATGGGCCCGACCGGCGTCGGCAAAACCGAGCTGGCGCGTAGCCTGGCGGACTTTTTGTTCGACGACGAGCACGCGATGGTGCGCATCGACATGAGCGAGTACCAGGAAAAGCACACGGTGTCGCGCCTGCTCGGTGCCCCTCCGGGATACGTGGGCTACGACGAAGGCGGCCAGCTCACCGAAGCCGTGCGCCGTCACCCCTACGCGGTGGTGTTGCTCGACGAGATCGAAAAAGCCCACCCGGACGTGTGGACGGTGCTGTTGCAGCTGTTCGACGACGGCCGGCTCACCGATGCTCAGGGGCGCACGGTAGACTTCAAGAACACCGTGGTGATCATGACCTCGAATGTGCCCCAGGACGCGTTGCGGACCACGTTCCGCCCCGAGTTCCTCAACCGCATCGATGACATCATCGTGTTCAACCCGCTGGGTCGGGAGCACCTGGGCCGTATCGTGCACATCCAGCTCGAGCGCTTGCACCAGCTTCTGGCCGAGCGCGGTCTCGAATTGGTCGTGTCGGATGCCGCCGTGGAGCTTCTGGCCGAACGCGGCTACGACCCGGTCTACGGCGCGCGCCCGCTCAAACGCGCCATCCAAAAACACCTGGTCGATCCGCTGGCCAACGAGATCATCGCGGGACACTTCCGGCCGGGCGCAAAGGTCAAGGCCGACGTCGTAGAGGGCGAGATCTCGTTCACCGCGCTCGCCGTGGAGGAAGAGGCCGCGTAACATGAACATCGACCCGCGCGTAGATCACTACGAGACTCTCGGAGTGAAACCGGACGCCACTCCGGAGGAGATCAAGAAGGCGTACCGGCGGTTGGCCAAGCGCTATCACCCGGACAAGACCGGCGGCGACAAGGCCAAAGAGCACCGCTTCAAAGAGGTTTCCGAGGCGTACGACGTGCTCGGCAACGCCGAGACTCGCCAGCAATATGACGCAATGCGTTCGGGCGGCTTCGGTGCCGGCGGCTTCTCTGGAGCCGAAGGGTTCTCCGGAGGCTTCGGAGCCGAAGGGTTCTCCGGAGGCTTCGGCGGTGGACCGGGGTTTGGCTCAATGGGCGGCGGCCTGGGGGATCTGTTCGCGCAGATGTTCTCGGGCGGCGTCGGCGGCAACGGCGGCCAGAACGTGCGGTACAGTTTCTATACCGATGATGGGGTTCCGCACGACACATCAGGATTCGCCGGCCAACAGCGCCGGCGCGCGCCGCGGCGGCAGAGCACGTCGCCGCGGGAACGCAAAGTGCGCGCCAGCAATGGCAGCTGGTTGGTGCAGCGGGGAAGCGACGTCTACTCGGACGTACGCGTTGGTGTGGGCGAGGCCATGCTCGGCACAGTCAAGCAAGTCGCCACCCTCACCGGAATGGCGAGCGTGAAGATCCCACCGGGAACATCCAGCGGTGTCAAATTGCGGCTCAAGGGCCGCGGCGCCGACGGCAAGGGGCAACAGGGTCGCGGCAACCACTACGTCACGGTCCACATCGACGTGCCCAAAGAGCTCGACGACGAGTCCAAAAAACTCCTGGTCAAGCTGATGCGGCGAATTAAGAAGAAGACACGCTCATGACAAATCATCTAGAAGCCATTCCCGTTCTGCCCGTGCGCTCGGTCGTGTTGCTCCCCGGCGTGGTGGTACCCGTCGAGGTAGGCCGCCGCAAATCACTGCGCGCGCTCAAGGCGGCGTCCGAGGACGACAACCTGGTCCTGGTCGTGCCCCAGCACGACAGCGAAATCGAATCTCCCGATCCCGACGATCTGTTGGATGTCGGCGTCACCGCCGAGGTGGTGCGCGTCGTCGAGCACAGCCGCAATCACTGGACGGCCATGCTCAAGACCAGCGACCGCTACCAGGTGGACAGCTACGTCCAACTCGATCCGTATCTGGCCGCCCACGTGGTGCCGTTCGAGACGGTCGAGTCCGACGACCCCGAAGAGCTCGAAACGATCACGGAGACCGTGCGAATCCATCTCGCAGAAGTGCTGGCCCATGAGGCCGACGATCCCAACCGCACCCGCAGCAACGTGCTCGAGATCAACGACGCCGACGAGCTGGTCGAGCTGGCCGCGGCCAATGTGGACTTCGACCGGGAAGACCAACTCGACCTGCTGACCGAGGCCGACCCGCTCGAGCGCCTCAAGATCGTGCTGCCGGTGATGGAGCGCCTGGACCGGGTGCTGGAAGCCAAGGCAGACATTCGCAGCTCGCTGCTCGACGACATGAGCAGCGAACACCGCGAAGAGGTGCTGCGCGAACGCCAGCGCGCCATCGAAGAGGAGCTGGGCGAGACCCCCAACGCCGAGATCAGCGAATACCTGGACAAGCTGGCCGGCATCGACATGCCCGACGAGACCGAGCTGGCCCTGCGCCGCGAGCTGCGGCGCATGCAGTCGATGGAACCGTCGTCGGCGCAGTACAACGTGTCGCGCACCTACGTGGAGCAGCTGCTGGACGTGCCCTGGGGCGTGTACAGCGAGGATACCCTGGATGTGGCGGCGGCGCGGGCCATCCTCGACGCGGACCACGCCGGGTTGGAGAAAGTCAAAAAGCGCATTCTCGAGTTCATCGCCGTGCGCAAGCTGGCGCCTGACAAGCACGGGCCCATCCTGTGCCTGGTCGACCCGCCCGGAGTCGGTAAGACGTCGCTGGGCCGCGCCATCGCCACCGCGCTCAACCGCAAGTACGTGCGCGCCGCGCTCGGCGGCGTGCGCGACGAGTCCGAGATTCGTGGCCACCGGCACACCTACATCGGCGCGATCCCCGGCCGCATCGTCAGCTCCCTGCAGAAGGCGGGCACGATGAACCCGGTGTTCATCCTCGACGAGGTGGACAAGCTGGGCTCGGACCACCGCGGCGACCCGACGTCGGCGTTGCTGGAGGTGTTGGATCCAGAACAGAACTGCGAGTTCTCCGATCACTACATGGAAGTGAACGTAGATCTGTCGCGGGTGATGTTCATCTGTACGGCCAACACCCTGGAGACGATTCCGGCCCCGCTGCTCGACCGCCTAGAAATCATCAAGGTGCCGAGCTACATCGAGAGCGAGAAGCTCACCATCGGCAAACGGCACCTCTTGCCCAAGCAGATTGCCGAACACGGCATCGAAAAGGACCAGATCGAGGTCACCGATGCCGCCATGCTGGCGCTGATCACGCACTACACGCGGGAGGCCGGCGTGCGCAATCTCGAGCGCGAGCTCGCGGCGCTGTGCCGAGCCGCGGCGGTCAAAGTCGCCGGCGGCACGGTGAGCAAGCTGGTCATCCGCCCCGAGGATCTGGACAAGCTGCTCGGCCCCGGCCGGTTCTTCCCGGAGGCGGGGGAAAGCAAAGAGCAAATCGGCGTATCGACCGGACTGGCGTGGACGCCGGTGGGCGGACTGATCCAGTTCATCGAGGTGCGCTCGTTCCCGGGCAAAGGCGAGCTGCGGCTCACCGGCCAGGTCGGCGACATCATGCGCGAGAGCGCCCAGGCGGCGTGGAGCTACATCCGCGCCAATCACGCCAAGCTCGGTATCAACCTGGACAACGCGATGAGCCGCGACATGCACCTGCACGTACCGGCCGGCGCGATCAAAAAGGACGGCCCGTCTGCGGGCGTCGCCATGACCGTTGCGCTGGTGTCGCTGTTGACCGACCGCAAGGTCCGGCACGACGTCGCCATTACGGGTGAGATCACCCTGCGCGGCCGCGTGCTCGCCGTCGGCGGCATCAAGGAAAAGCTGCTGGCCGCCCATCGCGCCGGCATCAAGACCGTGGTCCTGCCCGACCGCAACAAAAAAGACCTGGTGGATGTGCCGCAACAGGTGATCGACGAGCTCGACATCCACTTCGTCGAGAAGATCGACGAAGCCATCGACATCGCGCTCGCCAAAGGCGACAAGCCAGAGGAGACAACCACGGCGGTGCCACCAATCACGACACCGGCGGTGGACGACTCGATACCGGATAGTCCGAACTGAGATCGAGACCACCCGTCCCCTACCCGGGCGCAATATTGTCGTGCTCTCGTCCAAATCACCGGCACGAGCTGCTGCGCCGATCGTTTTCGTGTGCGCCCAGCTAAGCCAGCGCGCGCCCCGGGGCACGCGATCTGATGCTGGTCACGGTCGGTGGCCCCAGGTGGCAGCGCCGACAACACGGCCGACGCTACTACAACAGCTCGTCGAGATTATTTCCGGGTTCGCTCATCTGACTGGCACTGAGGCTAACGCTCTCCCAGCGTCCTGAGCCAACGGATCAGAAACGGCATCCCCATCAGCGCGCCGACAACGAGCATCGCCACCTCCCAGCCGGCGATGTGCGACGCCACCAGTCCGCCGATCCCCGCGCCGGCGATCAGGCCGCCGCCGTACATCAAGTCGATCTCGTAGGGCCGCACGCTGGCCAGGCGCGGATCCTGGTGGACCGCGTAACGCGCCACCTTGCGCGCCAACGACACATCTTCGGCGAGCGGTGTGCGACCGTCGATCACACGCTCGACGTCCTCGAGCAGCTCGGTAGCGGTGGCGTAGCGCTGCTCGCGATCCGACGCCATCGCGTTGGCCACCACCGCCGCCAGCGACGGTGACACCTGGGGCACCACCTCGGCCAGCGGCTTGCCCTCGCCGGCCTGAACCTGATGCCAGATATCGCCCACGCTCTTGCCGGAAAACGGCGGCTGCAGAGCCACCAGCTCGTACAAGATCACGCCGAGACTGTACACATCCGCGCGCTGGTCGAGCTCGGCACCATCGATTTGCTCCGGTGGCATGTACAGCGGTGTCCCCGACGGCCCGCTGCGTTCGGGCAACTCACCCGCCAGATCTGCCAGCTCACTGTCGGGTAAGCTCATCGCCAGCCCCCAGTCCATGAGCAACAGCTCACCGTGACTGCCCAGCATGATGTTGGCCGGCTTGAGGTCGCGGTGGAGCACACCTCGCGAGTGAGCAAATGCTACCGCCTGACACAACTGCAGAAACAAGCGCAGGCGGCGCGCCAGCGACATGGCCGCCTCGGTGTCCGCATCGTGGGCGCGCAAGCGGTCGATGACCTCGGCCAACGATTTGCCGCGCACGTACTTCATGGTGAAGAACACGTCACCCCGCGGCGTCACGCCCAGATCGTGCACCGGCACCACGTTGGGATGATCCAGCGATGCCGTCACGCGCGCCTCCCACAGGAACTGCCGCAACAGCGTCTGATCCGAACGCAACTCCTTGCGCAGGCGCTTGACCGCCAGATCCCGGCGCAGGTCGGAATCCCACAGTAGATCGATGTGCCCCATTCCGCCTTCGCCCAGCGCGCAGCGCACCTCGTAGCGCTCCACCATGTCATCGTCGGCCGCGTCGTCGCCGGCCACCTCGTTGGTAGCCGCCCCCGCCGGCACGGTTGCATCGCCGATCACCGTATCTCCCAGCACATCGCTCAAAGCGCACATCGTGCTGAGCGCACCGATCGCATCGCTGTCTGCTGCCATGGGCCCGATCGTACCACCGGGCCCGCGGCCGTCACCTGCGCACGAGCTTGTAGATGCGCCCCTCGAGCGACAGGATGTACAGCTCACCGTCGTGGTCGTGACCGAACAACGAGACCTGGGTCACGCGCCTGTGCGTTCCAGCCGAAGTTGGCCGATTTCGGCAGCGGCGCGAGCGCACTGAACGGCACCACGTCGATCTCCTCCCACAGCTTCTGGCCCACATCACCGATGTACAGCGCGTGGGTCCTGGCATCGAACGCGTAGCGCCACGGATTGCGCAAACCGAGGGCCACGACCACCGGCTTGCTGCCGGGCGTGTCCACGTCAAGGCGCAACATCTTGGCCAGCAACCGCTCGGGGTCCTAGCCCGGAAGCTGATGCCAACAGCCATCGCTGGCGGCAACGGCTCTAGCCAGTGGCCAGTTTTGCAACAACTCCCGTTCGGCTAACCCACTGATCTTTGGTTCACTCGCCGCCGAACTGGCGCGTTTCGAGTTGGTACGGATTCTGCTGTACAAAGCGGGCGTACGGAGGACCACCATGCAGCAGCCAGAAGACACCAACCCGGGCAAACGCACCAGCCGCCGCGAGATCGCCCACTACTTCGAGTATTCGAACTCGGGAATCCAAGTCGTGTCCGACGGTCTGCAGGAAATGTGCTTCGGCGAATTTCTGGTCGAGAAGCGCGCGGTCAACCGCATGCAGCTGTTCGAGGCCCTGCAATACCAGGACAAAGAGCCCGACAAACGCCTGGGCGAGTGCATGTACGAGCTGGGCTATTTGCCGGCGGCCGCGTTGCTGTTCCACCTCGAGCAGTGGAACAACATGGAGACGGTGCTCGTGTAGCGCCGCGATGAAAGTAGTACGACTCAAGATCTGGAAGGCACCGAACGACAGGTGCGCGCCGCCGGTCATGAACAGGATGGACGATGCTGCTCGTTGACGTCGGACGGGCAGTGGAGCAGGTGCAGATAGACCGCGTCCGCATCAGCCTCGCTCATGAACGACGACAGGGGAGCCCTCGTTGGCGCAGATTCGCGTACCACCCATCGCCCATTGCCCTATCGAAACATTACCAGACCGGCGCTGGCGATCAAGACATCTTGTCAAGCACCGCGTCGGTGTACTGCGCGGTGTTGGCACTGCCGCCCAGATCACCGGTGCGCGTACTGTTGTCCGCGAGCGCCGCGTGGATACCCCGGCGCAGCTTGGCCGCCGCCTCGGTTTGGCCCACGTGGTCGGCGAGCAGAGCGGCCGACAACATCAGGCCCGTGGGGTTGGCGATGCCCTTGCCCGCGATGTCTGGCGCGGTGCCGTGCACGGCTTCGAACACGGCGAAGCCGCCGTCGCCGACATTGGCCGCGGGCGCCACACCCAGCCCGCCGACGAGTCCGGCGATGAGGTCCGACAGGATGTCGCCGAACAGATTCATGGTGACGATGACGTCGAACCACTCGGGGTTGGTCACCAGCCGCATCGCGGTGGCGTCGACGATCATGTCGTCGGACTCGATGTCCGGATAGCGTTTGGCCAGCTCGTGGAAGGTCTCGAGAAACAGCCCGTTGGACATCTTGAGGATGTTGGCCTTGTGCACGCACGTGACCTTCTTGCGCCCTTGTCTGCGTGCCAGCTCGAACGCGTAGGCGATCACCCGCTCGGAGCTGCTGCGGGTGATCACGGCGATGGACTCGGCGGCCGTGCGACCGGCGCCCACGTAGTGCTCGATGCCGGTGTACATGCCCTCGGTGTTCTCGCGAACCAGGATGATGTCGACGTTGTCGAAGTGCGACGGCACCCCGGGGATGGTCTTGGCCGGCCGCACGTTGGCATACAAATCGAAGTGCTGGCGCAGGGTGACGTTGACCGACTTGAAGCCGCCACCGATGGGCGTGCCGAGCGGGCCCTTGAGTGCCAGCCCCGTATGCGTGATCGACTGGATGGTCGCCGGGGGCAGCGGATCGTGTACCGTCTCGAGCGCCGCCATGCCGGCGACCGCCGGCTCCCACTCGAAACTGGCGCCGGCGGCGTCCAGGGCGCGCAGCGTCGCGGCGGTGATCTCGGGACCGATACCGTCGCCCTCGAGCAGGGAGACTTTGGGGCGCGCGGGATAGGTTTTGACTTCGCTCATCTGGGTTCTCCGGGGTAGTTGGCCTCAACTCGGGGCGTGGGGTCGATCTGAATCTCGTCGCCCGACACGCGCACGGCGTAGGTGCGCAGGCAGGTCTCCGGCGACAGCTGGTGGACGCCCGAGTGGGCGTGAAACTGCCAGCCGTGCAACGGACAGATCAGCAGACCGCGGGATATCAAGCCGTCGGCCAGGTCACCGCCCTGGTGCAGGCAACTGCGCTGGCTCGCGTAGTACGTGTCGGCCACACGGTACACGATGATGTCGGCGCCATCGACGTTGACCGGTTTGATGTCGCCGGGCTCCAGCTCGCCCACGCGCGCGACGGTGTGAAATACCATGGCGACAAGTCTATAACATCACCCGGTGGTCAGCCGGTACTCGCGGATCTTGTTGTAAATGGACGCCCGACTGATGCCCAGCAGCTTGGCCGCCCTGGACGCCGAGCCGTCACAGCGCCGCAGCGCCTGGACGATGGCATCGCGTTCCAGCTCGCGCACGGCTTCGTCCACCACCTTCTTGAGCGACCGGCCCTCGCTCGCGTCCACGTCGAGCTCGGCCGCGGCGGCGCCCGCGTCAGCGCCAGCCAGGCCGACCAGGTCCAGATCGTCGCTGCGAATCTCCTCGCCATCGCACAGGATCGCCGCGCGGGACAGCACGTTCTCCATCTCGCGAATGTTGCCGGGCCAGTGATACGCGTTGAGCCGCACCAGCGCGTTGGCGGAAATGCGCGTCGGGTAGCGGGCCTCGTTGTTGGCAAACGTCTTGGCCGCGCCGCGACGCCGCGCCAGAATGTGGGCAGCCAGCAGCGGAATGTCGTCGCGGCGCTCGCGCAGCGGCGGCACCTGAATCGGCACGACCGCCAGTCGCCAGTACAGGTCCTCGCGAAACTGGCCCCTGGCGACCAGCTGTTTGAGGTCTTTGTTGGTCGCGGCCAGCACGCGCACATCGATGGTGACGAACTGATCGCCGCCCACCGGCTTGATCTCCCGCTCCTGGAGCACGCGCAGCAGCTTGTTTTGCACCGACGGCGCGATGTCGCCGATTTCGTCGAGAAAGATGGTGCCCCGGTGCGCTTCGCGAAACAAGCCGCGGCGTGCTTTGCCCGCGCCGGTGAACGCGCCCTTTTCGTGGCCGAACAGCTCGGCTTCGAGCAGCGACGGCGACAGTGCCGAACAGTCGAAGGCGACGAACGGCTGGTCCGCCCGCGGGCCCAGGCGGTGAATCGTTCGCGCCAGCAGCTCCTTGCCGGTACCGCTCTCGCCGAAGATGAGCACCGTGGCGTCCGAGTTGGCCACGCGCTCGACCAGGGCGATCAGCTGGCGCATCGGCGGCGAATCACCGATCAGCTGCACCACGCCGCGCGCCTGCTCCACCTCGTTGCGCAGGCGCGTCACCTCGCGGGCCAGGTTGCCGTGCTCGCAGGCGCGGTTGACCGCGGCGCGCAGCTCGTCGGCGCTCAACGTCTTGCGCAGATAATTGTAGGCGCCCAGCTGCATGGCGCGCACGGCAGCCTTCACCGAAGCGTGCGACGTTAGCAGGATGACCGCCAGCTCCGGCGTGATTTTTTTGATCTTGCGCAGCAGCTCGAAGCCGTTGACGTCGGACAGGTCGTCGTCCACCAGCACCACGTCGTACGGGGTCTGGTGAATGCGCCGCAACGCGTCGGCGGCGGAACGCGCGCCGTCGACCCGGTAACCGTCACCCAACAGCAAGGTGACCAGCCGGTGGATGTGCGGCTCGTCGTCGACCACGAACACCCGGCGCGTCGGTCCGCTGGTCTCATTCATGTCGCGCTCCCGCCTGCCGCCCCCAGCACCGGCAAGGTGACCAACGCCGTGGTGCCCCTGCCCTGGGCCGACTCGTAGGTGAGCGCGCCGCCGTGCTCCTCGACGATGCGCATGCAGATGCCGACGCCGAGCCCCGAGCCTTTGGCGCCGCGGGTGGTGAAAAACGGCTCGCCCAGGCGGTCGAGCACGTCCCGCGCCATGCCGACGCCGCCGTCTCTGACCTCGAGGGTGGCCACGGCGGTCTCGTCGCGCCAGGTCATGTCGACTTCGATGGTGATGGTGTCGCCGGGCTGGGTGGCTAGCACCGCGTTGCTCACCAGGTTCATCACCACCTGGGCGAACTTTTTGCGGTGCAGGGACACCAGCGGCCGCGCCGCAAACTCGCTGACGATGTTGCGCTGGCGCACGTCGGTGTCGTACTGCATGATGTGCACCGCTTCGGCGACGACCGCGGTGAGATCTGCCGGCTCCCGGTGCAAGTCCGCCGGGTCGCCGCCGGCCGCGGCGAAGTCGCGGATCTCGTCCACCATGGCGGCCAGCCGCGCCTGGGCGTTGACGATGATGTCGGCGAACTCGGCGATGTCTGGATCGTCGGTGACCCGACTCTTGATCGCTTCGGCGTAACCGACCAGCGCCAGCTGGCGCTCGAGCTCGTGGGCGATGCCCGACACCACGCGGCCCACCGCCGCCAGCTGCTCGGCCTGCATCAACCGCTCGGTCGCGGTGGCCAGCTCCGAGTGGGTGGTCTCGAGCTCGGCCGCCGCTTGCTCGACCTGCTCGCGCGACGCGACCAGATCGCGATCGCGATCGCGCAATTGGCTGTTGGCGCGGTCCAGCTCCACAGCCAGGCCACGCACCGCGAGCGCGTTTTCGAGTTTCGGCAACAAGTCGGACAGGTCGTGGGGTTTGTGGATGCGATGCAGTGGACCGACGGCTCGCAGCGCCGCGGCGGTCATTTCGTCGTCGTCGACGCTGGTCACGAGCAGCCCGGCCAGGTGGGGATCGTGGCCGCGCAGCTGCTGCAGAAGCTGGCCGCCGCTGCCAGCTTTGAGCTTGAAGCCGGCGATGACCACGTCCGGCGGCGAATCCAGGGCGGCGTCGATGGCGTCGACGGCGGAGGTAAACGAAACAACCTCGTAGCCCAGCTCCTGGGCCAGTCGCTCCGACAGCTTGCGGACGAACAATGGGTCGTCATCGACGATGTACACCTTGGCTGGCTCCATGGACACGACTGTCTAATATTCTAGACGCATTCCATCCAACTTGACGATCATCAAGTCGATGATATTCGTAAGTCATTGATATTAACTGTCCAATAAAATGGAATGCGCTTTGCCTCAACAACGGCCGTAATTCCGCACAACCCGGGCGGAGGCCCTATAAGTCCAATGCCAAAGACATCCCGCAGACACAGCCGTCCACGATACAAGACAGCCTCCAACTGCAAGGCGGTGCGCCCCACCCTGTCGCCCAAGCTGGGCAACGCCGAGCGCAACTACGTCTTCGCCATCGCCATGAAGTACGTCAATGACGAGGAAGCGGCCAACGACGTGGCCCAAGAAGCGCTGCTTTTGGCCCACCGCCACCGGAACAGCTTTCGCGGCGACAGCCGCTACTCGACCTGGCTATACCGCATTGCGGCGACCACGGCGTTGATGCACCTGCGCAAAAAACGCCGCAAGTCCAAGGAGCTCTTGGCCATGGCCAACTCTGATGGTGAGCTGTGCATGCCCGGCGACGGCCCGTGTCCGGCCCTGGACCCGTAGGATTGTCTGGCAAACCGCGAGTGCGTGAAGCTGGTGGAGCAGCGACTCGCCGCGCTCGGCGACAAGTACATCCAGATCTTCTGGATGCGTTACCTCGAGGGCTACACCGAGACCGAAATCGCGCGCAAGCTGTCGCTCAACTTGTCCACCGTGAAGACCCGCGCCCACCGGGCCAAGGTGGCCGTGCGCGAGACGCTGCGCGCGGCAGCCTGAGCGCCGGCGCAAAACGGCTCAATTCCCAACGCTTAGCCAGGCGATCACGACGCCCGAGGCGAACGCCAGCTGCGCCGCTTTCTATGGTAATGCTTGTTCATGGCACCGGTGAAAAAGCCAAGCGCAGACGAAACCAAGACCACCATGTCGGGACTACCGCTCGAGCAGAGCTACGGCCCCGAGGATCTGGAACGCTCGGGCTGGAGCTACGACAAGCAGCTCGGCGACGCCGGTAGCTACCCGTTCACCCGCGGTCCGCACGCGTCCATGTATCTGGGGCGCAAGTGGACCATGCGCATGTTCGCGGGCTTCGGCACCCCCGAAGACACGAACCAGCGATTCAAGTTCTTGCTCGACAGCGGCCAAAGCGGTCTGTCCACCGCATTCGACATGCCCACGCTGATGGGCTACGACCCGGACCACCCGCGCTCGCTCGGCGAGGTCGGCCGCGAAGGCGTGTCGGTGGCGTCGCTCGACGACATGGAGCGGTTGTTCGCCGACATCCCGCTGGACCAGGTGTCCACGTCGATGACCATCAACGCGCCGGCCGCGGTGTTGCTCGCCCTGTACATCGCCGTCGCCGAAAAGCAGGGCGTGGGTCCGGACAAGCTGCGCGGCACGTTGCAAAACGACATGCTCAAGGAGTTCATCGCGCAAAAAGAGTGGATCTCGCCGATCCGCGCGCACATGCGCATCATCCGCGACATGCTCGTGTACTGCACCGAGCAAATGCCGCAGTGGAACACGATTTCGATCAGCGGCTATCACATCCGCGAGGCCGGCGCGACGGCGGTGCAGGAGCTGGCGTTCACCCTGGCCGACGGCATCGGCTATGTGGAGCTGGGCAAACAAGCCGGCCTGGACGTGGATGACTTCGCGCCGCGGCTGTCGTTCTTCTTCGACGTGCACAACGACTTTTTCGAGGAGATCGCCAAGTTCCGCGCCGCGCGCCGCATGTGGGCGCGGATCATGAAGGAACGCTTCGGTGCCAAGAACCCGCGCTCGCTCAAGCTGCGCACCCACGCCCAGACCGCAGGTGTGTCGCTGATGGCGCAGCAACCGCTCAACAACGTGGTGCGCACGTCGGTGCAGGCGCTGGCCGCCGTGCTCGGCGGTACCCAGTCGCTGCACACCAACTCGTACGACGAAACCTACGCGCTGCCCACCGAGGACGCGGCCCAGCTCGCCCTGCGCACCCAGCAGGTCATCGCCGAGGAAACCGGCGTGGCCAACGTGGTCGATCCCCTGGCCGGCTCCTACTTCGTCGAGCGCCTCACCGACGAGATGGAGAAAGCCGCGTTCGACTACATCGAGAAGATCGACAACATGGGCGGCATCGTCAAGGCCGTGGAGGAGGGCTATCCCCAGCGTGAGATCGCCCGCTCGGCGTACGATTTCCAGCGCGAAGTGGATGCGGGACGGCGCTCGATCGTCGGCGTCAACAAGTACCAGTCGGCCGAACAGGACGACCCCATTCCCACCCTCAAGATCGACCTGGAACCGGAACGCATGCAGATCGACCGGGTCGAGACCGTCCGGGCCAAACGCGATGCTGCCACAGTGAAACGCTGTCTGGCCGCCGTGCGCGCGTCGTTGGCCGACGAGTCCATCAATTGCATGTCGCCGATCATCGAAGCAGTGAAAAACTACGTCACTCTGGGCGAGATCTGCGACCTGTTCCGCGAACAGTTCGGCGAGCATCGCGACCCGGCGTACTTGTAGCCGCGCGGCCCTGCGTGTGAGAATTCCGGCCTGATGCAGCGAATCGTCGTCGACGCTATGGGCGGTGACCACGCCCCGGCCGAAATCGTCAAGGGTGCAGCCGAGGCGTCGTTGAGCTTGCGCAGCGCCGAGCTCATCCTCGTGGGCGACGCGGTGCAGATCGGCCGCATTCTGCCCAAGGTGCGTCACGATGGCGGCCGCGTGCGGGTTCATCACGCCGCCGACGTGGTCCACATGGATGAAAAGCCCAGCGAGGCGCTCGCGGCCAAGCCCGACTCTTCCATTCACGTGGCGACCCAGCTGATCGCCGCCGGCGAGGGCGACACCCTGGTGAGCGCGGGCAACACGGGCGCGTCGGTGCTGGCGTGCGCCAACAACTGGGAGCTGATGGATGGAGTGCGCCGCGCCGCCCTCGCCGCCGTGTACCCGACCGAGCTGCGCCGCGGTGAAAAGAACGACCCGTTCTCGCTGCTGCTCGACGTCGGCGCCACCATCGACGCTACCGCCCGCGACCTGGTCACGTTTGCGGTCATGGGCGCGGCCTATGCCGAGGTCATCTCGCGCAACAAGCGGCCCCGGGTGGCGCTGTTGTCCAACGGCACCGAAGCCGGCAAGGGACCGGCCGCGGTGGTCGAAGCCCATCAGCTGCTGCTCGAAGCCACCGGCCTCAACTTCATCGGCAATGTCGAAGGCCTGGACATCCCGCGCGGCGTCGCCGATGTGATCGTGTGCTCGGGCTACGTCGGCAACGTGGTGATCAAAATGCTCGAGGGCGTATCCGAAACAGTGATGCGCCTCGCGCGCTACGCCTACAAGGAGCGCCTGCTGTGGCGCGCGGCGCTGGCGATGCTCAGCAACGGTATCGAGCGGCTCAAGGACATCACCGACTGGGAGCAGTACGGCGGCGCGCCGTTGCTGGGCTTCAACAACTTGTTCATCAAAGCGCACGGTCGGTCCAAAGCGCACGCCGTGGCCAACGCCATCCGGGTGGCCAACAAAGCCACCGCGAGCCAGTTGTGCGACAACATCGCCAAAGGCCTGAATGAGTTCGCGTCGCGCAGCCACGACGACGAAGCGGTAAACTAGCCGTGAAGGGTCCGCCCAAACACGTCTTTCGCTGGGATCTGGACAAGACCTACCTGCGCACGGAGTTCGACAGCCTGCGCGATCTGATCAAGGCCGCGCGCGAAACCGCCAGCGACAAACAAGCCTACCCCGGCGCGACCGCGCTGCTGCGTTCGCTCGAGCAAGAGCCGGGGCACCGCATCTGTATCGTGAGCGGCAGCCCGTCGCAGATGCGCCGCGTGCTCACCGCGAAGTTGGCCCTCGACGGCATCGACTACGACGAGTTCGTGCTCAAGAACAACCTGCGCAACCTGATGCGCGGCCGGTTTCGCGCGCTGCGCGCGCAGATTCCGTACAAGCTGCCGGTGCTGCTGGAGAGCCACGTGGGCATGGGTGGCGCCCAGGCCCAGACGTTGTTCGGCGACGACGCCGAAGCCGATGCGATCGTCTACAGCCTGTACGACGACTTGCTGTCGGGGATCGTGCCCCTGGACGAGCTCGAGCGCGTGCTCGCTGCGGCGCGCGCCTACGACGACGACGCTGCGCGCTGCATGTTCCTGGCC
>Ga0114931_10003137_pt1 | contig 20990 bp, 15 predicted proteins | sample 2SBtaG_FD_89579 | JGI IMG/M metagenome (GOLD analysis project Ga0114931, IMG submission 89579) | Deep subsurface microbial communities from Kolumbo volcano to uncover new lineages of life (NeLLi) - 2SBTROV14_V59a metaG | ecosystem: Environmental > Aquatic > Marine > Volcanic | place: Kolumbo...
AGTTTATCGGCCAAATAGTACCTGGGTTTACCCCGACTCAGCGCCCGTCGCGGGCGGACGACGTCGACGCACCCGAAATCGCTGTAAGTCAGTGAATAAGAATGATTCTCTGGCCGGATGAAGATGGCTTTGTTAGTATGTGCGGATCCTTTCAAGTCCCGGTAGCTCAGCTGGATAGAGCGAGCGCCTCCTAAGCGCTAGGTCGGAGGTTCGAATCCTCTCCGGGACGCCAAAAAATCAAAGACTTAAGACTCCACCATTTTTTCAAACTCTTAAGCGCGGCCTTATCGTCACTATCGTCGTCACAAATGCCTCTGCACCACGCAATACATAACCTGTACGCCAGTTCAGATAAAAGCACATCGGAAAAGATACACGGTCAAAATGTCTTGAGTAATTTCTTTCCGAATCCTAGACTTTCTATACGGTGTCTTTGTCCCCATGGGCTCCTCACTTGGAGCCTCCACACCAGTCGCAGATCTGCGATTGGGGGGCCATGTTAATGGTCTATGCGAATGTTAAACGAGTCCCTCGGTTTTTCTTTGTTTTCGAGGGATGTGTTCTTTTAACTTTTTGCCATGGAGACTATTAGGATGGCTAAAGAGACCAAGATAGAACGTGCGCCAGACTTTGATGCGACGGCTGATCATCTGGTTCACAACGGACAGTTAAATCTCGCTTTAGAAGATTTTTATACTGTTCTCTCGGGGTGTTACAACCTCATCTTTGAACTATCATTGCTTCAGGACGAGGAGTTGCTTTTTAGTACCAATGTAACGCCTGGGTACAGAGAAGCTTTTGATACGGTGTTAACCGAGTTGCATACGGTTATTGCTGATGTGGCTGTAGACTATTTCCTGCTATCCGATAGAAGTCCTTCGGACACGAATCCCGAAGCGTGTTAGCAGCATTCTGCAACCAAACGAAGCCCTAGATTTTCTAGGGCTTTTTTATTTCAATTGACCCAACTATAAAGGTCAGGACCGCACCATCCACATAAGTTTACTATTCATAGTTATTCTTCATCAGCCAATGCAAGCAAGTCCTCCACAGTCCGAAACTCTTCTAGCTGCTCCATGATTTCCTGGGCAAGGACTTCAGGTGACCTGCCTTCACGAGATTAATGGCATAACCAGTTGGATCTATAGGGGCGCATTCAACAAGAACAGTCAGTTTCTTTGATGTATCAGGCACATTATTAGTCCATAAACTTACAATATTTTAGCGTTTCTAATTTATTATCTTATGGTTACACTGCGTAGCTTACTTCATGTAATGCATATGGCAATTAATGATGGGCCGGCGCAAGAACCGGATCTGTGAGATCCAGCCCACAGACTGCAAGCCGCACATCATGCTCCATATCATGCTCGATTTTTTTCGCAATCCCTTCAAGATAACCGACCATTTCCGGAAAACTGAGTCGACCCTGGGTATCAGGATGCCTCCAAAAGCTCTTAGTTCCATCGTATGTCAACAGGAGGCAACCCACCTTCGAGTCCTGGTGCCGGAGGTACTGCCCAACGAGCTGATTGCGTAACGCCCGCTCAAGCTGCGTTAGTGACCATCGTTTGTCAGCCAACTTAATCTCAATTGCGGCTTTCTGATCACCTAGCACGGTAGAAAGGCGAATATCTGTCCGTTTTTGGTCAGCAACCTCATCCTCTCGTGTAATGGTATATGCCCCTCTTGCCATCTCTCTCAGCCGCCTAGCGAGGGTGCGCTGCATTTCCACTTCTTCTTTGATAGTGCGAAGTGTACGACGGTCTGTAAAGTCATCATGAGTGATGTCATGACAAAGATCATCAAGACGATCCATCATTACACCGAAAAGCCCTTCCTTGTCATGTGGCGGTGCCTCCAGACGAACCTCAAGTGTCGCGAGATCAGTTGGACTGAAGGGATCAAATTCTGCATCACTTGCTGCCCTCTGCCTGGCCAGTAGGCGCAATCTATCCGGAATGTGTTCAAATAGTGGTTCTATAGCAAGTTCTAAGATTACGTTACGCGCTTCTGGTCCAGGCGTATCCAGAAGTGATGACATAAGGTAATTGCGCGCAGTCTCGGCATCATCTCGGGTATTTGGGGTATAGCCTCCCTCATGCTCAACATCATCATCCTGTCTGACGTAGTTGTACGCACACCGCACAAGACGGCCCAGAGCGATGGCTCGTGCAGACGGATCCTTAATACCAAGAAACTCACTATCACGGTCACCGTACAATGCAGCAAATGTCCTTATAGCCTGCTCTTCCCGCTCTGGTTCATCGACTGCAGCCAGCCCGCTTTCAACGGCCTGAACACCGCGCTCGGGCTCAAAGCGGAATAGCCCTCTCAGCCATGTTAGCGCGAGCCGTCCTCCGGGATTTTTCGTAAACCGAAACTCGCATTCAGATGCAACTGCTGCTCGATCTTCGTCATTGCATCCCTTATCTATAATCGTGATTACCTGATCCAGGTGGTGAGAGGAATATTGACCAGCCTCTCCATCCTCAAATTCCCCGTTCCATTTGGATAAAACTACGACTAAGTGTGGAGATAGTAACTGTTTTACTTTTTTGTCTGCGTGCGTCAAGTCTTGGAGTACGGGAAGATGCTGATACTCGACACTCACATCAAGTTCGTTAACAAGTTCAGCACCTAATACAGTATCGACCTCGCCGGGATGCGCTTCCACAAGATCCACGAGCCATGAAGGAAACCCGTTCAATTCGACAGTTGCGTAGGCAGTAGCAACCTGTGCTTCTTGCGGCGTCAGCTTTTCAGCCCATCCTATAGACTTGGATTCTGCTGCAATGCCGCACAAACCATAAATCCAAATCCAAGGCGTACTGTTACGTTCCGCTGGCGGACGACTACTCCATAACGCGGGCACCTCAGTACGCCAAGCCTCCTGGAAGGCCTCAACAGCGCGCAACGCAACATCAGAACCAAAGGCCTGCGTCAGCGCATCCAGATTCCATACGTTATAAAGGCTATTCTGCCCCTCATGTGCATTGAGCCATTTGTAGAGATTACTAACCGTATTCGCGCGATTATCTGGGCTAAAGGCTGCCTCCGGATCAGCCACAAGTTCTTCGCGCCATTTTACCCAGCCATCCAGACGCTGACGCTCACGCCCCTCCCGAACAAGCTGTCTCCGACGGCGATCCCGCTCCATCTTATCGCGTTGAAAGTCTGGCTTGAGTGGTGCTGTCAGCTTGTTCACTTCTTCGATCAAGTTACGATCATCTGCCACGTATTTATGGAGTTGATCGACTTCGGCCTCTAGTCGCCCGCGTTGGAGCCAGAGCTGAATAAGTGCTTGAAGCGCAACCGCACGGCGCTGCGAAACCGCCGTATCTGCGAGCGCTTTCTTCAACCAACCACGATCAATCTCAGCAATATGCCCAATGATACTGCCGTGCTCTGCATGGTACAGCTGACCCCAAGCATTCTTTGCGGGCGTCAACTCATCCATGAACTCTACCTCGGCCCAAAACACTGTCTCGCGTATTTCCACGTCATCAGAGAAATATTGTTTAAGCTTCCCTGACTCGCCTACCCCGATCTCTCCTTCCCCGAAACGATTCGCAATAGCACAGGCCCATATAAGTTTGGGGTCACGACATCCTAGAGTCTCTGATGCCAGTTGCCTTTCGCACAATAACGCGAGTGCAGGTGCGATATAGGCATGTTGACTACTTACTTGGGAAAATTCCTGCTTACTGGCCCGACTTCGCCAAATCAGGGCACCAAGCTCATCTCTCAGTGAGACAGCTGTGTCAGACAACGGGTCAATTATTTGAACTGTTTGTCGTAGCCCCCATGCAAATCCACTAGTGGATCTTTTCGGCTCAGGTGTGCGCTCTATTAAGGTGATTAGCTCACCTACTGTAATAATGTCTGGAAAGAGATCAAGTACCAATCCATGAATAACCCTGTCAGGCCATTTCACCTGCTCTGTAAGCACTGATTCGGCAATCTCTCTAACCGCGCTCGGACGATTACAGACCATGAGTGCTCGGACAGCAATGATACGATGATGTGGCGGTAGCTCCACATCATTAGCTGCAATTTCAGCTATGTCGGCACACTCCTTAATTGCGCCCTGCCATATCAATTCCAGTAGCAACTCCCGAACGTCATCATTAGCTGGGCCACTGCCCCATACATCTCTGATCGTCTCTGCTAGCTCTGGGCGTGCGAGTCGCCTTACTTCGTCGATAGGGATTCTGATCCCACGCCAACCACCATGCCCATAGGCTGTTGCGAACGCCCGCACGAGGCGAGCCCTGGCTTCTAACGGCAACGTTTCAGGGTCACCCTGCGAAAGCAGTGTTTCTGGTTCTCGCTCTATCAGTTCTCGCCTGACATCCTCATTCCATAGTGCTAGCCATGCGGCGATAGCCTGCATAGACGGAATAACGACATCAACTCCATAACGTTCAGCATATAGAAACCTCATGAGCGTTTTGACTGGCATGCCAGCATCGCGTAGTGATTTGAGATGACAGGCCGCTAGATACTCCTGAACTGAACGGTGATGAAACCGAATACGCCCATATGTCGCTGGGTCAAAAAGCGCTCGGCGCAAAAGGGCCTTCCGCTCATCTTCGGTCCAATCCCGCAAGATATCAGATGGGTTAAGAGCACCTTCTGCGCGCTCAAATTCCGATGATTGCTCGGGCGATTGAATCGTTCGCGTACGAGTAAGCGCCAACGCCAACGCCAAACGCTCGGCACCATTCCGCGCCTTGACGTCAGGCAACACACCACTATCCGCACGATCAGGATCATCTTTGAGCTTACCCTTGGCGTTCACTTCATGTTGCTGAGCACGTGTACCTAACCGCCCTGTTTCCCTCCAAATACCAACAAGTTCTGAGCAATCCAAAGGACGGCGTGCAAATATCCATGCGTTCTGCGCTTCTATTTCTGCTATGAATGCGGTCGCATCCTCCACACCAAGACCAATAGAGAACTTTTCAATCTGCCGTTCATTCATCGGCAACATAACAACCGTCCGTACTCTTCTTACATCAGGCGCATCTTCATCAGGCTGTCGAATTCCTTCCTCCTGCCGGAGAGCCGCCAGAAACACTTCGTCTGCTGAGGAAGTTGCTTTGTGCTGCGCAAGCGTTATGGGTAACTTTTCCTGGACAGTTGCCATGTCCAAATTTGGCCGCCAGTCATTTGGGCGGCAAGAAATCACAATATGAGCTCGATCCAGAAGGCCGTTAACCGCCTTGGAAAATCGGTTGAGTGCACGTTCGAGTTTACCTTGCGTAAGTTTCAGCTCATCAACTGCATCAAGGAAAAACCAGGCGGTCGAACAACCGTCTCTCTTCCATTTCTCAAACGCACCTTCCTCTTCCACCGAAAGCAGATCGCTCAGATTGCCTGTATCAAGCGACTCCAACGCTACAAAAAAGGCATACCTACCCTCACTCGCTAAACGTTTGGCTGCCTCATTCATCTCGATCGTCTTCCCCGAACCAGCTTCAGCCAAGAGGAGCACACGCGGGTATTTGAGAAGCTCGGGCCAGCCGTCAGCAGAAAAATACTCATTCTCGCCAAATGTAGCCAGAATGTCCGGCTCTTCTAGCTCAGCGTCTGTAAGATCACGGAAGCGGCGCGAGAGGTCTATAAATTTATGCATTTCTGGCATGCGCAATTAGCGTTAAAAGAAAGGCAACATTCATCGTATTAGCAACATAACTATCACCTTCGGTTTGCAACACCAGGAAACACGGTAGTAGCGACTCAATAATCCCAATCCTCATGCTTCACCGGCAACCTGTTCAGTTCTTCTCTGTAGAATTTCCATTTTGGGAGATGCTGATCCAGCAAGGTAATGAAACGGCTGTTGTGAGTGGGTTCAATCAAATGCATCAACTCATGAACAACGATGTATTCCAGACACTCCGGCGGCTTCTTTGCCAGTTCCAGATTAAGGCGGATAATCCCTGAGTCTGGGTTACAGCTCCCCCATTTCGTTTTCATTTTCTGAACTATGACCCGTGCCACCGCCACACCCAATTTCTTTTCCCATTTACCAACAAGAGGCGACATCGCTTCTTTGAGCTGCTGTCGATACCACTCATGCAATACAGATCTCCTTTTACCCGTATCTGCTCCGGTTAGTACCTGGAGGACAATTTCTGAATGATTTAACCGAAGGCCTGGCGCTGCATCTTTCTCTACCACCTTTAGCAGGTAGCGCTTACCCCAAAGATAGTGACTTTCCTGGTCCAGATATTCACGCGGCGTTTCACGCACCTGGTCGCGCAGCTTCTTCTGCTGCTTCCTGATCCAGCTCAACTTGGATAAGGCAAATACACGAATTGTATCCAGGTCCATGCGTAGGGGAGCGGATATACGCACCGCACCTGATGGTGGGTACACGCTCAAATGGATGTTTTTTATATCCTTGTGGACCACATCCGCGACAATATCACCGAATTGAATCTTCGAAACCATCAGTACTCTTTCTGCTGCATGATGATCAGGAATATACGCTCGACCTCTTCTACATCCTGCAACACCTCATAAAGCGCCTGTTTGACGATATTCTCACGGGCAGGGATACCCCTCCAGCCATCTGGCCGTTTGCTCTTCACCGCCTGATCTATGGCCATCGCCAATGTAAGCGCGACATCTTCTCCTTCAATATATTCAGGCGCTTCCTCGGCTACTTGATCAACCGGCTTTACTTCTTTTAGGTTGTTGTACAACGCCCGTTTTCCAGGCGTATCGAGTTGTGCAGGTGTGTCTTCCGCCTGCCCCGACTCAACGGTTTTTGCCAACTCAGCAATCCTTTTCAGGTACTCTTCATACTCAATGGCCTTAGCCTTGCGCGCCTTGATGATCTCATCCAGCAACCTCGACATCTTGTCGTAAAAGGCTGGATCGTTGAGATGGTCCTTAATGATCTTGCTGCGGACATTGTTCTCGATGGTCTCCGCCACCGCACCTTTGCTTCCCTTCATACCATCCGGCAATGAGTTGATCGCATCAGCGATACCCGATTTCACAATCAGTTCCAGCAGCGGCATGTCGTCGAAGGGTGAAATCGTGCGTGGCTCATCCGCCTCGATATAAGTATCGATCAGATGGCGCATATCAGCCTCATAGGCCTTGAGGTCGATAGTCTCACCACTGGCCTTGCGGATAATTTCACGCAGCTTAAGATACTGATCGATGTCTTTCTTGATACCAGCAATCTCCGCCTCGCTATATCCGGCTCCCTCCAACTCATCAGCGATATTCGCAAAAGCACGCACCAGGACGGCGGAAGCCTTGTAGAGGGCAGCGCGTTGCGGCTCGCGCTCCTGTAGTTGCTCAGGAATCTCGGTATTGCCGCAGAAATAATGTATATGTTCCAGCTCGCCCTTGGGCCACTCCACCGGCTCACACAACAGGGCTATCGCTTCCAGTGCGTTATCCAGACGCTCCCGTCCCTTGCTCAGACGATCCTTGAGCAGAATTTCCGGGTCAACGGTCTCGCCTTCCTCGTGGGCCAGCTCGGATGTATAAACCGAGATAGCGTTTTCAACCTTCTTGAACAAGTCCTTGTAATCGACGACATACCCCACCTCCTTGTCATCCCCATCAAGGCGGTTGGTGCGGCAGATGGCCTGAAACAGGCCGTGGTCCTGCATACTCTTGTCGATATAGAGGTAGGTACAGCTTGGCGCATCGAAGCCCGTCAACAGCTTATCGACGACAATAAGCAGCTTCATGTTGGCTGGTTGTTTCTTGAACAGATCCTTGGCCTGTTCCTCATAGGTCTCTGTCTTGGTCATCCCTGGCCTGGCGCCAACATCCTTCAACAAATCGGTATAGATGTTGTAGATGAACTCCTTGTCGCTCTCCGTATTGGCTCCGGTGTCTTCCGTGGTGATATCCCGTGTCTGCGGATTGTAGGACGTGACGACCGCACACTTGCCTTTGAATACCGTTTTTTGAAACAGCTCGAAATACTTGCAAGCCTCATAAATGCTGGAGGCAACCAGCACAGCGTTACCCCGTTCATTGCTCAGGCGCGGCTTAACACTGAAATCAAATACGATGTCACTTACCACCCGATCCATCCGTGAACGGGAACTAAGCACCTGCTGCATAGTCCCCCACTGCTCCCGCAGGGCGGCCTTCTGCCAGTCGTTCAGCCCTTTAGTCTTGGCTTCGAACCAGGCATCCACCTTTTCTTCGGAACCCAGGCGTTGATCGATGTCGCGCGCCTCGTAGACCAGATCGAGTACCACTTCATCTTCCACCGCCTCGTTGAATTTGTAGGTGTGGATATAACCACCGAATACCTCCAGGCTGGTGGACTTGTCCTTCTTCAGCAGAGGCGTGCCGGTAAAGCCGATAAAGACGGAATTGGGCATCAGCGCCTTCATGGTACGATGCAGCTTGCCGCTCTGGGTGCGGTGACATTCATCGACGAAGACGAACAGGTCACCCACGGTCTGGCTGGGCTGCGCCTCCAGTTCCTTGAGAAACCCTTCGAAATCATCGACGCCCTTGCGGCCAAACTTGTGCACTAGCGAGCAGAGCAGGCGCGGTGTCGCCTGGCTAAGCTGCTTCATCAGGTCACGTCCACTGCTGGTGCGCTTTATGGGCACACCGGCATCCGTAAACACTCCTTCGATCTGCTTGTCGAGCTCATCGCGGTCGGTAACAATCACCACACGGGCGTCGGCATTGTTTTCCAGAATCCACTTGGCCAGCAGCACCATGACTATGCTCTTGCCGCTGCCCTGTGTGTGCCAGATGATGCCACCCTCGTGGCGGTGGGCATGTGCCTGCGCCGCTTTAGTACCAAAATATTGATGCACACGGGGCAACTTTTTCACCCCCGCGTCGAACACCACAAAGTCATACATCAGCTCAATCAGGCGCTGTTTGTTGCATAGTTTCAACAGATACTTGTCGAGTTTGAAGCGACTGTCGTCCTCTTCATCTTCTTTCCATTTAAGGAAGTACTTCTCCGGCGTGCCGATAGTGCCGTATTGCAGCCCCTCGGAATCGTTACCGGCAAAGATGAACTGCACCGTGGAAAAAAAGGAACCAATAAACTCCGGGCGCTGATTGACGATACTCTGGCGGATTCCGTCGCCGATGGAGACACGGCTGTTCTTCAGCTCCAACACACCGACAGCGATACCGTTGATGTAGAGAACGATGTCGGGGCGCTTCTCGCGGTTGCCGTAGACCGTGACCTCCTCGGCAATCGCGAAGTCGTTCTCTACCGGCTCGTCCCAGTTGATCAACTTGACCGTCTGGGTGTTCTTCCCCGCCTCGGTCAACACTTGCACACCGTAGCGCAGCAGACTGTAGACCGCCTTGTTGTTGTCGTAGAGACTGCGGCTGTGGTTATCTGCCTCGCTGCAAAGTTCGTGGATGGCCTTGCTGACCTCCACTTGGGAGTAGCCGCAGCCACTAAGATAATTGGAGAGCAGCCCCTCCTCGATATTACTGTTGCCATCCCGGTACTCCCGGTTACCGAGATAGGAGTAATCGAGTTCATTTCTGAACAGGGCAACAACCCGATTTTGTGTAGCGCGCTCTGGCTTACCTACGGTCATACCAGTCGAATCCTTCCAGTAAGCAGCCCTCGCATCATGCCCTGCTTGAGCTGGCGGGTTTTGGCGAGCTTTGTTTCGAGAGCGGTGATTTCGGCTCCCATGTCTGAAAGAATGGCGGTAATAGCCACTTGCTCTTTCGGTTCAGGCACAGGTAAAACAAGATCCTTCAAGGCAGCCTTAGATACACCATAAACCTTCATGCCGGTAGCCACACGAAGATACTGCTCATGGAGAGATTTCAGGTTGCCAAGATGCCCCTTAAACCCTAATTCAAATGTCTTGTCTCTTTCACGGAGTAAGAAGGTATGTAAACCCGAAACGGCAGACACACCGCCAGAGAGCCCGGAAATTTCGATCGTCTTACCCACACCGCAAAAATCCTCAGACGCATCGGCCATAACCCAATCGCCGTTCTTGAGCAAAGTGGCATTCTTACATAGTCCTCGATCAATCCTTGGTGGAAGGTCTCGTTTGAAATCCAAGTGACCGTGAAATCTGGTATGGATATCGCCATAATGGATGTAGAACGTATCACCTTCATCATCCAAATCATTCCGCGAATTTGTTGCTGTTGAATGGAAATCAAATATCTCGTCAAATGTTTTTTCTTCCCAATCTTCACCAAATCCCGGAAGTCGCGTCTTACCGGTAAGCAACTCCTGCATCACACCTTGTTTAATGTGGCGCTTTTTAGCAATAAGTTGTTCAATGGATTCAACGAGCGCATCCGTATCGCTCAGCGCCTTGGCGACGGCCTCTTGTTCGGCTTTAGTTGGGGGGTGTGGAATAATCACTCTGCTTAAGTGGGCTGGACCGAAATTTGGTTGAGCTCCACCTGTGATCATCAGGTCAATCTGGTACTTGAAATATTTTGACTTCAGGTACACCAGCATATAACTGCGAGCAAAATTCGGTTTAGCTTTGTATCGAATTACGCTGGTATTCATTAACAGTGGTAAATCGCACTGCCTGACCACCGCAGTCTTGCAATAGGAATTACCTGAACTAGCCATTACGACGTCTTCGTCATCTATTAAAAAATGCTTATAAGTCTTCTCAAATTCCTCCCAAGATATATGGCGTTCAGTCTTACTTAGGTCCAAGTAGCCGTCTTCTTGTAAGTTTGTAACATTAATCACCTTCAACCCGCGTGATTTGAATTGCCAATTGCGTAAACCTGGCCCTTCTTGAAACCAAATAACATTTGGAAGTGAAGAAGTTTCCCAATCAACAGGAATCTCTCCGACCTCAGTCTGTTTGTACGCATGCATGCATATAGACTCTGTTTTGTCTGAGTATTTTGCGCTCGCCTCTTTCACTTCCATGTGAAGCCCATCCTCTCCATATGCGCATTAACTACGTGCTCCAGCCCAGCCACAGCTTGGGTCTGTGTCGGCAACGGTGTTTCGTAACGTTCCGCAAGTTCCTTCACGCGCTGGCTGAGAACCTGGCTGATACGATCCATCTCGCCACGTATGGCCGCTCCCACGGAAGTGAGCCACTTGTCATCAACGACTAGTGTTTTAATTTCGTTTTCGGTTAGTCCCTTGTATTTATTGTAAGCCAAATCATCCAGTTCAACCTTGGCGATCTTGATCTTAGCCTTTTGCCTGCTGATCTGGTTGGTAAGATTAAGATAGGTGTCAATCACGCACAGCTCAGCCAGTTCCTCACGCTCCGACTCCGTGTTAAGTCGCTGGGTGATGGTGACCGTTGCCGATTCCAGCAACTCCTTTGCGGACTTTTTTGCCGCCTTGATGGCGCTGGTGGCGTCCTTCCAGGATTGCAGTAGTTCCCGTTCATCGGCATCAATCGTCTGGTTGAGCCTGTCGTTTATCGCCTTTTGGATTATCTTGCCTTTGGCGTTGGCCAGCGTCTGGATGCGCGGGTCGGCCTCCAGATCAGTCTGACGCTGCTGCTCAGCCTCCTGCAGTTCCAGTGAGGCAATGTATTGAGCGTAGCTTGTGGCGATCTCGAACTGCCAGAAGACAATCAACGCCTCATGCCAAGCGATGAGCGCATCCGTTTTGTTGCTGACTGATCCAAGCGCCCCCTCTTCGCCACCATGCTCCTCCTCCAGCTCGGCAAGCTGGGCCTCGGAGGTTTCCCGTTCGGCCTCCAGATCCTGGATGACCTGTTGTTCCTCGGAGAAGTAGCGATTGACGATGAATGGCTTGGGTACTAGATCGCAGGCCCAACCCTTGTCAACCTCCTGGCCCTTTTTCTTGCCGCTTTTCACAGTTTCCAGCATCCGGTAGGTCTCGGCCTTCCAGCCATCGGCGGCGATTAGGTAGCAGTCGTCTTGCATGGTATCACCCCAGTAGTCCATGAGGTGCTGATAGACATCGTACTTGTCGATGAGCTGCTTACCTGTGTAGTGGGCTAGCAAGCCTTCGGAGAGAGTGTGGATGACCTGTTTGGGTTGGCAGCTAACTGCTAGCGCCTTGAGAGTGGCGGCACTGTGCTCTTGCCAATCGGTGTAGAGAACCTCCATCTCGTTCATGAAAGCAACAAATTCAGAGTGCTCGTAGATAGTGGGCTTGATTGCCTCCTTGCTAATTACCAGATCCAGGTAGCCAGGTCGATTGTCATTGAACAGTGTTTGGCGAAGGTTTGGGCATACCGACCAGTGGCTTTGCAGGGCGTCGATGTCTCTGCTCGGGATGCCTCCACGCATGTGGCCGTCGATGTCCTGAATGTCTTCGGTCTCCTGGCTGTCGATATAGCGCGGAATGTTGAGATTGAAGTCGTTCTTGTGCTCGATCTCGTCCAGCGACACCATCCGCGAGTATTTGTCGATCTCCAGACGCTTATTGAAAACATCAACGATCTTATGGATGTCCTGGCTGCGCAGGCGGTTCTTGTTGCCGTCCTTGATGAAGCCTTTACTGGCGTCTATCATGAAGACACCCTTGCGGTTGTGCGCGTTCTCCTTGTCGATGACGATAATGCTGGCGGGAATACTGGTGCCATAAAATAAGTTGGGAGGCAACCCGATGATGCCTTTGATATAGCCCTTTCGAATCAGATTGCGGCGGATGTCTGCCTCGACGTTACCCCGGAACAGAACACCGTGGGGCAGGATGCATGCTCCCTTACCCTTACTCTTGAGCGAGCGCACAATGTGCAGCAGATAAGCGTAGTCACCCTTTTTGCCGGGCGGTATGCCGAAGTGCTTGAAGCGTTCATGAGGGTCGTTTTGTGGATCAAGCCCGGTACTCCAACGTTTGTCGCTGAAGGGCGGATTGGCGACCACGAAGTCGAAGGTCTTGAGGTCGCCTTGATCGGTCTTGAACCAAGGAGTGGCAAGTGTGCTATGGCCACCTGGCGCGATCAGCGCCGTTGGGTTGTCGTGCAGAATCATGTTCATGCGCGCCAAACCGGAGGTGGCTGAGTCCTTCTCCTGTCCATACAGAGTGACATTAGCCTCGGCCTCATCGCCGACCTTCAGCAACAATGAACCAGAACCGCAGGTGGGATCGTAGACTGTGGTTTCGTTGGTGGTATGCGCCTCATGGATACCGATGATCTGCGCCATGATGCGGCTGACTTCTGCTGGGGTATAGAACTGTCCCTTGCTCTTGCCGCTCTCAGTGGCAAAATGACGCATCAGGTATTCGTAGGCATCGCCCAGGATGTCGTCACCCTCCGCGAGGTTCTTACTGAAGTCGAGCGCCTTGTTTTCGAAGATACCGATCAGGTTGGTAAGTCGCTCTACTAATTCCTGACCACTGCCCAGCTTCTCAGCAGAAGCGAAATCAGGCATGTTAGGTAGCTTGTTGGCGTTAGCCAGTGGACCAAGAATCTTCTTGTTTATTTGATCGCCGATGTCCGGCTTGCCCTTGAGCGCCACCATGTCTTTGAAACTGGCACCCTCGGGGATGGTGATGGGCGCAAACGGAACACCTGCGTATTTGTCGCTGACGTATTTAACGAACAGCATCACCAACACGTAGTCCTTGTATTGGCTAGCATCCATACCACCGCGAAGTTCGTCGCAGCTGGACCAGAGTGAGCTGTAAAGTTCAGATTTTTTAATTGCCATCTGCAATCCTTGATACACTAATCATTTTACGGTTATACATTAAGGTCGAAGCCTCTAAAGAAAGCCGTTAGCAATCGTTCATTCACGTCATACTGGTTATCAATGTGTTCGCACATTTCTTCAGTAAGGCGCTCAACGTTCAGCGCTCCCATCCCTCCATTAGCCAGCTTGACTACTTCCTGTCGAGTGTTTTCTCGGGCAATATCTTTAGCATGCTGACCTAGCAGGTGTGCAGCAGCTTGCGTAACATCCCAATCATACGCGTCCATCGTTTGTGTATTTCCAACATCATACAAAGCCTCCTTAACTTCCTGGATTGCCTCATAGGTCGATAACAGATAGGCGATATCCATCGCATCCTTTTTTCGCAGATCCTGTGCCCGATCTGTCCACGCAATGAGTTTGAGAAGCACCATACCTACTGGCGTAGCTACTGGGATATCAAGCTCAGGATCATCCTGAACCCGCACCCACTCAGCAGCATCACACGCTTCCTGAAAACCCAGGACACTCATCGTCACTTCACCTTTAGGTGGCCAGGCGATAGATGCTTGTTCATCCTCGACGTGACCGAATGGCACGATGTCTACTACGGTATCTGTTGGACTTACCAAACGATGCTGCGCGTTAGTTGTACTAAAATCTTGCTCGCAAAGCCTTCCCTTTAGCGCCTCAAAGGAAGCCCAATCGGGCACCTCTATCGCAAAATCAACATCATGGGTTGCACGCTGAATTCTGGCTCCGTGACCATAGTGCAGGACAAGATCTCGTGTCGTAGCACCGACAACTACATAGGGTATATTCATATCAGTAATTGCCCGGCTTACCGTTTCGAATATTGCGACGGTTTTCGGATCAATCTTCCCTGACAAGTTGAGCAATGTGCTCATCGTAGATCCTCCGCGCCACTTCCAAATTCCTGGTCTCACCTGTTGCGACTAAGTCAGCGTAGGCCAATATGGGGTGAACCAGGCCTTCCCTCAATTCGTCGTCTAGCTCATCTGGATGCACTGGCCAAAACGGCCGGTAAATAAGCACAGCACCGGTTTTATACTCAGTCCATTCGGTCGCTTTTCGTAGTCGTGCATCGCGAAGCAGCCGGGTACGTGCGTGTTCAGGTAAGTAAACTGTCGCGACCTCTGGCTTGAGATAGTTCGTATATTTTGCTGCCGCAATTTCTCCACCCCAATAGCCGTCATATTCCCGAATATCGACCTCTTCCCACCAATACGGGTCTTCAGCAATAAACTCACCCACAAGTTGTTTCGGTTTAAGTTTCTCGGGCCAAGCTTCCACCCAGCGTTCTAATAGCTTTCGGTAATTGACAAGGCGACGCGCTTTTTTTCCACCTTTGTCACGAATAAATTGAGCCGCTTTTAAGCCATTGAGAACCCAGCCCACAGTTCCGACCGCGACACCAGCCCTCTCCGCTATCTCGCGATACGGCGCGTTGACGAGTTCCGGATATCGCAGGAAGGCGTAGATAACCATTAATCCCTTAGGCTCAAATGCCCGCTTCGCACCATCCTTGGTAAGCATGAGACCGCGTTCTTTCTGCCGGTTACCGGTGACATAGACGTAAACGGGTGGCTGGTTGATGAAAGCATTGCCTACCGCATCGATAAACTGCACCCCCTGTTGGCGCAGCTTGTCCGCCATGTTGGGATTGACGTAATCAGCAACCAGCAATCCCTCGTCTTCTGGGAATTGCTTGACCTGGCTAATGAGAGCACCAAAATTGGCCTGTTGTGCCCACTTCTTTATTTCAGCGACTAACGTTCGATTACCGGGCTCTAACCGCACAATCGCGTCAACCTGTCGATTACCGAGCCGGGCTTCCCACTGCTCAGTACGCAGGCGCAAGCCCGTCTCCCGCTCTACGGCCTTGATAGCGCGGTCAAGAATTTCCAACTCTGTTTTTGTCTCTCGGTTCATAGTGTTCAGCAATTAGTCATGTTCATTATTAATGTACGCTCACTTCTAATGAACAAGCAGGTGTATTCGTCCCTAGGTTTTCGCTAGTATGTTCACCAATATAGCATGTTCATTATTAATGTACATATCTAATTAATGAACATCGATCATTCTGACAAAAATACTATCCTATTGTTTTATATATAATATTAACTAGGCGCCCGAGCCATTTAGGTCGAATTGAAGCTTTTGTTCTTAAGAACAATGCCCGGAATCCTGATCTTATCTTGCAGTAGAGGACGGGCTAGGCAAACTAGATTTAGCCATAATTGAGCTTAGACTTTAGCCGGAAGCCTTCCTGTTTTAAGGGTATCTTCCTTATTACCTGGGAATGGTAATCCTCCCAAGCAGCAACAATGAGCGGCATGCTGAACGTGCCAGGCGTCTCCGTTTCCGTGAGTGTTTTCTGAATCCACGTACTGGTGCGCGCATGATCGCAGTGGGTCTCAGCACAGTAACGCTCTGCCCTCGTCCTTGCTGCCATGAAGTGAATGCTCAGCAGAGGCTCCATTAGGATATCTGTTCCGAAACAGTGAGCGAAACAATCACGTTTCACTCCATGCATCTTGCGCCCGCAACTTATCCGCACCATCAGCCACCAAACGCCTTGACAACAATTCCCAAGACCCAGGAAACCAATTCAATCCAACGAAATGATCTGAAGATATACTTTTTGATAACGACGAACGAAATATTCTTACTAGTTTCTTGCTTCATGTAGGGCTCCTTTTGTGTAAGCCCTACACACTTTATGCGCGTTCGATAAATCGGCAACAAGCCCTATAACCATGCACGTTACTTATGGTGACACTGTTGCCTTATATATATGACAGATACATATAACCAACAGGAGCTGTAAATTAAGTCCCGTCTTCCGATCATTACTATTACGTTTCTATTTCCATCAGCCATACCATCACGACGTACAATTGCGGCGTGGACAACTCTCTGAGATAATAAGGTTCAAATCGCCAAACGGCGTGAGCTGGCATCTCATAAAACTGCTTGGAGGCTGGGCTCAACATGAGCCTCCCTCTCTACTCTTAGAAGTCGATAATGTTTCGTTGTCTGAGTACACACGATTCGCGCTCAGTTACCGCAGCAATGGCAATCACCACACAACTGTCATCGGCTCTCCTCGCGAGCAAATCGCCTACGATCACCGTAGCGCAATTGCTCGATCCCCCAAATGCCTAATTTGCTTCACCCGAAACCCAGGCAAGGTTCGGGTTCAGCAGATACAGCATTTCTCCAAAGTGTAACCTGCTACCGAATCCCCATTCGGTAGCAGCACACCCGTTACTGGCATATGCACTACCCCGCCACCAACGGTCACGACAGGGTGAAAAAGCACTGGTGCTGTGAGCGTGTGCGGCATCCCTGCCGCACCAAGTGTCTGCAGGATGCAGACATTTGAGCAAGCAAGCCAGTGCGCTGTGTACACACCACCTCACCCTCACGAGCGTCTCTTTTTTTGAGTGAAACGAGAACAAAGAGACGCTCGCTGAAAGCGAGCAAAATTTTATAGGGCTCAAGGCCCTATGAAATTTTTCGCCGGGCGATTTCGGGAGAAACCTATTCAGGAGAACCCATTATCGCTATTCAGAACTAGTCAGGCGGGCGTAGAACGGTGTCTACGCCATCCCCTCGGGGAGGACCCGGAGCTACTGGTAATTTACCAGATGCATGCTGACCCTCAGCCATCGGCTGCCATCTAGTTCTGAAGATAATTTTGCACCGAAGATGATCGCCTTCGCCAGGCGACCCAGCAAATCTGGCACTCACGTCAGCGGACACGACAGATCCGCGTATCACTTACCAAGCTTTGAACGAGGGATATGTGCCAAAAGTTTATTTTACCCAACCGGATACAGGAGGCAGTAACTATGTTCAGAAACATGAACGCAAGAAACTTCGGCTTAAAAAGCCGAGACATGGTCAAAGCGGCGACCAATGCTTATCGCGAGCATGAAAGCAGCTACGGCTCGATCGACACCTACACCAGCCACTTCCGCCAATTTGCAGGGTGGCTACATAGTGAGACAGGCATAAAAGATATGCGCTGGATCCAAAAAGGGGATGTCGTTGCATATGCAGAAAACCTCGCAAATCGTGTCGAGAAAGGCGAGCTTGATAACGACACGGCACACAATCACGTTTCCGCCATCAACGTCGCGCTGAGTCAGGCTCGTAGCGACAAACAAGTGCATATCTCCGCGAGCCAATACCTTCCGCCGCGAAACTATATCGCGACCGAAAGCCGCGCAGCGACCGAGGAGACGACCAGGGAAACTATAGCGCTAATAGGTACACATTCACTTGGGGAGCGGCTAGAAGCAATGATAGACCTCCAGCGGCTCTTGGGCCTGAGGTTTGAAGAGTCCGCGAAGGCTAACCCTTCCATCCTGCTGCGTGAAGCCATTTCAAAAGGCCGCGTAACGATCGTCGATGGCACAAAAGGGGGGCGCGCTCGCGAAGTGCCCATCACCTCAGATAAGCAGCTGACCGCACTGGAGCGCGCAGCCAAGATCCAGGGCTGTCACCACTCGATGATCCCAAAGGAACTGAGCTATTTTCAGTTCCAGACAGCTGGATACCGAGCGATCCAGGACTGCCCGATCAAGGGCTTTCACGATTTTAGGAACACGTACGCGCATATGCGGTACGTAAATCTGGTCGGTGTACCTTGCCCAGTCGCAATAGGCGTCGGGCATGGCAAGCCGCATCACCAATATATTGCCGATCAGCTTGGCACAACATTTTCAAAAGCGAAGGAGATTGACCATGACGCACGTAAAAATATCGCAGAAGAACTCGGCCACGCCCGTTTGCGGATCACCAACAGCTACCTCGGGTAACTCGTCGAAGAAACGCTATACTGCGCGCAAGGACCCGATTGCCCAATTGCGGGCACTCGCGGGCCCTTACCTGCGACACGGAGCGAAAGAGCACCGCCGAAAACGCCTGCGGCAGCTGGAGCGAGCGGTGCGCGCCACAACTACCGTTTTCCGCAATAACGATTTACGTCAGATCGGCAAGCGACATGTCCACTGGTGGTACAACCAACTGCGTGAACAAGGCCGCTCGGACAAGACCCTTTCGGCGTACTTCTATGCCTGGGAACTACTGTGGGAAATATTAAACCGGACCGGCACACCGCCGAGGCCAAAATAGCGTTCCCGAAACAACTATACCTCAACGACATATAGTCTCGAAAAAAAACAGCAAAATTTAGAATTAGCATGGGTAAAGTGCTTCGTGAATGGGGGGGCCGTATGGTTAGATAGACACAGGATCACAGTGTCGTTTTGTTTACGGCAGATTACGATAGGGAGCACGACATGATCGACCGATTTATCAGTATAGATGAAGCCGTAGCGCAAACGGGTTTAAGCGCCTCAACACTTCGGCGCCTGGAACTAGCTGGACGGTTCCCAAAACGAGTGCGATTGTCCGCCAACCGTGTTGGCTGGCCACAGTCCAAAGTTAATCGATGGAAACAGAACTGTGAAGACGGGATTGAGCAAGTGTGGTAATGCAATACGCAAATCTTCCGCTGGGAAGAAGATCATAGCGTCTTATTCATAGAGTATCTCACCACCTGAATTCGGCTGACAAACTCATACCGGATGCCAAACCAACGGGGAAACTTGCCCTTCCCCTCTTCGAGCCCAACCAATAAATCACACCCGTAACTGCACCACGTTGCTATCGTAAGGCACATCCAGCAGCAACGTTTCCAGCCATTGACACCAATGCTCCATCGCAGCCTGCTTTTCAGCCCAATACTGGTAGCGGTCGTAATGCACCGAGGCAATGTCCCGGAATGCGTGTCCCTGCACCCGATCGCGGATTTCTTTGGATAAGGTGGCTTGCCCCATCAGGGTTTTCACGGTCCGCCGCAGATCCTTCGGCGTAAAATGTACGAATGCTTTCCGCATACTGTTCGGGCCCGGCGTGCAATAACGGGTAATGGCCTTGTCGATCGCCCAGACCGTACGCGGTTTTTGGCCCGTATAGTTTGGAAACAGATATGGTGTTTCGCCGGTCAGCGCGCGCAGTCCCTGCAACAGATTCAGGGTCAGATCGGTAAGGTAGACCAAATGCGGTTCCCGATGCCGGGCTTTTTTGCGGATCTTGCGACGTTCGATAGGGATCGACCAGGTCCGTTCTGCTTCATCGAACTCGGACCATTTCGCGTGCAGCAGTTCTTCGACACGCTGGCCGCCCAGCGCCAGGGACAGCTTGATGTAATAGGCGAGATCCAGGCTCATGGCCTCGACACCCACTGAGTGCCACAGGCGTTTGACCTCGTCCGAGGACAGGTTGCGGTCTGAGACCGAGGGTTCATCCTGGAACTTCTTGATGCGCTGCGCCGGATTGTGTTGCAGGTGGGCAAACGGGGCGACGTCATTTTTCCATTTTGAATGCTGCGCAGTGATAGCAAACTCATACGCTGCGTTCACGTAGGTGCGTAGATAATCGGCGCAGCGGTGACCTTTATAACCCCTGGTTTGGGCGCGTGCGGTAATGCACTGCATGAGGTCAACGAGGGTTGCTGACGTCAGTGCTGACGCCGGTTTGGCCTGGACCTCGATCGGGATGTTACGGGTGATGTCCTCCCCCACTTTCTTTGCATACGCCTCGCTGCCTTCGTCCACCAGTTTTTTGCGGTAGACGGCTAACAAGGCACCAAAGGTCCCGGCGTCCTCCAATGCCTTGCGCGCGCGCTGGCGTTTTTCTTCTTCAATCGGGTCGATGCCTTGCTTGACCTGCAGGCGGATCGGCGGCACCGCTTCGCGAGCGGATGCCAGGGAAAGATCGGGGTAGCGACCGAGCACCACCGGACGACGCTTGCCGGATTCCGGTGACGCGTACCAGTACTCCCAGCTCTTGCTCCCCCTGGCCGTCACCGCCACAGCAAGACCGGGAGTATGACCATCCCGCTTGCGGTAGTTCTTGCCAGTCGCTTTCAATCCCTTGACCGTGCGGTCGGTCAGCGGTTCAGCAGCGCGTCGTGCCATAGCCTCTCCATCGTCACATTCGTCGTTACATAGAACACCGCGCTTGGGTGAAATCCGGTGACCACCGATGAACACTATGGTATCGTTATTATTATGTTAATTCAATCATTTAGAGGCTGTTTTTTGACCCCGCCTGGACCCCCCTGAACAGGGTTGAAAGGTACCGACTACCGCCTCCTAAGCGCTAGGTCGGAGGTTCGAATCCTCTCCGGGACGCCACTCGCTCAAGTCTTGCGCTTTACCTCGATAATATTCGGCAATTGCCCGATGCGGCTGAGTATCCGGCTCAGCTGACCGATGTCGGTGACCTCGATGTGCAGTTCCATGCTCGCGATCATGTCTTTTTTGTCGGTATAGGTATTAACACCCATGACA
>Ga0114931_10003138_pt1 | contig 20987 bp, 18 predicted proteins | sample 2SBtaG_FD_89579 | JGI IMG/M metagenome (GOLD analysis project Ga0114931, IMG submission 89579) | Deep subsurface microbial communities from Kolumbo volcano to uncover new lineages of life (NeLLi) - 2SBTROV14_V59a metaG | ecosystem: Environmental > Aquatic > Marine > Volcanic | place: Kolumbo...
CATCCACGGCTACGAGCCCGTATCACTGCGCTACTTCGACTACGGGCCGGACGGCAAGATCAAGTACCTGTCCGCCGCCGACATCGACAAGTTGGTCAAGCTGCAGAAACATCACGAGGGGCGGTTCAAGCGGCGCGGCCACTGGAGGCGTGGCGTCCAGGTGTGGCGCGCCCAGCGCGCGGTGTTTGCCAACATGGAAGTCCGCTACCGCAAGGCCGGGCAGCCATCGGCGCCCATCCGCGCGTACCGACACATCGTCGCCAACCTGGACTGGAAACACCTCAAGAAGAGTCACGGGGTGCTGGACCTGCTCAAGTCCCAGGGCAAGTTCGCCGTCATGACCAAGGCGGCGAGCTACCTTCTCTGGCTGAACTCGTTTTACAGCATCCGGAACTTCCTGCTCGAGAACATGGTGTGGATGATCTCGGACAGCTCCGGCATCCCACCGCGCTACGCCAAGTCCGCCGGATTCGAGCAAATCACCTACGGCGACATGAAACAGCCGTATTTCCCGCGCGGCGACAAAGCCGTTGCCGCCGAAATGATCAAGCTGTGGAAGACAAACCCCCGCCACAAGCTGCCATTTCGCTACGGGTATCCGTCCAAACCGGATTTCCGCAATCACATGATGATTACGCGCCCGAAATCAAAATAGAAACTTGGGTGTGAGGCCAATCCGCGTCATCATTACGGGTGATGATTCGCGGAGTCATCATCGCACTCGTATTGACTGTGTCGGCCGGCATCGCCGCCGCTGACACCAGCACGCCCCAACCACAGGCGACCACCGACAATACGGCGGGGGGCAACCACTGGCGGTTCGTGCCGTCCAAGCACCACGGCGCCGTGCATGTGTGGGTACCCCACAATTACGACCCGGCGACCGCCGGTGTGGTCATCTACATCCACGGCTTTTACACCAACGTGGACAAGTCGTGGAACGAACGCGGTCTTGCGGAGCAGTTTGCGGCCAGCAAACGCAACGCCATGTTCATCGCCTGCGAGGCCCCGTCCTGGGGTGAAGGTCACGTCAACTGGAGCTCGCCCAACAACCTGATCACCAGCGCCCTCGAAGCCACCAAGGTGCAGCGGCCACTGGGCGATGTGATCGTGCTGGGGCACAGCGGTGCCCACCGCACGTTCCGCCGCTGGCTGAGCTATCGCAGCATCAACCACATCATCCTACTGGATGCGATGTATGGACACACACGCCGGTACATGTGGTGGCTCGGGCAAAACAAATCCCATGCTGAGAATCGCGTCACCATCGTCGCCCAGGACACCCTGGCCTGGGCCGAGCCGTTGTGGCATCGGCGCAAAGACATGGTCGCGCTCGATCAAATTCCATCGAGCGTCGAAGAGATTCCCAAAGCGAAACGCAACGCACGCCTGCTCTACATGCGATCGCAGCACAGTCACATGGCGCTGGTGCTGAGCCGCAAGGTGATCCCCATGCTCCTCCAACTAACGCGACTGCAACCGCTGTAGATCGGTTAGAATAACGACGGACCGTTCGTGCGCACGCATCGGGCAAATACGACCAGCCACGGCTTCACCCTGATCGAGCTGATGGTGGTGGTCGCACTCATCGGTATCTTGACCGCCGTCGCAGTGACCGCCATCTCCGGAACCAAGTACGCCGGCACGGTGACCGGTTTCGGCGACGAGATCGCCGCCGAGCTCGAAACGGCACAGATCCGCGCCATGGCAGCGCGGCGCTGGCAACGCATCGACGTGAATGCCGACAAGATCGTGCACTGGGAAGCCACCACTACCGGGATGGCGCCCCCCACCAACTGGACCCACGTGCGCACCGTCCTCGCGCCTCCCGACGTGTTCATCAACGCGATGGACAATCGCACCCACATCGTCACGGGCGACAGCGTGCCGAGCGCGGGCGCCGGCATCCCCGGCACCATCGACTTTGCGCCGGACGGGTCGGCCGAGGCCAAGACCGTTTTCATCGGAGAATCCAACAACGAAAAGCACGCGCGTGTGACTGTGTATCGGGCGAGCGGTGCCACCTACACGTTCAAGGAATGGTAAGCAGATGTCGACGTTGACCAAACAGCAACGCCGCCGCCGGCGTATCGCACAGCGGGGCTTCTCGCTGCTCGAGTTGTTGATCGCGCTCACCGTGTTGCTCATCGGCATTACCGGCATCCTCACCATGCAAATCGTCGCCATGCGCGCGACGTCGTATTCGCGCCACGCAACCGAGGCGGCAATCCTGGCCGAGGACAAGCTCGAGCACCTGCGGACGGTGTCGATCACCGACGTGGCCGTGGCCAACGGCGACGAGAACGTCAATGCCCAGGGGCTCACCAGCGGCGACCAGACCCAGGACATTTTCCGCCGCCAGTGGACAACGGTGTGGAACGGTGCCACCGGCGTCGGCGACGTGCAGGTCACCGTGCGCTGGATGGAACGCGGCAGCGAGCCGCACGCCATCACCCTGCGAACCCAACGGACGGCACCAACCCCATGACCACCCGCGCCCCAGCAACAGCACCCCGACGCGATTCTCAGGCCGGCTTGACCCTGATCGAGCTGATGGTGTCGGTGGTGATCGTGTCCATCGCGGTGAGCGCGGCGCTGACCCTGGGCTACACGATGATGAACAGCTACCACAACCAGCGCCGCATGGCGTTGGTCGAGCGCGGCGCCCGGGTGTCGCTGCAGATTCTGGCGCGCAGCATCCGCAACGCCAGCGCCGGCGTGCCGTCGGGCAACGTGGGCGACTCGGTGGGCTGCACCACCACGGGCGCGATTCGCGTCATCAACAGCAGCACGGCCCCGGACGAGATCGAAATCATCCACGCCAGCGGTGGCGTGATCACGTCGTCGCGCGCGGCATACAACTCGTCGGATACCTCGCTGGTGGTGCTGCACGGCGCCGAGTTCCGCCCCGGCGACTACGCCATCATCTCGGACTTGAACCAGGGACACCTGGTGCAGATCACCGCCGTGACACAAACGAGCGCTGCGCCGGACGAGAAGTGGACCCTTACGACCAACAACCCCGGCTGCGGTGGCGCGTTCCCGACCGGTGGTTACAAGTCGGGCTCGCTGGTACTGCGCGCCAAGATCGAGCGCTTCTACGTGAGCACCGGGCCGGAAGTGGCGGGCATTCCGACCCTGATGGTCGATCCGGACGGCGGCGGCCCGCTCCCTCCCGAACCGGTCGCCCAGGGCGTCGAGGACATGCAGATAGCCGTGGGCGTAGACGTCAACGGCGACGGCACCGTGACCGACAATGGCACGACCGCCGACGAGTGGTACTACAACGCCGCGGGGGATGCGGCGCCGCCGCTGATGTCGGCGAAGCCGTGGCGTGCAATACGAATTACCTTCGTCGCTCGCTCGGTCAACGAGACCTCGAAGAAAACGACGTCCACGCGCCCGCCTGTCGAAGATCGCGCGGGCGCGACCGCCGCCGACCAGTACCGCCGGCGTGTGCTGTCGGCCACAATCGAAGTACGCAACCTTACGGGCTCGCCCTAGCGCCAACTGCTCGGCGGAGCGGTGACGAGTACCGAGACAGCTCCGCGATCGCGCTGATCTGGTCGCGCGTCAGCTCCAGCAACATGGGCTCCTGCGTCATGTCGTGGAGCGTTGTACTATCGGCGGCATGAGCACACGCTTGTTGTCATCCCGCTTCGTTGCCAGCGCCTTTGCCGTCGTTGCCTTCGCGGGTCTCGCCGCGCCGGCCCACGCCCAACGCGAAGGAATGCGTACCGCGCCGTTCGAGATGCCGGTCGTCGCGCCCGGCAACAGCGTCGGCGGCGAATTCATGTTGGGCACCATGGAGCCGTCGCCGGTCGCCGACAACGCCACTGAGATCGCGTTCGAGCTTTTCGGCACGTTCGAGATCACGGATCGGCTATCCCTGCGTGGCCGCCTGCCATTGGCCTACACCAGCGCCGACAACGGCCACAGCAGCCTGGGCAACATCAGCGCCGGTATCGACTACCTGCTGAACGCCAACCGCAGTGGCAGCAACGCGACCGCGTGGAGCATCGGCGGTGCGTTGTCGCTGCCCACCGCCGCGGACTCCGGGGGATCGCTCACCGCATCGACGCTCCACGGCATCTACCGCGTCCCCTATCCCGGCCGCTACCTGCCAAACACCACGACCATTCGCCTCTACGGCCAGTTCCGTCTGGACGCGCGCAAGGTGTTTCTGCAATTGCAGGGTGGTTTGAATCACTGGATCATCGACAGGCGCGACGATTTGATGCTGCTGCGCTTCGGCGCGGCCCTGGGCGTGGCCGCCGGCCGGTCGACCACGCTGATCGGCGAGCTGACGTTCCTGAGCGACTTTTTGAACGACACCAACGACGACTGGTGGACGAACCTCGACCTGGGCGCGCGCTTCCGCGTGGGCAATGACTTGCGTCTGGGCGTGCGGTTGTTCGTGCCGCTGGATCGGACGTCGCGCGATTACAACATTCTCGGCGCGGCGGTCGATTTGCGCAGCCAGTTCTAGCGCGCGCCGTCTGGCGTCGCTGCGTCGCTGGTCATGGCGTCGTTGACCATGGCGTCGTTGACCATGGCGTCGTTGACCATGGCGTCGTTGACCATGGCGTCTGGTGCCATGGCGTCCGGGATGACCACGCCACCATCGGCGCTCGGTGCCGCATCAGCGAACACGACCACCCCCGCGTCTACGGTCCCCGGCGACGGCTCTTGTTCTTGATCGCAGCCCGCTACGCCGAACAGGACGCACAACACCAGCGCGTGCAACCACACCCACAGTAGTCTATTGAATCTCATAGTCGGCCAGTCTCCTGTAGAACGTGCGCCTGGGGATTTGCAGCATGCGCGCCGCCTTCGACTTGTTCCAGCCACAGGCTTCGAGCGCCTCGACGATGCGGGCGCGCTCGCGCTGTTTGCGTTCGTCCGGGCTGAGCGCGATCGCGTCCGGGCGGGCGGCAGCGCCGAATAGCTCGAAGTCGTCCACCGACAGCTCGTCGGCGTCGGCCATGACGGCGGCGTTGGTGAGGGCGTGTTCGAGCTGGCGAACATTGCCCGGCCAGTCGTAGTCCATCAACTTGCGCAAGGCGGATTTGCTCAGTTGTTTGCGCGGCACTCCGGTGCGCGCGCTGATGGCCGCCAGAAAGTGCTCGGCCAACAACGCGATGTCGGCGCTGCGCTCGCGCAGGGGTGGAATCGGCAGCGTCACCACGTTGAGCCGGTAGTAAAGGTCTTCGCGAAAGCAGCCGGCCTCCACCAGTGCCGGCAGATCGCGATTGGTCGCCGCGATGATGCGCACGTCTACGGCGATGTCCCCGCTGGCGCCGACTCTGCGGATCACCCCCTCGGCGAGGGCGCGCAATAGCTGCGACTGCATGCGCGACGGCATGTCGCCGACTTCGTCGAGAAACAACGTGCCGCCCGACGCCACCTCGAACAGGCCACGGCGATCGCGGTCCGCGCCGGTGAACGCGCCGCGCACGTGGCCAAACAGCTCACCGGCCAACAGCGTCTCGGGCAACGCGGCGCAGTTGACCGACACCAGGTCGCGATCGCCACGGCCGCCGTGCTCGTGCAGCGCCCGGGCGACGAGCTCCTTGCCGGTGCCGCTCTCGCCGACGACCAGCACCGGAACGTCAGTGCCAGCGAGCCGATCGATGAGCTCGAACACGCGCTCCATCGCGGGGGCACGGCCGACCAGGCCGAAGGCGCCGCGATCGCCCAAGAACCTGCGCCGCATCGATGCAAGCTCGCGTCGGGTACGCGCCAGCTGCTCTGTGCGCGTGTCGAGCAGCGCGGTACGCTCGGCCAAAAGCTCCTCGATCTGCGCCTGGGCGTGGCCCAGCTCGGCGGCGCGCGCTGTGTTCTCGTCCAGCAACTTCGCGTTGCCCAACAGTATGGCGACCTGGTCACCGAAAGCGGTGAGCAACTGCACGTCGGCGGCGGAAAACTCGACGCGGCGATAGCGCGCCTCCAGGTACAACACGCCGACGACAGCCCCCCGGCAATGCACCGGCAAGCAAACTACGCTCTGCAGCTGCAGCGCATGAACCGACTGCGCCTGGTCGAAGCGGGGATCGAAGCGCGGGTTATCGCTGACCACGCGTTCGCCGGTTTCGAATACGCGCTCGGCGATGGTGCGCGAATAGCCCGCGTCGGTCGTCGGTGTGGACAGGGGATCCGTATCGGCCTGGGCCAGAGCGCGGACCGCTGCCACCGACAGGTTGTAGGACACGGCGGTGCGCAGCGTCGGCGCTCCCTCGTCGCCGGGCTGGGCGAGCAGCAAGAACCCCCGCTCGGTGCCGCTGAGCTCCACGGCGCTCTGCATCACCATGTCCAGCAGCCGGGCATAGTCGCGCTCGCTGCTCATTTGCCGGTAGATGGCCAACAGACGCAGCAAGCGATGGTCGGTGACGTCCGACTGCGTGGCGAGCGCCGTATCCGAGGACGCGCTTGGCTGCCCGGTGCTGCGCAACCAGCGGCGGCGCGGGTCGTGCCAGAACGCCGCGCGCTGAGCATCGGACAGGTCCGAGGCGATGCTGTCCAGAATGGCGAGCGCCGCGTCGCGGTGCTTTTGGGCAACCTCGGCTGCGTCCGCAGCAGCGGCGGCGCGTGCTGCGGCGTAGTGCAACCCCCACAGTGTGTGACGTTTGGCCTGGCCGCGCAGCTGTGCCAGGGGCTCGCCGAGGGCGGCGACGAGCTCGGGCGCCTCCGTGTCTGCGGCGAAGGCTGCGCGGTAGGCCAGACAGCGGGCGCGGCGATCGAGCTTGGCGTCGGTAGCCGCCAGCGCCACCGCGCGAGCCAGCGCGTCTCGGCCAATCGCAGCCGCCTCGGGGGCAGTGGCGGCCACGCACACCTCGGCTATGTCGAGCAGGGTCTCGGAGACGTGCGCCTCGGCCTCGAGCTCGGCGAACCGGGCGACTGCGGCTTCCAGCTGATCCACGCCGCGTTGCCAGTCACCGGCGCGGCAATCGACGATGCCCAGCAACGCCTCGCAGCCGGCCACGTGCAGCTCCAATCCCAGCGTTTCGGCGCTGTCGCGCGCCGCGGACAGCTCCACACGCGCGCGCTCGTACTCACCCAGCTCACACAACAGATGACCGAGGTTGCGCCGGCTGATCGTGGCCGAGGTCGCGGCGCCGATGGCGCGCAACAACGACAGCGCAGCGGTGTGCTCGCGAAAACAGTCGGCGTAGTCGCCGAGATGAAACGCCACCGCGGCCAGGTTCATGCGCACCGTGCCCACCCGCACGGCGTCGCCGTCCTGTCGCGCCGGCTCGAGGGCGGCGGCGTAACAGTGCTTGGCGTGTGGATAGTCGCCGCGGCGGAACGCGAGCAGCGCGGCGTAGTTGTAGGCGGTGGCCGCCAGGCCGTGATCGCCGTGGTCCAGCGCTGCGCGGGCGAGGATTTCTAGCTCGGCCTCGGCAGCGTCGTTGCGTCCGAGCGCTCCGGTGGCAAAGCTGCAGGCCACGTCCAAATGGCGCGCCTGATCGGCGGACAGCTCGCGGCTGAGCGCGCGCTCGACCACCGCCAGCGCCTCGGCGTTGCGGCCCCGCTTGATGTGCAGCCGGGACAGCGCGCGCGCGATCAACGGCGCATGAACCGATACGGGGCGCTCGTCGAGCACCGTATCGAACAACGGAATCGCACGCTCGGGCCGGCCCGCCTCCTCGTAGGCACAGCCCAACATGTAGATCGCGCGGTCGCGGATTGTGTCGTCGGCGTGGGCGAGCAGGGGCTCGACCACCCGCTCGACCAGCGGCAGATCGCCGGCCAAACGGCCGAGCTCGCCGACTGCGCTGCGCAGCTCGATGTCGACGTCGACGCCGGCGTCCGCGAGCAGATCGAAAACTTCCGCCCCCAACATCAGCGCCGCCGACTGATCGCCCGCTCGCCACAACCGCCGCACGGTGGCCAGCCTCTGCGCCCGCGCGACCGACACGTCACCGCCACGCACCGCGTGGAGCACGACCTCGGGCTCGGCACGATCGGCGCCACCGTCGATCAGCACGGCGAGTGCCGCGCGATGCAACCCGGCGCGCTCGCCATCGCCGAGCAGCTGGTACACGGCGCGAGCCAGCGACGGCCGGCGAATGCGCCAGTCGAGCGGGTTGCCAACGACGACCCCATCAGCGCAGGCAGCGTCGACAGCAGCATCGAACGCGTCCACGCCCACAGGTCCGCGCACGCGTACCACGACCGCGCGCAATACCTCGACGGACACAGGACGGTCGAGCACCGACAGCGCCTGGTAGATCAACCGCGACAACTCGTCCAGGTGAGCGAGCAACTCCACGGCGGTCTGATGCAGCTGGTCCGGCAGCCGCAGGGCTTCGAGGCTGTGCGCCGGGGGAAAATCGCGTTCGGCCAAATAGCGCAGCACGTGAGCCGTGTGCAGCGGATTGCCACCGGTCGTGCGGTGGATGCGCGCAGCCAGGGCCGGGTCGGCGCGACCGGCCGCGCGTTCGAGCAAGCGCGCCACTTCGGCCCCGGTCAGCGGCTCCAACCACACCTGCGCGGGCGCGCCCGCGCCACCATGGCCGGGTTGCTCGCCGGCACGCGGCTGCCGCGAGGCGATGATCAACACCCGGGCATCGGCGTCGAGTGCCGACGCCAAGTAGGCCGCCAGCTCGCGGCTGACCCGATCGGCGGCATCCAGGTCGTCGACGACGATCACCACCGGGAAGCGTGCGCTCAACTCGGTCAGCCACCGCGCCAGCGCCGCAAAGTACTGTCCCTGACGCCGGCCGCTGGCCTCGTCGTGCGCGGGCGGCGGAGTCTGCGCCAACGCCGCGAGCTGTTGCAGCGCGGAACCGATGACGCCCAACGGACGACCGCGACCGCGCGGATTGGCACGCAGCACCTCGGCGCCGGCCAACTGCAACCGCCAACTCACCTCGGTGAGCGCAGCGGTCTTGCCAGCGCCGGCCTCCCCTACCAGCTCGATCAGGGCCGGCTGCGTCCCGGTTTCGATACGCGCGTTGTAGGCACGCTCGAGGCTGCCGACCTGGTTCGACCGCGCGACCGGAACGCCCACTGCACTGCGCGGCTCCGGCGCAACACCGAGCTTCTGGCAGATTTGCTCCAACGCGGTGGCCGCTTCGGCGGCGGTGGGCACGCGCTCGTCCGGGTCCGCCGACAACAGCTGGGTCACCAGCCGGTCCAACGTCGGCGGCACACCCTTGACCATTGCGGACAGGCGCGGCCGCGCGCCTTCCAGGTGCCACGACATCAACGCGGCACCCACCCGCCCGCCACTGGGCAACTCCCCCGCATACAGCTGAAACAAGCTGACACCCAGGGCGTACAGATCCGCCCGCCGGTCGGTGGCGCGCCGCGCCAGCACCTCCGGAGCCATGTACGCCAGCGTGCCCGCGGCCTTGACCGTCGCCTCGGCGACCGTGAGGCCAAAGTCGATCAAGCGCACGGCGCCGCGGCGGTCCACGATCGCGTTGCTCGGCTTGAAATCGCCGTGGCGCAGACCGGCGCGGTGCAGTGCCGACAGTCCCCGTGCGGCCTGTGCCATGGTGCGGCACATCTGGCCCAGATCCCGTTCGGCCTGGACGGCCGCCGCCTCGAGATCGACGCCGTCGATCAGCTGCCGGGTGAGGAACAAGCCCGGCACCAAGGATTGCAGCACCCCGGCGGGCAAGCGGCCGAAGTCGAACACGCGGCACAGCAGCGGGTGATGCAGCGACGCCAGCACACCAAACTCGCCGCGCAGCGACGCCACCAGGGCGTCACGGTTGTTCTCGTCCGGCCACAGGGCCTTGAGAGCCACCGGGACGTCGAGCAGGAGGTCGTGCACCTCGAACACCGTGCCGTGAGCACCAGCGCCCAGCCGGGCCACCACCTCGTACCGCCCTCGAACAATCTGGCTCACTTCGGCCCATCATGACACACCCTGGAGCTTCGGGCAGGCGGTTGTGTGAGAACTTATCGAAATTGTTCTTGAAGGAGATGCAGGTGGGGTTGGGCCGCCCTTACGCAAAAGTGCAAAAACTGCAAGATCGTCCCCTACTTGTTGGGCGGGTACTTCTGCAGCTTGCGCTGCAGGGAGCGCCGGTGGATACCGAGGCGGCGCGCCGCCTCGGAGATATTGCCGCCGCAGTCCGACAGCACCCGGTTGATGTGCTCCCACTCGGCGCGCGCCAGCGACGGGGCCTCGTAGTCGGTATAGGGTGGGTCCAGCGGCGGGTTCTCGCCCCGGGCAAACGCGGCCTCGATATCGTCGGCATCCGCCGGCTTGACAAGGTAGTGGTGGGCACCCAGACGAATCGCATCCACGGCGGTGGCAATGCTGCCGTAGCCCGTGAGCACAACGACCCTGGTCGATGCGTCAATTTCCTGCAGCGCCTTGACCAGCTCCAGCCCGGGTTGTCCCGGCATGCGCATGTCTACGACCGCCATCTCCGGCGAATCGTGCCGTGCCTGCGCCACCGCTTCCTCGTAGTTGCTGGCTGTTCGCGTGTCGTAGCCGCGTTCGGAAAACGCGCGGGACAGGCGGCGGCGGAATACCTCGTCGTCGTCGACGAGCAATATGGACGGACGCGTCATGGGCTCGAGTTAGATGCCATCAAGCGGAGTCGGGGTGCAAGTGTAACGTGATTGGTAGTGTCATGCTCACCGTCGTGCCCCGGCGCGGCACCGAATCGATGGCGAGCTCGCCGCCCAGCTCCTCGATGACCGCGCGGGTGAGAAACAGGCCCAACCCCATGCCTCTACCCTGGTCTTTGGTGGTGAAAAATGGCTCCCCTGCCCGCGCGAGCACCGCGGGGGGCATGCCCGCGCCTAAGTCCTGTACTTGCACGAGAATGCTCTTGCCGTGGATCGCGGCGCGCACGATGACTTCCGGGCCTGCTGGCGACGCGTCCTGGGCGTTGGTGATCACGTTGCGGAGCGCCTGCACCACCGGCCGCTGCGGCCAGCACACCACCAGTGAAGATGCTTTTGCTGCGCCCTCCACGCGCACGGGCGGCGACGGGCGAATGCCCGTGAGCGCATCCTCCATCAAGGACATGAACGACACCTGCTCGATGGACGCGCCAGTGCCGACACCGGCATCCAGCGACATCTGATCGAGAATCAGCCGGCACCGCCCCACCTGCTCGCGGATCAAACGCACGTCATCGAGGGTGTTGGGGTCCGCGTCGGCCGGCAGCTGGCGCTCCAGCTCCTTGGCCACCAGTGCGATGGTGCTCAGGGGCGTGGCCAGCTGATGCGCCGCGCCACCGGCCATGGTCGCCAGCGAAGCCAACTGCTGCTGTCGCGCCGCCTGGGTCTGGGCCTCGGCGAGCTCGTGCTCGCGCTGGGCCAGGGCGCTGGTGACCCGGAGCAGAAAGTACACGATGAACGCCGACGCGATGCCCAGCGCCACCCACATGCCGCGCTCGTGATACGCGGCCAGGGCCAGGTCGCGGTGGTCCAACAGCAACAAGCCGTACGAGCCCAGCGACACCGCAACCAGGGTCCACGTGAGCATGGCGTGAAAGATGATCGCCGACAGCGCGATCTGCACCAGGTACATGAAGCTGAACGGATTGGCCGGTCCGCCGGTGAAATACAGCAACCCGGTGAGCAGCGCGACGTCCAGCGCCATCACCGCCGCCACGTGCCACTCGGCGACGCGCCCGGTGCGGCCAATCCACAGCATGCACAGCAGATTCGACACTGCCTCGATGGCCACGAGGGTGGTCAGAGCGGTGAGCGGCAACGCCAGATCCAGGCCCCACGCCACCCCGCCGATGGTGCACATCTGGCCGAGGATCGACCACCAGCGCAGCTTGATCAGCCACGACAGGTTGAGCCGATTGCGTTCCGTCACCTGAGACATCGCTCCGCCCTTCTACCCCGAAAAAATCGATGGCGGCGAGGATCCCGCCGCCATCGATAGCGCTCAACAAACCTGGGTGCCGAAATTGGGGGCAAAGCCCCCAACGACCCCGAAGGTGTTCGGCCGTTGACGGCCGAAAATTACAGGGTCTTTTTCCCCTTCTTGACCACCAGCTCGTCGTACAGCTTGGACACGGGCATGCCCTTGCTCTTCGCCGCTTCCGCCTGTTTCAACACCTCGTCGATGAGGCGCTGGAAGTGCGGGAACGGACGGTTGCCGCCGAGGAAACGACCGTTGATGTAGAACGCCGGAGTACCACGGGTACCCACGCGCGCCAGCTCCATCTGCTCCTGGCGGATTTGCTTTTTGCAGACACCGTTCATGTCTGCTTTGTACTTGCCCATGTTCAGGCCCAGCTCTTTGGCGTAGCCGTCCATCTGAGCCTGGGTGTAGCGACCGAAGTGGGCAAACACCTTTTTGTACATGTCGTGGAACTTGCCCTGCTTGTCAGCCGCACAGGCGGCAAGCGCCGGAATGGTCGCCCGCGTCGGGTGAACCACGTAGTTCTTGTAGACGATTTTGACTTTGTTGCCGTAATGCTCGCGAATTTTGTCGAGAGTCGAACTGACCCTCATGCAGTGCGGTCAAGCAAAGTCGAAGCCCTCGACCATCGTGACCAGCGCGTGCTTGGGCCCCACGCTGGCGCTGTTGTTGAGCGGAACCGAGTAGACCGTCTTGGCATCGGGGCGCGGCGGACGGCGACCACGGGCGCCACCGCGCATGCTACCACGAGCAATCATCCGCTCCATGCGAGCGAGATGACGCTCGATGCGGCCGAGCGGCGTGTTGTTGTTGAGTGCGCGGCGCTGCAGGCGACCAGCCATTCCCTTGGCGCCCGGGGCTTTGCCCTTTGCGTTTGCGGGGGTGTCGCCTACGAGCTGCTTTTTGAGCGCAGCTACGTCACTGGCAATTTGGTCGAGCTTCTTGTCGGACGAGCTGGCCTTGGTGCAGGCGGCCACGCCCATCGACAAGATGCCGACGCCTATCGTAATTCCTATGCGTTTCATCGTTTGAGTGCCTTTAGACCTTTCTTGAGAACGAACTCGTTGTAGTAATCCTCAACCTTCGTGCCTTGGGCGACACGGGCTTGTGCTTTCTTGAGTTCTTCGTCGACGAGCGCTTTGAACCGGCCGTACGGCTGATTGCCACCCAAAAAGCGTCCGTTGATGAAGAACGCGGGCGTGCCGCCGGCGCCGACGCGCGCGAGCTCGGCGCGGTCTTTCTGCAGCGTCTTTTTGCAGATGCCGTCTTTGTCGCGCTTGAACTGATCCATGTCGAGCCCAAGGGACGAAGCCAGCTCCGTCATCTTCGCGTCACCGTAGTTGCGGAAGTTGGCGAAGACTTTGTCGTACATGGCCTTGAACTTGCCCTGCCGATCGGCAGCGCAGGCCGCCAACGCCGGCACCGTGGCCCGCGTCGGGTGAACAACGAAGTGTTTGTAGACGACCTACTTTGTCGCCGTAATTCTCAACAAGCTTATCGATGGTCGGACCGACCCTCTTGCAGTGCGGTCAAGCAAAGTCGAAGCCCTCGACCACCGTCACCAGAGCGTGCTGCGGCCCCACGGCCGCGTCGCCCTGAATGGGTACCGAGTAGGTTGCCCGTGGGTTGGGTCGCGGTCGCCGGCGCCTGGCTCGGCCACCACCGCCGCGGGCGATCATCCGTTTGATTTCTTGCTGGCCGTCTTCGAGCTTCTTGAGCCGCTTTTCTACGTCACGGTTGCAGCCCAGGCTGGATAGCCCGAACACGGGCACCAAGCTCAGTGCGGCAAGCACTCCTAGTCTATTCACCGGATTGTTCTCCTTGTTGCTGATACTTGGGGTTCAAGCTCATAAGGGTGGTCGGATCAGGCGCCATACAGGCTTGCACCCGTGGTTCGCAGATGCAGGTCTCACACATTTGCCCCGAAATTTCAATTGGATCGGCCACCGATGCGAATATCCGCGCGCGTGGATCCGTTGGCTCGGCGGCGCGCAGCACCTCCATCTCGGAGGCAGAAATCCGGCCGTCGCGGTCGGTGTCGGCGATGGGCTGTAACCAGGTGCAAAACTCATCGCGCGAGATAACGCCGTCACCGTCGGTGTCGGCTTCGGGGAAATTTTGAATGATCTTGTCGGCCAAGCTCAGCTTGATCAGGCACTCGCCGTGCTCGCTGGGACCGGTCTGTGCGCTGGCCGAGCCGCCGAGCGATACCAGCGCCCAGGCGGCGACGGCAAAGCCCATGAGCACTCCGAGCCGCGGAGCAGAACCGCGGCGCAGCAGCGCGTCCACCCGGCTCTCCAGGTGCGATCCCGCCATGGGCATGGCGAAACCGCGCCGCGGCTGGGCCGCCCGGGCGAAGTTGACGAGCATGCGCGCATAGCGGCGGCGGTCCACCTGGCTTTGCGCCACGGCCCACTGATCGCACGCCATTTCGCGCGCGCCATCGAGCCGGCGGCTCACCCAGCCGACCACCGGCCAGAAGAAGAACACAGCACCGACGACGATCTGCAGCGTACGCACCACCGCGTCGAAGCGGCGCAAGTGGGCCAACTCGTGGCAAACCACGGCCTCGAGCTCGTCGCCCGCCAGGCCGCGTGGCACCACCAACATCGGCCGCCACACGCCGACGACGAACGGCGAGGTGTTGGCCCCGGCCAACTTGACCCGTGGCGGCCGGCGCACGCGCAGGCGGCGGGCCAGGCGCGTCACCTGGCTGACCACGGGGTCGCCAGCGTCGTCCAGGGCGCGCAGGCGATGAACCAGCCGCGCGTGGTCACGCAGCCGCCGCGCCAACAGCAGCATGACGATGCCGATGTAGGCGGCGAGCAGCAGAAGCTGCACCACGAACCAGGCGGTAATGCCCGGCGTGGGATCGATAGAAGCGACCGGCGCGCGCACGTCAACCAGTGACGTGATCGGTGCCAGGCCGGAGTGGAACGTCTCGGTGGCCACCGTGGCATCGACCAGGCTGTTGACCGATACGGGCATTCCCGGGCCTACGGGCAGCACGAACTTGATCAGCACGATGGTCCACAACGTCGCGATCAACGTGGGCCGCGCGCGGCGCAACAACGTCAGACACAATACCCCCGTGATCACTGCCAGCAGCGTGCCGTGCATCAATCCGGAGGCAAACGCGGCTTTGGCGCCGTCCACCCAGTTGTGAAGCTCGGCGATCATCGGTCGGCCTCCTCGTCGGCGCTGATCTTGGCTTCGATCTCGCGTAGCTCATCGAGAGACAAGGACTCGCCTTCCACCAAATGGAGCACGAGCGAATCCACGTTGCCGTCGAACACGGTGTCCACGAACTGGCGCAGGCGTACGCGCAGCACGGTCTCGCGGCGAAACGCGGCGCGGTAGACGAACGGCTGCTTCTTTTTGTCTACCTTCACTGCGCCTTTGGCCGCCATGCGACCGAGCATCGTCATCACCGTGGTGTACGCCAGATCGCTGCCATAGGTGCGCGCGTGCTCGGCGCGGACTTCGGCCACGGACGCGCGACCGAGGCGCCACAGCACCTTCATCACGTCGAACTCGGCCGGGGACATGTCCGGGGGTGGTTTGGCCATGAGGCGTTAGCCTACTACGTGCGTAGTAAGGCGACAACCACAACTCACCGCCGTGTGACGCGAATCGCATGGGCTCATCATTTCTCGCAGATGGTCCGAAAAAGCCGGGAAGCGACGCCGAGTTGGCTGCGGCCGGTTCATCGGCGACACTACCCGATATGCCACCCTGTTTCGGTCGCGCGCTGTTAGGCGCGCTGGTGTTCACCCTGGTCACGACCGGGGCCGTCGCCGCCGCGGACGCCGGTGGCGTGACCGGCATCGTCGTGGATGCGGCCACGTTCAAGCCGGTCAAGGGGGCGCGCGTGACCATCGTGGCGCAGAACCTGGCGCGCAAAACCGATGCCACCGGCAACGTCCGCTTCGCCAAGGTCAGCCCGGGCGCGATCGTGTTTCACATCGAAGCCGAGGGGTTCGATCCGAGTGACCAGACGTTCGAGGTCACGGCCAGGGGCCTCGACGAGCTCGTGCTGGTAATCAACAAAGAGGGCACCGCCGCCGAGATCATCGACATCACCGAGTCCGGACCGCCGCCCCCCAGGGTACAGGGCAAACAAGACCTGGGCCGCAAAGAGATCACCAAGATTCCGGGCTCCCGCGGTGACGCGCTGCAGACGATCAAGAACCTGCCCGGGGTCGCCAACGCCAATGCGCCGGGCGCCGGGCCCGGGCTGCTCGTCATCCGCGGCGCCGCGCCCGAAGACTCCAAGGTGCTGCTCGACGGCATCGAGGTTCCCCTGCTCTATCACTTCTTCGGCCTGCAGAGCATCATCCCGTCCGAGTTCATCGACAACATCGAGTATCTGCCGGGCGGGTTCGGTGTGAGCGAAGGCCGCGCCACCGGTGGTGTCATCAAGATCACCACCCGCGAGCAAACGCTGGATCACCTCGAGGGCTTTGCCGAGCTGTCGTTCATCAACCTGGCGGGTTTCATCCAGGGGCCCATTTCCAAAAAGCACAAGCTGCGCTTCGCCGCCGGCCTGCGCCGGTCGACCATCGACGCCCTGTTGCCCGCGGTCATCCCCGACGACGCAAACCTGGCGTTTACCACCGCCCCCCAGTACTACGACGGACAGCTGCGCATCGATTGGCGCCCGCGCTACACCGACCACGTATCGCTGATGAGCCTGTTTTCGTTCGACCTGCTCAGCCTGGCCAACGACAGCATCAACCCGAACGAGCCGCTGGCCACGGGCAAATGGGACAACGAGACTTCGTTCGCCCGGGCCATTCTCACGTGGCGGCACAGCACCGAGAAATTCAACTCACGGCTGGCCCTGTCGTTGGGGCGCGGCGGCTTCCGGTTCGAAATCGGCACGGATCGCTACCTGCGCGGCGTCGCCAAGGCGGTGCAGGCGCGCACGGATGTGTCCTACGAGCCGAGCAAACAGCTGCGCCTGCGCGCCGGCGCCGACGGCCGGCTCGACTACCGCGATCTGAACATCAAGTTTCCGCTGCCCCCCGCCGAAGGCAGCGGCATGCAGCCCAACTTCAGCACCTCGCCGGTGGTGGAGCTGTCCGACAACATCGACGTGCACGTCGCCGGGGCCTATGTGGCCGCCGACGTACACCCGGACAAGCGCACGACCATCACCTCGGGATTGCGCGTCGACTACTACGACCGCATCGGCCAGACCACCGTGTCGCCGCGCATGGCGGTGCGGCGGCGCTTAACCGACGCGCTCACGGCACAGCTGTCGCTGGGTTCGTATTCGCGCCCGCTGGAGCAAGCCGAAGCGGTGCCCAGCTACTTGAAGCCCGAGCTGGCGACCCAGTACGTCGCCGGCGCGGACTACAAGCTGCGCTCGGGCGTGTCGGTGTCGTCGTCCGTGTTCTACACCGACCGGCGCCAGCTGGTCGTGCAGGACCCGACCGCCGGCGCCATGGACACCCTCAACAGCTACGTCAATCGCGGCTACGGCCGCAGCTTTGGGTTCGAAGCCATCCTGCGCGCCAGGCTCAATCATTTCTTCGGCTGGCTGACCTATACGCTGTCGCGCAGCGATCGCGTCGACGGCGCGGTCACGGCGCGCCGGCTGTTCGACTTCGACCAGACCCACAACGCGATCCTGGTCGGCAGCTACACCTGGGGCAAGTGGCAGTTCGGCGGCCGCTTCCAGTACAGCACCGGCAGTCCGACCACGCCGGTATTGGGCTCGGTGTACCAGTCGGATTTCAACGTGTACTTGCCGGTGTACGGAGCGGCCAACAGCGATCGACTCAACGCGGCGCACCAGATCGACTTGCGCGTGGACCGCAAGTGGAAGTTCAACACGTGGACCCTGTCGGCCTACCTGGACGTCCAGAATGTCTACGCGCACCCCAAGACGCTCGGCTTCACCTACAGCTACGACTTTTCACGGCGCGAGGCGATCAAGGAGATCCCGATCCTACCCGCCTTCGGCATCCGCGGTTCGTTTTAGCCGCGTGCGCACCCGGGCGTGAACCCATTCGCCGAGACGCTCGCAGCAAAAGAAGCACGCGAACGCCACGCCGCTGAGCTGGTAGGGAAACGCGATCATCATCAACGCCAGCACGCCGGCGTGGAAGCTCCAGATCATCAGCACCCAGACCAGCGCGAACCGCCGGCCCAGTAGCGCCACCGGCGCGCCGAGCTCGAACACCACGGTGAGCAGCGCGAGCACGCGGAACAACCAGTTGTAGTGCAGCAGCGGCCCCGCCAGCGGCGAGTACCAGTCGCCGAGCAACAGCTTGCGCGCGTTGTCGATGGCAATGTGATTGCGCAGCTCGTCGCCCCACAGCCACGCGGTGCCGGCGTTGCGCAGCTTGGCGTAGCCCGCGAGCATGTATGCGATGACGATGACCACGCACATCAACTTGAGCGGCCAACCGTAGCGGGGGTGGTCGGCCGCCGCATCGCCACCGGCGCGCCGCGCATCCAGCGACCAGGCATCGGCGGCGGCGGGCACGATGCCGACGATCAACGCCTGGACGACGAGCAGGTTCTCGGTGTGCCACACCATCCCCCACGAATGGCGGTAGCTGAGCGTCCACAACAGCAGCACGGCGAACGCCGGGCCAAAAACGCGGTAGCGCCAGCCGAGCACGAATGGCACCGCGGCGGCCACGGTGGCGATGGCCAAAAACTGCACCAACCACGGCACCAGCGGCCGGTCGAGCACCAGGCCGACGACCCCGACCGGGCGAAACCCGGCCTTGTTCAAGTGGGCGTAGCTGAGCACGTGACCGACGCGGATGAGCAAATAGACCAGCGCGTAGGTGCCGACGAGAATCCGCACCATGGCGAGCCGGCGCGCGGGCGCCGGGGCCAGCCAGTAGGCGTCGATGCGCCGGGCGACCGGATTCATCGCTGCACCCGACACGACACCAGGACGTGCTCGACGCCCCGGGTGTTGCGCCCGGTCAGATACTCCACCGCATCGTGGCTGCCGCGCACGATGCGGATCTCGGCCACCTTCGCCAACGAGCCCGCGCCGCGCACGCGCCCGGTGATCTGGCGGCACAGCCGGGCGCGCCGCTGTCGCGTCGCCATCTCGCGGAGCAGCACCACCTTGGCCAGCAGCACCTCGTCGTTGGCCACGTACTTGGGTGCGATCAGGTGGCGAGAGCCGTCGGCATCGATGCCCAGGGCATACACCACGGTCACCCGGGGCGTCGGCAGTGGCCGCGAAAACATCGGGTACGGCGACAGCGGAAAGCTATCGCGGTTCTTGTTCCAGCTGGCCGGCCACGCCACCGCAGCGATCACGGCAACGCTCACCGCGTATGCGTACCAGCGGCTCATGCGCCGCCGACAATATCACTTCTGGATCATGCGGTGGATGTGCACGGGGTTGCGTTCGCGCGCACATGCCGGGGACTTGGCTGCACATGCGATGCGAATGTCCGACGCGTGATCCGGCGACCGGAAGGTTGCGTAGGCTTCGAGTGCCGGCTCGGTGATCGCGTCCGGCGCGCCGAGGCGGCGTAAACTGAGCGCCTGGACGCGCAACAGGTCCGCATCACGCGGCGCCAGCGCCAGGCCGCGTTTGGCCGCGCCGAGGGCTCCGGCATCGTCGCCGCTGCTCCCTCGCGCGATGGCCAGAGAGCGCCACACGCCCAGGTTGCCGGGCACTTTGTGGCTGCAGCGCTCCAGCGGCGGCACCGCTTGCTTCCACCGCCACACCTGCATCAGCGCCTTGGCCCGAGCCGCGTCGATCGCGGGATGCCCGGGCGCGCCGGCCTCGGCTTTGTCGAAGTTGGCGAGGGCGTCGTCGGTGCGCCCCTGGCGACCGCGCAGCTTGCCCAGCGCCGTGTACACCTCGGCGCGATCGTATGCCGCCTCGCCTCCGCGACGGCCGTGCAGGGCCGCCATCGCTGCCATCAGGCTGGGCTCGGCTTCGCCGATCTGTTCCTGCACTGCGTGCAGCAGCGCCATGCCGTGCTCGTACAGCCGGCGCCACCGCGGCGCTTTGGCCGCTTGCTCAACGGTCCGCCAGCCGCGACCGATGGCGGCGCTGGTCTTTGCGATCTCGGTAATCGGCTGGGTGGCGCACGGGTTGGCCGCCAGGCCGCGTACCGCCTTGGACTTGCGGGCAAAGATCCGGCCTCTGCGAGAACGGTGCGCCGCGCACGCGGCGCGTTGCAAGCGCAGGTTGCGGGTTCGGTGGAGCAAGCGCGCCTCGAGGCGCAACGGTTGCTGCACACCGCGGGGCACGGCAAACGCAAACCGGGCGACCACCGCGTCACGCGGGGCGATGGTGTGGTTGATGATCTTGGCCGCGAACGTGTTGACCTCGCGCAGGTAGCGAATGTCCGCGCCGGCGTCCGCCACCAGCGCGGACAAGACGTGGGTCGAATCATCCGGCGGCCGGGTGGCGTGGCCGCGCCCGGCCGAGGCCACCAGCTTGCCGCGCGCGTCGCGCACGGTCAGCTCGATCCACGCGTCCTGGGCGTCGAGCACGCCACCGGGAAAGCGATGGCCGACGCTCAGATTGCGCACCACCACGTCGGCGGTGAGCGTGCGCCCCGGCGCCACGGGCGCGCCGTCGGCCAGCAGGGTGCGCTTGCCGGTGTCGTCGCGAATGGCGGCGATATCGATCGACGCGATGCCGCGCAAGAACTTCTGGTTGCGGCGCAGCGCATCGGCGTCGCCGCGCATCGCGGCCAGCCAGGTGTGCCCGCCCAAAAACCGGTGGGAATGCACCCGGCCCTGGGCGTCGGCCGCGCGATCGCCAAGCACCGTCTTTTCCTTCTTCATGTGGCAACCAATGCAGGTGTTCGGTCGCAGCTTGTCGACCCGCGCGGCGCCGTTGCCGCCGAAGCCCGAGCTCTGCCAGGCGTTGAAGTCATCCATGCCGACCAGATGCGCCGCATTGCCCGTGGCCGTGGACAGAAACGAGCGGTGACACGACACACACAGCTGGTCGCCCAGGCGGCGCCGGCTGACCCGGCGCACGTGCGCGGCCACGGACGCCTTGTCATGCAGGTTCGGCAACGCCAGCGGCGTGCCCGACAGGGTGTAGCTGCCGTTGCCGTCGTGGCTCACCGATTCGATGCCATGGCAGGTCTGGCACGTCACCCCGGCGTGGGCGCGCAGGTCGGTGCCA
>Ga0114931_10003139_pt1 | contig 20986 bp, 17 predicted proteins | sample 2SBtaG_FD_89579 | JGI IMG/M metagenome (GOLD analysis project Ga0114931, IMG submission 89579) | Deep subsurface microbial communities from Kolumbo volcano to uncover new lineages of life (NeLLi) - 2SBTROV14_V59a metaG | ecosystem: Environmental > Aquatic > Marine > Volcanic | place: Kolumbo...
ACTAGATGGCTCGCAAGCATTTACCATACTCAGTGCCTTTCAACTGAAAAGAACAACCAAACTTACCTGGCACACCCGAGTGCGCAGAAAATTGAGAAAACTCTACCTCCTTGGCGTCTCTGCGCGAGATTTTTCTTTTTGAAACGCTGAAATGTAGGCCTTGCTGTGCATCGCACTCAAATTAAGTGGAACTATGAAAATCGTCGTTATCAAAGTCGGCGGAAGTCTCTTCGATCTGCCTGATTTGGCGGAGCGACTCGAAGGTATTCTCCGACAACGAAAAGACGATTCGATTCTTCTCATCGCAGGCGGTGGTGCAGTGGTCGATCTCGTGCGAAGATGGGATCGAATTCACAAACTCGGCGAAGAGAGATCGCATTGGCTGGCATTGAAGGCGATGGGTGTCAACGAGAATCTGCTTCAATCGATCGTCGTAAACTCGCAGATCGTTTTGAACCGTACCGAAGCTGAAAAAGTTTGGCAACGCGGTGGCATCTCTATTTTGAATTGCTGCCGTTTTCTGAAAAGCGAAGAAGCAACGACTATTGCGATGCTACCGCACACCTGGGAAGTCACCAGCGATTCGATCGCGGCCTGGGTGACGAGACACTGGCCAGCGGATGAGTTGTTGTTGTTGAAGTCGGTCGATCAAAAAAATTCGACAGAGGCCGTCGATGCACATTTTGCAACGCTCATTCCGCCGCTACAAAACCTAAGCTGATGTAACCTGCGAGAAGGGATCATATCGAAAAGTTGACGGTCGATTACCGCTGAGCGATTTTTGCCCGCTGGTTCTTTTTCTTTTCAGCCGGTGCAGAGACCAGAGTGTTTTTCTTCTGCCATTTCTCCAGACCGGCATCGAGGAACTTCTCGAATTTTGTTTCGTCTGGTTGATAGCCAATCGTTTTTGCCAGCATTGCCGTGCTGTTCTCGGAATTCGGATTCGTATCGGGTGAAATAATGGCATAAGAAGGTAACGAGGCATCGCGATACCATTCGGATTGTAGTTTGATGTTTTTTTCCAGAAGTTTCCTGTAAATCTCACGATCTGTGATCACTGGAATTCGATCGACATAAACCTGAACCCGGACAAATTTTTCCAGACGCTTACGAAAACCGGGTTTCTCCATCATCTTTTCCATTTTTCGACAGTTGATGCAATTCACCCCGGTGATGTCGATAAAAACCGGAAGATTTTTCTTCTTGGCATAAGCGATCGCTTTTTCGTAATCGAGCGCATACTTCAACCCGTCATGTTTGATATAGGGACCAAGATCTTTATCCGCACCCACATGATTAAACTGCGGAGGTCCGAATGCCGCAATGTTTTCGTATAATAACCCGGTTGGTTTATTCGCTCCAAATAATCCTACTGCAATAAAGACGGCCAACCCAAGAAATGACATGGCGAATAGACATCTGATCGCTGAAATGTTATCTGTCGGCGTATCGTGAGAGAGTCTGAAAAAGTTAAGCAGATACAATCCCGTACAAGCCAAAATCACAATCCACGCAGACATCACAGTCGAAAAATCGAACAGAAGCGGAACAGGGTTCCAGGCAAGATCGGCGACGCTTAAAAACTTGAAGGCAGCCGCCAGTTCGATCATTCCCATAGTGACTTTGATGTTGTTCATCCAGCCGCCACTCTTCGGTAACTTCTGAAGATAACTGGGAAACAATGCCAGAAAGAAAAAGGGAGAGGCAAATGCCATAGAAAACGCCAGCGTTCCCAGGATAGGCCAAAAGTACTCGCCATCCGCTGCGGCAACCATCAACCCTCCCACAAAGGCGAAAGTGCAAGTGAAAGAAACCAACGTGAATGTGACAGCCATAAAGATCACACCAACCAATCCGCCCTGGCTTTCCTTCCCGGAACTCCACGAGAGCATCCAGGACGGAACCCGAATTTCAAACATACCGAGCAGATTCATTGCAAAAAACACCAGCACTCCGGCAATGAGGAGATTCAGGATTGCGTTGTTAGCAAGTTGATTCACTGCTCCACCCCCGTAGATAGCGGAAACGATCAACCCTAAAGCTGTAAAAGTCACCACAATACCGAGACAATAAACCGTCGCCATAAAAACCGGTCTGTGATTTTCTTTCTCCGATTGTTTGAGAAAGAAACTCACTGTGATCGGTATCATCGGAAAGACACAGGGCGTTAATAAAGCAAGGTACCCTGCTCCCACTGCCAGAAGCAGGAAAACGAGAAGACCTTTCGACTTGTCGATTGCTGAAACAGTAACCGCATGATCTTCAACCTTCGCTTCCGCTTCTTCGAACAAATCGGCTTGATCGACGTGTCCCAATGCAACCGGCACGGTATAAGGTGTTCGACAGGTCTGTTCGTTGCAAACCTGGTAGCGGACCGAACCTTCGATGCCGTACTCTCCTTTTTTCACTCCCAAATTCACTTTGAATTTTCGCGTCCAGGTCACACTGCCAAAGAACATTCGCATTTCTTTGTCTTTGGTGTCCTTCTCCAGTTTCGGATCGCGGTTCGGTTTGAACGTGGGATCGATCGGTTTCAGCCCGGTCACATGCGAGAGTTTGACGACGGTCGGCAGACCGGTATTGTCGGGATTTTGATCTGTCGCGAAGATGTGCCAGCCGTTGTTTAACTTCGCCGTGATTTTAAGCGAGACTTCATCTCCCGGCTCGGCATCTTTCGGTTCGAGTGCGAAATCGAACGTCATCGGATCGCGCGATTTTCCATTGAAGCGAGTGGGAGCAAGATGGGATGCGAATTCGTGTTTGACGATTTTCGATTCGGGCAGTTCGACTTTCACAACCAAATCGAAATTGTTGCGATAAGGCTTGCACGTCATGTGGTCGCAGATTTGCGAACGAAACAGGCCGTTCAAACTAGCTGTCGTTTTCCTAAAATTCGCTTTGATTCTGTACTTCTTTGTCCAGGTGACGGAATCGAGAAATTTCGCGTAGGTTCCCAGATCGAGATCGTCGATGATCTTGGGTTTTGCGTCCGGAGTCCATGCCTTATCGATTTCGGTGAACCCGTCGATTTTGTTAATATCGACTTCGTTGACGACGGAATACTTTTTATCCATCGAGTAGGTGTAATAACCGGGATTCAGCTCCATCTTGATCGAAACGGTGACCGTGTCTCCCGGTTTCGCGGTGGTGGGAGAAATGTCGATGGAGATTTTTCCTCGTTCGCCAGACTGTCCACCGGGGACTTTGAACAAGTCATTCAGATCTTTCTGTGCGAATGCCGCCAGCGAGGTGTGAAGCATCAATCCGCAAAGGACGAGCGATTTCAATCCGAAGCGTGTTTTAGAAATTCCGAGCATAATCCTGACCCGATTTCGAAACGAGAAAAGAAGGGAAAATATCCCCCAGCAAGGGCGATGTTATGGGAAACGACGAATACCACCATCCGATTTCATCAATGTCGAACTATCGTAGGCAATTGTCACGGTTTGTCTGTGAGACATAGTACAGTTTGACGAGTTTTTGGTCGAGAGAAAGTCACGGATTTCCCCGGGCTGGTTCGTTTTCGAGTGGGAATTCGTTATTCAACTTGGAAGACGGGTGGCACGACCCTGAGTCTTCGCAGGGCATGGGATGCTCTATCCAAATCCCACATTCTAGCAGAACAGCTCTCAAAGAATACTACGGAGAAGCGATATCCTGCGTTGGGAGCTTCTCGAAGAATGTCCCTCTCGTGAATTTGGCGCGCAAAGAGATCGCCTTCGAAAAAGTGAAGAGGAAGGACAAACATCTCGGAATGTCAATCACAGGTTCTGCAGGCGGGCAATGCGTGCTCGCTGAGTAGCTCGTCTTCTGGCTCGGCGGCGTTGATCGCTTGGCTTTTCGTAGTATTCCTTGCGACGCATATCTTTTTTGATGCCAGCATGTTCCACCGCTTTTCGGAATCTCCTGACGGCATCGGCAACAGACTCATCATCTCGCAATCGTAACTTAACCACACAATTCTCCCTTGTTGGAAATCATAACGAACGTCCTCCTTCAGAATGGAAATCGACCGAATAGGAGTCAATTCTTCGAGAAACAATCGATCAGATTCGAAATCGTTCCCGAATCATTGCACAAATGCTTCTTCACAAAACACAAGACACACTAGAAACATACCAAATGGTAGGGAAAAATCAAATTCCAACCCGTCGAAAATACCTGAAATTCGATTCTCGGTAGCTGGATTCCCCAGAATTCAGCCAAACGTAAAAGAGCAGCACCCCGGCTACTCAAAGCATCCGGGGTGCTTGAGAAAGTCTCAAACAGGCAACAAGTCTTTCACGGTTTCCCGCTCATTTCGAAGCTCCGCGAGGGTGGCGGTCAGCTTCTCCTTGGCAAAATCGTCGTGTTCCAGGCCCTGCACAATCTGCCGACTGACACCGTCGGAGGTGAGCGGAAAGCTGGAAATCAAGCCTTCATCGACACCGTAGCTTCCATCGCTGCAAACAGCCGAACTGAACCAGTTTCCTGAATCCGTAGGAGTGACAATGCTTTTCACACTTTCGAGAATCGCGTTGGCTGCCGAGGCCGCACTCGATGCCCCGCGTGCCTTAATCACCGCTGCCCCCCGTTTTTGCACCGTCGAGATGAATTCACCATGCAGCCATTCGTCGTCTCCGATGACCTCAGAGGCAGGTTTGCCGTCAATTTTCGCATGGAAGAAATCGGGAAACTGAGTCGCGGAATGGTTTCCAAATGGTCATGTTGGAAACCGTAGCAACGGGTTGATTCGATTTCTGGGCGAGTTGCGTCATCGCACGATTCTGATCCAGACGTGTCATCGCGAACCAGCGATCCCGGGGAATTTCCGGCGCGTGACTCATCGCAATCAGGCAGTTTGTGTTGCAAGGGTTCCCCACGACGAGAATTCGCACGTCGTCGGCAGCGGCGGCTTGAATCGCTTTTCCGGTGTTGGTGAAGATCGGTCCGTTTATTTTGATCAGGTCGCCCCGTTCCATTCCATCTTTACGAGGAATGCTGCCGACGCACAATACAAAATTACAATCGGCGAAGCCGTCTTCCATGTGGTCGCTGTCGGCTTTCACCACACCCGCCAACGTGGGAAACGCACAGTCGTCCAATTCCATCCCAACCCCATCGAGGGCAGACATCACGGGTGGAATCTCGACCAGATGCAAAATCACCGGTTGGTCGGGACCGAAGACCTCACCCGATGCCAGCCGAAACACAAGAGAATAACCAATTTGCCCCGCCGCACCGGTCACAGCCACACGAATAGGAGAATTCATGACACACCCTTCACTAAATCGATTCCAAGTAAGTTTGACGAAAAATATCCGCTTCCGATCTTGTAACGACTGCGAATTTCCCAGATAAGTCTGCGAGAAAAGTAATCGCTAAAATCGTAAGAGCCGTGAAGTTTCTAAGCCGCGCGTTTCAACGGGTGGGCCTGCTGCATAACAGTCATGGCTGTGAATCCGCCAGAGGAAAAATGCATGGCTGCGCAAAAAAGGCTGAATTCTTGGGAATCCAGCTACGGGGATTTTTGAATTGAAACCGGCTTTACTGTTGCTCGACTTTGTAGCCTTTTTTTTGTAGCAGATCGACGACGCCGTCTTTGCCGATTAAGTGTCCCGCACCGACCACCACGAAATACGTTTTATCGGTCTTAAAATACTTTTCGATTTTCTTGGCCATGCCGGCGTTTCGATCGGTAAACAATTTTTTGAAAAACTCAGGTTGTTTTTTTCGGGTGTCTTTTAACATCAGTTCGTCGATCTTCCTGGCATCGCCTGCGCTCCAGGCTTCGAACGCCGCTTCGATTGTTTTGCTCGTTTCGGGAAGCTCCTTCAGTGTTTCGTGAAGCATTTTGACCTGCGACTTCTCCTTCATTGAAGTAAAAAGATGAACCTGTAAATCAACCGATTCCAACTCCAGAATTTCTTTCTTCGCCTTGGTAGCTTTCGCTTGAAAATGCAAATCGATTCCGTCTGCTGCGTTGAAACCGGCCTTCTGTAAACTCGTCACAGAGATGACGAGAGTGGCCATCCACGGTTTCATGCGACCCACAGCCTGCATGACAAGTGGATTGTCTTTTGCATAGGCATCCAGCAATTTCTTCGTTCTGTCGTTAAGATGTTTCTCCAGCGAATCGCCGGGGCCATACATTCCCGCTTTCATCATCGCCTGCGCCGCTTTCGCTTGGGACTGCGCATCGAGATGAATCTCCAGCACGAGAGCATCCGCTGCTTCGAAGGCTTTGTTAATGGTGTCGCTGAGTGGGTACAAATCCTTTTTGGCGGCGTGAATGGAACCGAGCATGTAAACCGTGGCTTTTCCCGAATGCACCTTCCACATAATGTGCTTCGTTTTTTTGTCGGTCTTCGTTTCGGATTTCTGCTCCGCGCGGGTTTGCGCATTCAGAACAAGAAGAAAAACGAATAACAGTGCCAACAGTTTTTTGAAGTGTTTCATAGTCATGCCTTTTGAAAATAGTTTGTGACGATCGCGAACCGGAGGAGCTACCCGATGTTTCATCCTCCAGCGAATCGATTATGTCTAAAAAACCAAACTGTGAATAGAGTTACTTTCGAATCCAGCCTGGGGTTTCCGTTTTTTTTAAGCCGCAAGAGTTCGTCTCCCGGATACGATTTCAAAACCAATTCCGTATGGTTGGAGTCAATTGAAAAGAACTCCCCAAACCGCAAAAACCTCGTGTGTTGCAAACCCTTCTTTCGCCAACTAAACCGTTCGTTTCGCGAACAATCGACTCACACAGCGATCTTCCAGTTCCAACGGATCATGGTACTCGACGATCTCCAAACCTGCATACATTTTTCGAAGTTCCTCGTGGGAAAGTGTGAATTCCGGATTCTTCAAGTGCGTATCGGGGCGATTCAAATGATTGCGGTGAAACGTTTCGTAAACGAGAAAACCACCCGGTTTTAAGACCGACGAAATCAACTTGGGAAGATGTCCTCGATCCAGAAAACGAAACACGACAACCAGATCGTAACGGTCCTTTTCCAGAGAACAATTTTCGAGATCGGTGGCAATCCAATTGATACCATGCACATCGAGTTCGTCGGCCCACTTTTTGGCAAGTTTCAAACCGACGGTTGAAATATCTACCGCATCGACTTTCCAACCCTGTTTGGCAAGCCAGATTGCGTTGTGACCCAATCCGCAAGCGAAATCCAAAGCGTGACCCGGCGACCTGTTTGCCACACATTTTTTCAGCCACTCATCCGGGACGAGTTGTTCCGGTAGCGATTTCTCTGCGTATTTCCGATTCCATCTTTCGCGATCTTCGTGGGACATATCAAATACGGTTCATCGGTTTTTTCGAATCGGAATAAGAGCTGTTTTCTAAAAATTTTACGATGACGTGGTTCCCTACTCATAGACTTCCTTCACTCGGCGCAGAGGAAATTCAACTTTTATGTTGCGATCCGATTTCCGTGAGAAACTCGAAAGAATCTCTGGCTGCCGTGGGAGCGATGTGGCTGTGTCGGCTGAGTTCGACGTGAACGCCCCCCCGGTAGCCGATTTCTTCGACCGATTTTATCACTTCGCTAAAATCGATTTCTCCCGCGCCAAACATCAGGTGCTCGTGAATTCCCTTTTTCATGTCCTCGATGTGGATGTTGACGATTCGGCTGGCCCATTTTTCGAGGTAATTTCCAATCGGTTCGTCTTCCAGACAATGCACATGTCCGATATCGACTGTCAAACCGAAATGCGGTGACTCGACATTTTCCAGAAGTTCTTCGAACCCGGCGAAGGTGTCGATAAACATCCCCGGCTCGGGTTCGAAACCGAGTGTCACATTTTTCTGCTCTGCGTATTGGAGAACTCTTTGGCATCCCTCGGTCAGTCGGTGGATCGCCACGGAACGATCGACATCGTCTCGAAGAATTCCCGACCAGAACGAAACCACATCGCTTCCCAAACAGGCTGCGATATCGATACAGCGTTTCAAAAAATCGATTCGTTTCGCTCTCGCTGCTGCATCGGCAGACATTAACGTCGGCTCGTGTTTGCGGGTACGATTTAGCAGAAATCGTGCCCCCGTCTCAATCACCGAAGAGAGTTCATACTTCTGCAATAATTTCTGCACCGTTTCAAGTTGCCGCTTGAAATTTTCCGCGTAGGGGTTCAGGCAATGATAATCGACAGTAATCGCAATCGATCGATAACCGATCTCCGCCAGGATTTCGATAGCATCTTCGATACGGTGGTTGCAAAACCCGTTGGTGTTGTAGCCGAGTTTCATCACTTTGCGTCATCGGGCAACGGCTTGACGCGGATATTGCGATAATAGACCACACTTTTAGGGTCGTGTGCCTGAAGAGCAAAACAGCCTTTGCTCAGTTTCACGGTCCCCTTCTTACCTTCTGGTTCGGTGTAGTCAACCACTTTCTTACCGTCGATTTTAACGATCACCCGTTTGCCTCGAACGATGATTTCCTGTTCCCACCACTTGTTATCTTTAGCGGGGGTTTTGAACAACTTGACGGTGTTGTAAAGGCTGCCGGTTTTCACCGGATCGCCGTGCGAGACATTCACCTGCGATTCGTAACCGAATTTCGGCCATCCCGTTTTTTGAAACTTGGTGTGGAAGTAAATTCCAGAGTTGCTGCCGGGCTTGGTTTTGACTTCCGCTTTGAAATCGAAGTTTTTGTAGGATTTGTCGGTAAAGAGATGCGACCGTCCGCCGTTGGCAACAATGCACCCGTCTTCAACTTTCCATTTTCCGTGGTCGCTGATTTTCCAGCCGGTAAGGTCTTTGCCGTTGAAGAGGGTCATCCACCCGTCGTCGGTATTCTTCTTATCGGAATGCGAGTCGTCCGCCGAAGTCACGGATGAAAACAAAACGAACGACGCCACGATACAGGCGATGGATTGCAGAAAGTTTTTCATAAGGCTAGTTTCCGTGGAGCATTATTTCCGGTATTTCCCGATTCGGGTATTAGCCCCCGGTGAATACACCGCGGGGACGAATACACTTTAATCATCCTGCTGACGCGAGACAAGTAAGCTGGGGATCGAACTCACTTCTTCCGCAACGACTGTAAAAAACTAAGCAAATCGGCCATTTGCTGTGGAGTAATTTCCTTCTCCATTCCTTCGGGCATGAGCGATTTATTCAATGACATCAATTCGTCGATTTCGCTTCGGAGAACCGTTTCTTTTTTCCCTTCGGCTTGCAGAAGCGTGATGCTGTTTGCGTTTTCGGCGGTGACGATTCCGCTGTAAACCTTTCCCGAATTCGTCAACACGTTGTAGACATGAAAGTTCGGCTGCGATTCGCGGTTGGGATCGAGAATGGCAATCAAAAAATCGCGTGGGGATTTGTTGGTGACGGAGACAAGATCCGGTCCGACCGCGTGATCGTCATTGCCAATGCGATGACAGCTTGCACATTTTGTGCGAAAAATTTTACGTCCTTCTGTGGCAGATGATTCGAGATTCAAAGCTTTCAGATATCTGACGATGACTTTCTTGCGATCCGCAGAAACTTTGTCGATGAAGATGGTGCGGCTTTTTTGACGTAGGCTCGCTACGGGATGATTTTTGAGAAAATCGATTGTCGCTCGATCCAAGTTCGAGCGGGCAAAAAGATTCTTTGCAATGCGTTCCAGCAGTACCTCGGTCATTGGTGATTGTTGTACGAGGTGTCTCAACATGGCTTTGCGTACCTGCGGGCTGAGCTTTCGCCATTTCGAGAGAAACCGTTCTGCCGTTATTTGCTGTTCCTGTTCGGCAAGAACTTCGACAATGGCGATTTGCAACGCGACAGGCTGAGTCGAATTCAACAAGTCCGAGAGAATCTTCGTTTGGTTGGTCTCCGGTGCAAGAGCCAAAAATCGCACGGCAGAAATTCTTCTGGGAAGCTGCTGTTTGGGATTCACAACCGATTTGGTTGCAAAAGAAAGCAATAATTGAAACTGCTCCTTCGCCAGGTTCGAGACTTTGGAATTCCTCACGATTTTCTGAAGCGACGATTTCCTGCGTTTCAACCCTCGATTCATCGACGAGAAAATTTGCTGCTGAAGTATTCGGTTCTCTTTCAAATCCAAAGTCGAAGAGAACAATGTCACGGCATCGCTTTCCTTCGGTTCATGTCCCGCCAACCCGGCGAGTTGCAATAATAGATCGTGCTGACCCTGTTTTAGAATTGCCACGGCGAGACGACCGGCGATGTCTGTCGACGAAGTCAGAATTGCGGCATTCACGTCACGATTGTTGGTGAAGCGTTGCGATAGTTTCGCTAAGACCGCAACACGTTTTGTGACGGGTAACTCGCCCGCCGAGAATGCCAGTTGAAAGGCGAGGCGAAGATCGGCTCGATCACAAAGTTTCACAACCTCGTTTTGAAGTTTTGTCGACATGGCGAATCGCGACTCCGCGAGTTTCACGGCGTGTTCCTGCACATTGGAATCGGACGTTTGCAAACCGAGAAGCAAATCGTTGGTGTCGAGTTCTTTCAACCCGTCTAAAATCCACATCGCATGAATTTTCGCCAGTGAAGATTGGGAATGCGAAATCAGTTTTTTTAAATCGGGTACAAATCTACGATCCTGCCGTTCCCACAACAGTCGCTGTGCAGTGACTCTCAACCAGCCGTTCGACGATTCCAACGCATGCACCAGTTGTAGGTTCGTCATTTTCCCCGGCAATTTAGGTTTGGGCCGATGATTGCGATACACCACTCGGTAGATTCGCCCACGATCATCGCCGCTTTGCAAATCGAGATGCCGTTTGATGTCTTCGGGAATAGAATGCGGGTGCTCGATGGTTTCGCGGTACATGTCGAGAATATAAAGTGAACCGTCGGGGCCGTTGACAAAGTTGACCGGGCGAAACCAGTTGTCGGTGGAGGCGATGAACTCCACGCCCTGGTCTGCTCGTGTTGCCTGAAAGCTAACCCCCATGGGTTGTACCGTTTTTCGATGGACAAGGTTGCCACCCACGTCACCGATGAATGCGTTCCCGCGATATTCTTCGGGATAGGCATCGCCACGATAAATCGTCACGCCTGTTGCGGAAGTGAAATACCCGATGGCAAACTGCTCGGTGTGCGATAATCTGGCACGCATTTTAGGGTCGGCAACACGTCGGGCTGTGCGCACCACCCGCCACGGTTCGGCTGAACTTTTGCGGAATACGCGGGCAGCCGCTCCTTCTTTGGCGATGCTGCGAATTGCTGAGGGCGGGGAAAACAGCGGGTTGCGATTGAGGTACCGCAGCGGATAAACCACATGCTGAATGTGATTGCTGTTGCTGCAAACGAACCGATTTCCCCAGTCGTCGAAGGAAAGTCCGAACTGTACACCGCCGGTCACTAACTCGGCACGCTTCGTTTTCGGATCGAAGGCGAAATCGTGACGTCCCAGACGAAATAGAGTCTTGCCTTTGCGCATGAGCGTGCCGGGGTTTCTTCCGCCCGCTCCCAGAATTTTGTTCTCCAGACTCCATTTGAGATTGTTCGCCAACGATTGCACATTTCCACGATCGAAACCCGAGTAAACGATCTCTTTCACGTCGGCTTTTCCGTCGCCATCGGTGTCTTTGAAGTAGTACAGATGGGGAGAGGCGAGAACGAACACCCCGCCGTCATAACAACAGACGGAAGTTGGCCAGGCGATGTTGCCTGCAAACTTCACGCTATGTTCGTATCGACCGTCACCGTCGCGGTCTTCCAGCAGGCGGACGATTCCCGCGTTGTGTTTCCCGCCTCCCTTAGGGTTGAGCTTAGTCGGCTCTTGCGAAAACGGATAACCGTGCATCTCGGCGACGAACAGACGACCGAACTCGTCGAAACAGGCATCGACGGGGTCGGAGACCAAGGGTTCGTTGGCGATTAATTCCAGACGAAACCCGTTTTGAACGGTGAAGGTTTTGAGGGCATTCTCAGGTTCGACGGCAGGGATGCGTGGAAGTTTTTGCGCGAGGGACTTTTGCTGTTGAGGAGCCTGAGCGAAAAGAGGCGATTGGTATTGTGCAATCACCGAAAGCAGTAAGAAAATCATCCGGACAATTTGTTTCGATCTCTTCATATTCAATTTATACTACAACACAAGGTTAAAGGTAAGAAAATAAAGTGTGACGGTCAGTCACGATGGTCAAGGGCGAGGCGATTAGGTTTTGCCGTAGTGGTCTAAACACCCTCACCCCAGCCCTCTCCCAGAGGGAGAGGGAGTTGCACTGACCGGCCACGGGCGGCTCGTCCGTGTTTTTGTCCGTGTTTTTGTCCGTGTTTCCCACCGTGCTTTTGGTCACACTGGCAGGCAAGCTGCCTGTGGCACCCTTCCAAAGACAGATCGGTCAAATCATGAGGGAATCTGCCGAAAATACCGGGCCTTCGATACAGGTTCGGCGGTCGTCCCAAGTGCCATCGCACGCTTTTCTGATGTATTAGAGCAAATTGTCCTATGCATTGACCATGAGGACTGCATTCGCTGTCAGTTTAATTTGTAAGGTTCACGCCCCCTCGGCGGTCGCTACTCTTTTGTTGCTTCATTGCCCTTCCGCACGAATTCGGCTCAGCGAATCACGAATATCTCGTTGCGGATACGCTCCTGGTTGCCGGTTTCGACTTTCAGAATTTCTTGTGCCATCTGTTTCTGATAATACGAGCCAACCATTCCACGGACGACGACTTCATTATCGGCACGATGAACGACGAGACGGCGTCCCATGAGAAAAGGGTTTCGAGCGAGAACCCGGTCGAGCGATTCGGGAGAGCAGGAACTTTCTTGAGGTGTCATTCTGTAACCGGTCTTAAACAATCTACGAGAGTCGAATCCTGTCCTCTTAGTTAGAGTCGGAAGTCTGGATGTATTGGTTGAAAGCCGTCGTGTTCATTCTCAAATTCCTGAAAACTAACGAAATATAGGCGTTTTATGTGTTTTTTCTCGCAAAGCTGTTCTACCGAAACGAAGCCGGAGAATCATGTTTTTCTAAAAAACTGCTCCGTAAGCCTCCAATTGTAAAAATCGCACTAGACACAGATGGAACAATCCTTAGAATTCCGCCGATTGACTCCTCACTTCTAATTCACTCACTCGTTCGAGAGAACCCATCCCGTATTCAACATCTCGTTTTCGAATCGAATTCCCATCCCCCCGCGTTCATTCGTAATTCCATTCGCGAAGCCTGCTGAAACAATCTCAGAAGGCTGGAAGGACCCAAATCATGCGGAAAGATCTTAAGTATTTTGTTGTCTGCTCTGCAATTGCTTTGCTGATTCTTTCGGGTTGTCACACCTTTTATCCTTACGGATATTGGCAAGACCAGAGAATGTTGCAGAATAATCCTTATGGGGTTCAGCCCCCGCAAGGAGCCTACATTACACCACCCGGTCAGGTGCAACCGGGAACGAATCTTGGTCAACCGGGAACATTGGACGGTTCGGGAACTTCCACCCGAGGTATCGATCCGGCATTTAACCGATCGACGGACCGGTCCGATCAGATTCAGGGTATCGATTCTTCCGGCGATGCTTCGCTGAATAAACCGATCCCGAAATATCCAGATCCCACCGACAACCAATCCTCCACAAAAGACCAAGGCAATCCCGGCAATTCAAGCGAAGACCCCGGTTCTCCCTTCGGGGATGGCAATACCGAAAACAACCAAAGCTCGACGTCCAATGGTGTGAAATTTGCTGAATTCTCTTCACCTGAGAAAGACGGATTCCAATCCCCCGTCAAAACAACCGGGCAGAACGAGAATACCAGCAGTGGACCGGAATTCGCAGCAGAAGCCACTCCCAATCCCTACGACCATGACGCCAAGAATTACAGTTGGTTGCGTGGAAAGGTGAGCTACGAGAAAAAGGGGAAGACCTGGCATATCATTTATTCTCTGAATCCCGATCCTCAGGATAAATTCGGTGGGGATTTGACATTACTCGGGGTTCCGAAAAACCTCAAACTGGAAGATGGCGATGTCGCTTTGGTGGAAGGATTTGTCGATCAAGAAAACAGGGATGCCCGTGGAAAACCGATTTATCGAATCCATAAAATTTTCGGACCACTTGCACCCCAGGCTCACTTCGCCAAAAACGAACGAATACAAGCTCAGATGAACGATTGATTTTGCCAAGTTGAGAAGAGAGCGGAGTTCACGGAATTGGATTTCCTGCCAAATCGTTGGTGATTCGCGTTTGCAGGAAAAAACGTAACTCAGGACAAAAACTGGTTAAACCCGCACCCACTGACGCTTGACGCTGGCTTTCGAAAGCGATAGATTGACCTGTTACTTTCATCTTCGAGAGGATTCCGTACCTTCGTACCGACTCTGGCGGAACGGTTTGGCGGGTTTGTATTGAGAGAAAAATCGAGACATCAGACACATTACGGGAGATTGAGTTCACTTATGCCGACCATTAACCAACTGGTACGCAAACCGAGAAAAAAGCGGAAATTGAGCAGTAAAACCCCACTGCTGGAAGGTTGTCCTCAAAAGCGCGGTGTCTGTTTGAACGTAAAAACTGTGACTCCCAAAAAGCCGAACTCCGCGTTGCGTAAAGTGGCCCGTGTAAGGCTTTCCAATGGAAAAGAAATCACCGCTTACATTCCCGGCGAGGGTCATAATCTTCAGGAGCACTCGATTGTCTTAGTCCGTGGTGGTCGTGTGAGAGACCTCCCTGGCGTAAGATACAAAGTGATTCGCGGCGTTCTGGATACCCTTGCGGTTTCGGACCGTAAGCAGGCTCGCAGTCGTTACGGAGCCAAACGGGCAAAATAAATTCGGATTGGTTATGCAGAGAAAGTTGTGCAGAGAAATTCGACGACCGAAGTCTCTGACCGATCACCACGATTCGTTCTACTCATTCGATGACTTCAGAAAATTGAACTTATGGTTAAACGTTTTACAGCGAGTCAGACTCAACTCAAACCGGATCCCAAATATCATTCGATCCTCGCATCGAAGTTTATCAACTGCTTGATGCACGACGGTAAAAAAGCGGTGGCCCAGCGTGCTTTCTATACGGCTCTCGACCGAGTCGCCAAGAAGATCAAAGATACTCCCGAAATCGACGTTTTTACGCAAGCTGTCGAGAATGTGAAACCGATGATCGAAGTTCGTTCGAAACGCGTTGGTGGTGCAACTTACCAGGTCCCCACGCCAGTTAAAATCGGTCGTCAACAAACTCTGGCGTTTCGCTGGATTTTGGAAGTTGTGCGAGCTAAAAAAGGACGCCCCCTCCATGTGAAACTCGCGGATGAGTTCTTGAATGCCTTCAACAAGGAAGGCCCGGCAATGACAAAACGCGACAACGTGCATCGTATGGCAGAAGCCAACAAAGCGTTCGCGCATTTTGCGTGGTAAGAAAACGAAAGCCACAACAGCAACAAAGCGACGACGCTGCAACCACGTCGTCGCTTTTTTCCGTAATTCATGGCAACGCATTCAAGAGATATTCCAGATTTCGGAAATCTAACCTGGTTCGACCAATATGCCCCAATCGATTCAAGATATTAGAAACATTGGCATCGTCGCGCATATCGATGCCGGAAAAACGACCACGACAGAGCGTATTCTCTATTACACCGGCACATCCCACCGCATGGGAAATGTGGATGAAGGAACCACGATCACCGATTTTGATGAAGAAGAAGCGACGAGGGGCATTACCATTTACTCGGCTGCCATCACCTGCCACTGGCTCGATAAAACGATTAACATCATCGATACCCCCGGTCATGTCGATTTTACTGCGGAAGTTGAGCGATCTTTGCGGGTTCTCGACGGTGCGGTTGTCGTTTTCAGCGCGGTCGAAGGTGTCGAAGCGCAAAGCGAGACAGTCTGGCGACAAGCCGACAAATACAAAGTCCCGCGTCTTTGTTTTATCAACAAAATGGATCGAATCGGTGCAAATTTCGAACGTGTCTTCAGCCAGATTTCAGAGCGACTGGGAGCGAATCCGCTGGCATTGCAAATTCCTGTCGGAGCAGGTCCGTCCCAGAATGAAGGTGCATTTTCCGGTCTCGTCGATTTGATCGAGATGCAATTCTTGACGTTCGACAGCGATTCAAAGGGCGAAAATATCGTACGCTCCGAGATCCCAGAAGAATACCGCGAGAAGGCCGGAAAATGGCATCAAAAACTTCTCGATACCGTGGCTTTGTACGATGACGAATTGTTGGAATTGCTAATCGAAGAGTCGGCGGTGTCTACGGATATGATTCGAAAGGTCATTCGAAAGGCGACTCTCGCCGGGGAAATTCAACCGACATTTTGCGGTTGTGCGCTCGATTATGTCGGAGTCCAGCCGGTTCTCGACGCTGTCGTGCACTTTCTTCCCAGCCCGCTGGACCGTCCTCCCATCGAAGGAATCCATCCCAACCCTAAAAAAAACAGCACACAGATTCGCAAACCGGAAATCGCCGAACCGTTTTGCGGATTGGTGTTCAAAATTGTTGCCGATCAACATGCCGATTTGAATTACTTCCGCATCTACTCGGGAAAAGTGAAGTCAGGCACAAGACTTCTAAACCCACGAACCGGAAAAAAGGAGTTGCTGAATCAAATTTGGCGCGTGCAGGCCGATTCACGAGAGAAGGTCGAGGGAGCATCAGTCGGCGATATTGTGGGTGTCGTCGGTCCGAAAGAGGTTGCCACGGGCGATACGCTTTGCGATCCGCATCAGCCGATTGCCCTGGAAAGTATCGTCTTTCCCGAGACGGTGATCTCAGTCGCGGTTGAACCGGATTCCAGTGCCGACCGACAGAAACTCGAGCACACTCTCACCCGCCTGGCGAGACAGGATCCGACGTTATCGGTCAAGGTCAGCGAGGAAACAGGTCAGACGATTTTGAGCGGCATGGGTGAACTGCATCTGCAGGTCGTTCGCCACCGGATCGAGAAAGACTTCAATCTGAAAATTCGCGTGCACAAACCGCGGGTCAGTTATCGGGAATCTGTCACAACTCGCACCGAAGCGGAAGCGACGTTTCATCACAAAGTCGGAGAAGAATTGCAATTCGCAAAAGTTCGTCTCGCCATCGAGCCTTTCGAAGGAGAAGAATCTGTCACGGTTGTCAGCCATTTGAAACCCGCGGATTTGCCCGAAGCATTTCACATGGCCCTCAAAGCAAACGTAAAAATGAGTGCGCAGGGAGGAGGTCTGGTTGGCTACCCAATGATTAAGGTGAAACTTTCCATTTTGGATGTCGACTATCGATCGGGAGAAACGACCGAAGTTGCACTTCAGGCTGCGGCCGCCGAGGCGATGGAAAAAATGTTTCAGACCGCCGAAATTGTTCTTTTAGAACCTATCATGAAAGTGGAAGTTGTCACGCCGGAAGATTTTCTGGGAAACATCCAGTCCGACCTCAATGTTCGCCGCGCTCTGATCGTCAACACGATGAAACATGGAGATCTCACCATCGTGGAAGTCGAAGCACCGCTGTCGAAAATGTTCGGTTACTCGACACAGATTCGTAGTCTGTCTCAGGGCCGAGCATCCTTCTCGATGGAACCGCTCAAATACGCCCCCGCCCCCCCCGAGGTTTTGAAAGACATGCTAGGGTAGTTTCGGCTGTGAGTCGAACCGGCATCACTGGATGGTAGACCCAACGATGCCTTGATGGCGCCTATCGCGCTTGAGATACCGAAAAAAGAATCCGCAAGATTGTTTGTGGTGCGTTTTGCAACGCGCCTACTTCATTTCGGAAGGGCGAGGTTCTTTTTTCTTTCGCAGAAGTCCGGTAGCTTTTAGCATCGAAACTGCTTGCCCTGCTCTGCGATGATCGTCCTGCGAAGGCTGAATTCTGAGGAATCCAGCTACGTTACTGGATTCCCGCCTGCGCGGGGATGACGGTGGAGCATGTCCAGTCATGCCTTACTTGGCCTCGTTCATCGAGTCGATCACTCTGCGAATTTCGCTCAGGCACTCATCGACACGATCTTTGTGCGATCGAAACGAGACGAGACATACCCGGATTACAAACATGCCACGCAGCACGGTTGGAGTGAGATAAAACCGTTTGCTGGAATTGATTCGTTCGAGAAACTTCTGATTCCATGCGTTCAATTCTTCGTTGGTTAGTCCCGGTTTGTGCCAACGGAATGCGACGACCGTTAATTGTGGTTCAGCGACAATTTCGATTTCTTTCATTTTCGACAACTCTTCGTGAACGTATTCGATCAGGTCGAGTTTTTCGTCGAGGTTCTCGCGGAAAGGACCGATTCCATGCATTTTCAGCGGAAGCCATAAACGCAAACCGCGAAAACCGCGAGAGAGTTCGGGAGTGATTTCGCAGAAATCGACGAATTCGTTGTCGTTTTGCATTTGGGGCATGTAATCGGCCTGCTGGCTGTGAGCACGTTTGAGGTTTTCGCCGTCACGAACAATCAACGCTCCTGTTCCGTAAGGTAAAAACATCCCTTTGTGCGGATCGATTGTGATTGAATCGGCACGTTCGATTCCCTCCATCGTTTTTTTTCCACGTTCGGTCAACACGAAAAAACCGCCATAAGCCGCATCGAGATGCAGCCAGAGTTTTTCTTTCTCAGCAACGTCGGCGAGTGCATTCAAATCGTCGACCGCTCCCGTGTTGGTCGTACCCGCATTCCCAACGATGAGAAAAGGCTCGAATCCTTCGGCACGATCTTTTTCAATAGCCTCTTCCAAACAATCGAGTACGATACAGCAACGCTCGTCCGTTTCGATCGTGCGGACATTCTTTCGGGGAAAACCGGCCAGTACGATTGCCTTAAACAACGAATGATGTGTCTGGTCGGAGAGATAAATCGTTCCTTTTTGAAAATTTTCGGGAAGCCTGCAACATCTTGCGGTGACGATGGCCGACCAGTTGGCCAGCGAGCCGCCTGTCGTCAGATATCCGCGCGATTCGACAGGATAACCGAGCATCTCGCAAATCCAACCGACAACCGTCGCTTCCAGTTGTGCCAGTGCAGGGGCTGCCTGCCAGACGCCAACGTAACGGTTGACTGCGGCTGCGATGAAATCGGCAACCGAGGCATGGGGAATGCCTCCGCCGGGGATGTAGGCGAAGTACCCGGGAGATGCAGTGTTGAACCCACAGGGAATCCATTCATCGAAGAGTTTCGCGAGCAATGTCTCGAAGTCTGTCCCCTGTTCGGGTAACGGCTCGGAAACCGAAAGAGCAACTTCTTTGCTGCGTTCGATATCGAACGCGGGCATATTCGGAAGTTTTCGATAATATTCCTCGATGCGAGCTAAAGCCTGCTCGACAAGATTGCGATAGACGTCGCCTTCAATTTCGAGAGTACGATTGACTTTGGGTTTAAGATCGTCGTTCATTGATGTGGTTAGTTTTCAGAACAAAGTAAGATCCCCGGAATCTTAAAGATTCCGGGGATCTCGAAACGGCAAGAACTTCTTATTCTCGAAGCCGCGTTGCTTTTTGACAACCTGCATTCGATTGCCGAAGAGAAATTTTGTATGATCTCTACACCGGAAAAAGCATTCGCTCGACCTTCGCGCGCAATGTATTCGAAAAGAAACCATGTCACTGCAATGAAAGAATCGAACAGATGAAAATTCCGATCCCTGTGATGTTTGCTTTGGGAACCGCGATTTGCTGGGGACTTTATGGACCAACGTTATCTCTCGCCCGTAGTCCCGAGAAATTATACAGCCCATTCAAACCTTATGTAGGAATCGGCTTGGCGTATCTGGTGTTGGCAATCGCAGGCGGCATGGTTGCCATGAAATTTCAGGGAGACAGTTTCTCGTTTACCGGGAATGAGTCTCGAGCCATCGTCTGGGGATTTCTTGGCGGTGCGCTGGGCGCATTAGGTGCGCTTTGCCTGACAACAGCGATGTTCAAGGGAGGTGCTGCCATGCCTCAAGTCGTGATGCCCATCGTCTTCGGAGGAGCGATTACGGTGAATGCAATCGTTTCGTTCGTTCAAAATCGCAACAAGATAGCAACCAGTCCGTGGTTGTGGGTGGGAATTGTGGGGATGGCAGTCTGCATCGTCCTGGTGGCGTCGAACACACCTCACGCACATCCGCCCAAAGCGAAGTCAGTAGACCAGAACACAATGAAGTAAAATACGATGGGGCAGATTTTCAGATGGAGGATTCGTCTGTCTCATCCGGTTCTTCTGGCGAGACATCCTCAACGACGACAACATCGTTCAAACTTTTGTCTTGTTCGTCTTGGGGTTTCAGACCGAGAGACGATTTTTCCAAAATTCGATCTTCGACCGCGAAATCTCGATCTTCCTCTTCCAATGCAATAGGGATGCTTTGGCTGAGATTGAGCTGACGAACCGGCTTCTTCGATTGACCCGCCGATTTCCTTGAATCGGAAGGGGAAGAAACGCTGCCGTTTTTTTTCTCGGGCTTCTCGGCAACTTCGGCAAGCTTTTGTTCAACCCCGACGGAATCTGCTGGAATTTTTGAACCGTTTTTCGCAGATTCGACAAACTCGATCACAAACCGCACGTCGCCGACGGCTAGTTCATCTCCCCTTTTCAGTTGGGATTCCTTGCGAATCAATTCGTTGTTGACACGAACACCGTTCATGCTTCCCAAATCGCGAACGATGAAAATATCGTTGACCTGAGCGATACAACAATGACGGCGGGAAACTTTGGGACTTTCACCTAAAACAATATCGCAATCGGGATGACGACCGATCAGAACGATGGCTTTATCGAGCGCATATTTCTCGCCGGATTTCCGATCTGTCATAAACACAGGCATTAACTTCGACCCCCAAGCGAACCGCATCCCTACCAGATGTTCTCTGGAATTATACACGATAAAGTCACGAGTTTCTAAGCATATTCCCATCTTCGAACGCAGATCGGGAGATTTCAAACCAAGAATGACGAAATCCACTCATCCAGGTTTGATGATTCTGGAAACTTTATCTCGAAGGGATCTCTATTGGCAGGACTATTTTCCACGTTTCGAACGAGAAAGATTTTCGTTTTTTGCCGAGCTTGTTTCGATTGCTGCAGATTTCAACCCATTCGTCACGATGGGAAATTGATGATGAATTAAACG
>Ga0114931_10003140_pt1 | contig 20981 bp, 25 predicted proteins | sample 2SBtaG_FD_89579 | JGI IMG/M metagenome (GOLD analysis project Ga0114931, IMG submission 89579) | Deep subsurface microbial communities from Kolumbo volcano to uncover new lineages of life (NeLLi) - 2SBTROV14_V59a metaG | ecosystem: Environmental > Aquatic > Marine > Volcanic | place: Kolumbo...
TCCGAAGAGCCCCACGAAGGTAGCCAAAACTCCCCGAGTATGGGCTTGCCGGATTCGAACCGATAACCTCGCTCCGCTCGGGACCGGTCCGAAGAGCCCCACGAAGGGAGCTAAAAACCCCTGAGTATGGGCTTTCCCGGATTCGAACCGGGGTCACCAGGCCCCAAACCTGGTATGATAGCCAAGCTACACTACAAGCCCAACGAGGTTTTAAGGGGCTTGCCCGAGCATAGCGAGGGCAACCTCTAACGCCCCAGGGTCGTGGGACGCTGTGCTACACTACGGGCCTGATGGCTCCCGTAATCCTTGTTTTCTTTAAGAAGCTTTGCTAGCTTTGCGTGAAAACCCCTTGCTTCATGATTCTTATCCCAAAACGCGTATCGCTCCAGAATTGTTTCGGGATTACCAAGATAACGAATGACTTTCTGTCTGATTTTTCCGTTGACAACGCGCCCCTCAACCAGATAATAATATGCGTGACCTTTGATGTGCTTCTTGCGAATGAATGCCACAACAAGTTATTAGGCATACTTATATATAAATTTGGTTGTGTTTTCTATACTAAATAGTCTAAAATATTAGTTAGGCATATAATTGTGTTGTTGGTGCCTCCCCTGCACAGAGTTCCATTAGCTCGTCCCCGGCCACGAGCACGTGGTCGCGACTGGGGATATCGCGATGGTACAAACAGCAAGACTGGCGAGGAAGACAGAGAGAAGCGCCGGGGCGGTTAACGAGACTGTCATCGCGGCCGGACCCGGGCAAATCTTTATAAACAAACCGCGATTCGTGCGTCATCATCAAGTTCCAGAGGTAGTCTCATGGCCGAGAAGCACGAGAAGGCGATCAAGCGCTTCGGCGTCCGGTACGGCAGTACCATTAAGAAGAAGCTGGGGAAGATCGAGGCGCAGCAGAAGAAGGCGCACCGGTGCCCGTTCTGCCGATACACCAAGGTCCGCCGCCAGAGCGCAGGCATCTGGCACTGCACCAAGTGCCAGGCGACGTTCACGAGCAGAGCATACACTGTGGCGAAGCCGCCCCAGGTGAAGACGGAGCAGACCCGGGAGATCTAAGATGGCGTACAAGTGCTTCTTCTGCGGCAAGGATATCAAGGACGAGTACATCAAGAAGAAGGTGCGGTGCATCTACTGCGGCTCCAAGATCATCTTCAAGGAGCGCATCAGCACCACGCACGTGAAGGCGAGATGATCACGGCGAGCGTCGCGTTCCCCGCGAAGACGGGACTGGCCGAGCTCTTCCGGAGCGAGGAGGAGACCTTCCGCCACGCGCGCGCCACGTACACGATGCGACACGAGGGCGGCAGACTAATCGCGGAGATCGAGGCGGAGGACGCGACCGCACTCAAGGCGACCGTGTCGAGCATCTGTCGTGTGCTGTCGGTGTATGAGAAGGCCGCGAGCATCAGGTGAGTGTGATGGACCAGGACGTGCATGAGCGGATCCAGAAGCTGCAGGCAATCGAGGAGAACCTGCACAACTATCTCGGGCAGAAGCAGCAGGTCCAGGCGCAGCTCATGGAGCTCGAGTCTGCGGCCGAGGCGCTGACGGACGCGAAAGAGGCATACCGAATCATAGGCAACATCATGGTGGCAAAGCCCACAGAGGAACTCAAGCAGGACCTTGTGGAGCGAATGGAACGAGCAAAGGTCAGGATAGCGTCCCTCGAGAAGCAGGAAGGCAGGCTCAAGGGGCAGGCGGAGAAGCTCCAGCAGGAAGTCATGGAGCGGATGAAGGTGAAGGAAGATGGCTAATTTCAACGACGTCATAGCAGCTCTTCAGGATCTCCTGGGTGAGCAGGGCACCCCGCGCAATGTGCGTGAGAAGGTGCAGGGGATGATTTCGGCACTCAAGCAACAGGGCGACGCGCGGATGACCGCTGATCGGTTGCTGATGCAGCTAGACGAGATGCAGTCCGACGTGAACATTCCGAGCTACATCCGCACGCAGCTCTGGTCCATCTCGTCTATGCTCGAGAACCTAGATGGGTAGGCTATAAACGCTTCTCTTTCTCACAGATACTTCGGCTTCGCGTGTGGGCGGGCTAACACTTACCCCTGCGTCATCGCCTGCGGCTCCGCCGGCGGGCTGAACACGTCGCCGACGCTGAGCGCGTAGCTCGTCGCGGTCATCGTGAGCGTGCCGTCCGGTGCCGTAAGCCGCGAGGAGAGGAGGATGCCCTCCTTGGAGAAGCATTCTTCCTCGCGCGAGGTCGTATTCTGGTACGTAATTGCGTAGCACGTCGCGCGGTTGGACGCGACCGTCGTGTCTGCGAGCCGCGTGACGGTGACGCCCTGCGGCGGCGCGCGCTCCATGTTCTCGGGCGCCTGCGTCTCATTTGTGACGGGCAAGGAGAAGCAACTCCAGCCGCCTTCGTTGCCGCAGAAGATATAGGAATCGGGCGTCCAGAGGTTCCGGGATTCCTGGACCTGGTCGTCTACGATGACGCGGTCGTCGATCCGGACGGATTCGCCCTTGACGTAGATCGCATGCGTGCCGGCAGAGCTTCCGTTCACCTTGACGGTGTACGTCACCGAGAAGTCGCGGTCGACTGAGCGGTTGAGGAGCGCGTCGAGTTCCGCCTGCGCGTCCGTAGCGTTTGACTGCGTGACGGCAATCGTGCCGGTCGTCTCGACGATGGGCTGCGTTTGGACGACGATCTGGTCCGCTGTGCTCGCGGGCGGCGGCGGCACGGGCGCTGGTTGTTGGGTCGCGCACGCCGCGATGACGAGCGTCAGAATCAGCAGGAACGGTAGGAATCTCATTTCTTTTCACCTGTCTTGTCGGTCTCCGCGGGCTTTTTCCGCTTCGCCTTGCGCGGCTTGCGCATGATGCGGATGCTCTTCTTGGCGAAGAACGCGTTCGGGATGACGATAACATCGCCCTTGTCTGTCTCGAGGAGCGTCTCGAGGAGATTCACTTCCTTGATCATCCCTTGCGCGTCGTCCATTCGGATGTAACTCCCTTCGGTGAGCTTGCCTCGGAGGGCGATGCCTTCCGCAAGATTGGGAATGATGTTCTTGAGCGCGACGAGCGCCGAGATCACGATTGCGAGGACGAGGATGCCGAGGATGATTTCGAGGACCGTCGTTGTCAGCCCGACGGCGTTGAACGCGAGGATGATGCTGGCGAAGTAGATGAGGCTGGCGACGAGCCAGCTCAGCCCCCGTTCGAGGCTGAACTTGCCGCCGGTGACTCGCTTGATGTACCGGTCTGCGCTGAGGTCCGCGAGGAGCTTACGGAGGAGGCGTCCGCTGATCTTCCCGACGAGGAAGCCGATGAAGAGGATGAGGAAGAAGAGCACAATCTGGTTGAGCGAGGGGGTGAAAACTTGCATGAAGCGCTGCAGCCGGAAGATGATAGTCTGGATCAGCGTCATGTGCATGCCAGGGTCGAGACGCGTTTAAAAGGTTTGGGGGCCGAGCACAAGCAGAATATCTTTCACTATAGAAACAAAATTGGAGTTTCACTGTTCCCGCAGCAGTTCATAGAGCAGCGCGGCGCTCCACGCCTGGCTGAAGCAGCCACCCCATTCCTGTGAGGAAGCTGAACTGAGCTCGGAGCAGTGGCCGACCGCCCCCTGGAAGAGGAGGTCGTGGACGCACGCGTTGCGTAGCGCCGTGATCGTTGGCGCGTACCGTTTCCTGTCGAGGCGCCACAGGCAGATCGCCGCGAGCGCATTCACCCAGTACCACGAGTCGCCACGATGATAGCTCAGGTCATCCATCCCAGTGTACCGGGGTTGGAAGAGGTGATGGCCGCGGTCGATGCTCGCGAGCCCACCCCAAGGGAGCCACAGACGTTCGAGCGCACGGTCGAAGACGCCTTTCCACTCGTCTGGGGAGAGAAGCGTGGGAAAAAGATAGTATGCGAGGAAGACGTTCGGACGCACGGTCGGGTCATCCTTCCCGTCGAGCAGCATACCGTCGCGGAAGAGCGCCTCGCGGATGCGTCGCGCCATAAGGGACTCGACCTTTCGGTATGGGGAAGTGAGGGAGCGCGGCAAGCTCGTTCGTTGCTCGAGCAACCCAAGGAGCCGGAACGCCGCCAGCAATCCTGCCTGGATCTCGACGCGGACGCCGGCGCGCGTGTCTCCGGAGACGACGGCATCCATCCATGTCTCGCCCGGCCCGTTCACGACCAAGTCGTCCCGGTCGAGCGGCAGGACGTCAATCGCTTTCGCGAGGCGGTCGTGGATCTCCAGAAGCTCATCCTTGGTGAAGTAATGGTGACGGGCGTCCTCGTGCTCCGTCGCTTCGAGGAGCTCATGCGTCCGCTGCGCCAGCCAACCGAGAGAGTCCGCGGCCCTGAGGCCGCCGTCAGAATAGTGCGCGGTTAGCGGCCGGTCGAGGATCGCGTAATAACGCATAAGTAGCTGCTTCGCGAGCTCGTAATGACCCGCGCGTATCAGAGCGCCGCAGCTGACCAGCTCGTCACGACTCCATCGCTGCGTGAACCACGGGAGGCCGGCGAGGATGCCAGGCTCGTCGGCGCCCTTCAGCTTGGTCGTGAGCGCATCAAGCGAGGCCAAGGCAAGGTCCTGTTCGATTGTCTCGCCCTGGTATGCGTTCCGCGCGTTGGTCGCGAGCCCCTGGAGAATTGCCTCCTCGCTCTCCGTGACGGCGTAGGCCTTCGCGAGCGCCTTCTCCTCGTCGGAGGAGTGGGTGATGATGAGCCTCATCTCCCCGGTGACGCGGATGGCGCCTGCGCGGTAGACCCACCCGCCCAGGGCGTCTCCTCGCCGCTCGTCGTACTGATAGCGACGTTCCTGCCATTCTCCGATGGGACGGAACGCGCCTTTCGGGACGCCGTGGAGGACGAGCGCGAACGAATAGGCCTGGTCGCGCAGCGCGTCGTCGCGGAACTTGCGGTAACGGACGATGACGTCCTCGTTCTCCTGCCGCACCGCATAGATACGGCCGCGTGTATCGCGGTCGTCGAGACGACGCATGTCGAGATCGAGGAACACCTCGCCCGCGCATCCTTTGAGCTCGTAGTGGCACGCGCGGCTGCTCAGCCGGAACCGTTCGGTGGCGCCGTCCGCATGACGGAACTCAGCCTCATGGATCCTGTTGGTCGCAGTCGTCACCGGTGACGGTAGGACGAACGCGTCGACGCTCTTGCAGAAGGTTTTCAGCCGCGAGTCGTACTGGACGAGGCCGTTGTATGCGGTGACGTTCCCGTTCGGGCAGACGCTGAGGAAGTTCCCCTTCCGGCTCGTCAGGAGGAGCATTCCGGCGCCGAGTCCGCTGGCTTCTCCCTCGATGCACTTCCCGCCATGCTCATGGACGACCTTGACCAAGGCCTCACCTCTCCCGTAGCAAGGAAGAAGTGGTGTTTATAATCATTTCCTTATCCGCGGCTGTGTAGAAAAAGTCCGTCGAAGCCACGAGGAACAAAGTTCCAAGGATTCGTAGAATCCTGGAACTAGAATTCTTCAAATTCTATGTTCCTGGGGTTCCAGAAACTTTGTTTCTGAGAACCAGCATTGCCAGACGTTGCCGCAGCGGCAACGCTGGCTTGGCTCGACGAAGTCGACCACGTTCCCTGACGCGAGTAGGGGGGTTGTGGACGACGAAGTAGGACTTTTTCTACAAACCCCTTATCCGCGCCCGTCCGTGGTCGCCGATCAGCATCATGTGCTCGTTCTCGTGGCCGTTCCCTTCGATGAACGTCTCCTCGCCGAGTATCGATTCCGATAGCGTGATCTCCTTGACCGTGCTGTTCCGGTCGATGATGCAGTCGCGCAGTTTCGCACCCTTCACCGTGCAGCCGTCCGCGATAGAAACGTTCGGGCCAATGACAGAATCCTCGATGGTGCAGCCCTCGCCGATGTAGACCGGTTCGTTGATCGTCGTCCCCTTCGTCGGACTCTTGACTGTGTGGTACCGCTTGAGGAGGATCGCGTTGCTCTCCAACGCGGTCTCAGGTTTGCCGCAGTCGTACCAGCCCTTGACCGGTAGCACCTTGAGCTTCGCGCCCTGCGTGACCATGTGCATGAACGCTTCCGGCAGGAAATACTCACCCTTCACTTTGAGGTCCTGTTCGTAAACGTACTCGATGCCTGCGAAGAAGCGCTTCCAATCCTTGATGTAGTAGAGGCCGATGTTCGCGAGCTTCGAGATCGGCTCGCTCGGCTTCTCGACGAAGTTGGTGACGTAGCCGTCCTCGTCGTGGACGATGACGCCGAACCGCTGATAGTCCTCTACTTCCTGCGCCCAGATGAGGCCGTCGTCCTCGCACTCCTTGATGACGCTCAGGTCGGCGTCGAAGATTGTGTCGACGAAGACGATGAGCACCGGCTCCTTGACGTATGGTTCGGCGAGCCGGCACGCGCCGGCCGTACCGTCCTTCACCTGCTGCTCGATGAAACGGGCAGGAAGGCCCAAAGCAGTGATGTGCTCCTCAATCTGCTCCTTGAGATGTCCGGTGATGAAGATGTACTCCGAGACGTCGAGGCCCGCGAGGCAGTCGAGGACGTGGTCGAGTACCGGTTTGCCCGCAACTGGCAAGAGCGGTTTTGCCTTAGTGTGCGTGTGTGGACGCATACGCGTCCCTTTCCCTGCAAGCGGAATGATGACCTTCACAGCCGTACCCCCTACCCTTCTTGTGCGGACGCGCAAGCGGATGTTTATAAATATATTGGCGTTCGGATTTGTATCTCCTCAGTCAATCTGTCTACTCAGGTTTCACGTTGTCAATTTTGAATGTGACGGGTATGTTCCTAAATATGTGTTCTTTTCTGAAAATGAGTGTGTACGTCTCCTGAATTATTCTCCCGAATTGTGCACGAACCATGGTGAGCAAAGAATCAAGTTCTTGATCACTCTTCAAATGTAATTCTACTTCCAGGTCGTCTCCATTAAGGTATTTAGTAAAGTAAATTGTCCCTGCTTGCATCGCAAAGAACATTTTCATGCTTTGGTAGTCCTGGAGTGTATACTTCCTCAGATTGATGTGGAGTTTGTAATATGTGTACCCCGTCTTTTCTGTATCGATGAACGGGCGATATGCAAGAATCACCTTGTTCTTTTCGAGGTTTCGCACATGTTCTTTGACGGTATTGAAGCTTCTTTGCGTTGCGCGTGCAAGGGTTAAGAGTTGCATATTCGCATGAACCGCCAAATGTGATAGTATTTCTCTGTCTACATCAGAGAGTTGAAACGGTGTTCTTTCGAACGTTCTTGGGGAAGGTGACGTTCTCTTGTCCGTAACGAGATAATCCTTATTGAAGTGTTCGATCTGTACCAGCAAACCGATCTTCCGGTCTTCTATGATACTGTTGAATCGCATGTTCAAGTCATCTATGAATTCGCTGAATTCTCTTTGACTCTGGGCAGCATAGACCACGTCAATGTCGTATGTTCCTTTTGTCTGAAAGAGCCATATTATTTGCGGCAGTCCTGCCAGGAACGAGATGAGCTTTTGTTCATCGGCAGGGGTCTGCTGGCCTAATCGGAGGAAGAGACGAAAGGTGCTGAATCCGAGCTTCTTGAGATCAACTTCTGTGAAATATCCTCTAATGATGCCTGCTTGCTCAAGGCGTCGTATGCGGTAGAGAACGACGTTTCTATGGATGCGCAATCTTTTTCCGAGTTGCGTCGCGCTTTGTCGACAATTTTGGTCCAGGAGGAAAAGCAGTTTCTTGTCAATATTATCAAGCATTTTATGGTATTTATTTGTTATTTTATATATTTTTTGATATTTTGCACAATTTTTATGTGCAAACATTTATAATCTATAAAGGAGAAACTGAGACTACTTTCGAGTAAGAAAACAATCGAGTATTCGGGGATTGACCGTGAACGTCATTTCAAACATGAAAAAAGGTGAGCGAAAGGTGAAACACGCGCTTCAGATCGCCAAACTTCTGCGTAAAGCTCGTATCTGGGAGCACCCTGTTCTTCGGAACATTCCTGGTATATGGGGGTACGTGACTGGGCGTCCTGGTGATCCGCCAATAGGTATCCAAGCAGACATTACGCGAGCCTGCACATTCAGGTGCGATTACTGTCTCGAGCACGCGACGAAACCGGTACATAGCGTGATTGCGCCAGGATATGGTCCTAACAAACCTGCGATGATGGACTATGCAACATTCACGAAACTCGTGATGGACAATCCACGCGCCATCATTGTCCAACTGCAAGGCCAAGGAGAACCAACCATGCATCATCGCTTCACCGACATGATTCGGTATGCGAGAGAATCAGGCAAAATAGTCTACTCCATCACCAACGGCCAAGGACGTGACCAGAAGCGGTATCGGCAAACGCTTGATGACTCGCTTGACGCGAGACTCGACGCTCTCCTCTTCTCAGTGGACATCGGCGAGCCAGAAGCTGTCGAGAAGCGACGCAGGAATATGAAGTATGGCGACGTAATGAAAAACATCGAATATTGTGTTCAGCGCAAGGAAAAGACTGACGCAAACACAGTTATCGGCATCAGCGCGACGATTACACCGAGTAACGTCGGCGACTTAGAATCCTCGATGCAGAGATTCAAACAGGTAGGAGCGCAGTTCGTACTCATTTCCCCCCTCGTAACTACAAAAAACTACACGGATGCAGGAATCTACAACACGTCGGATGGGTTCTCTTTGAGTGAACTCGAAGCATTGGAGGGTACGGTAGAAAAAACGTCACACGCCCACAATCTACTTGCGCTCATCTCCTACAATCTCTGCGCGAGTGGCAACAGCTGCACCTTGATGCGACACATGTACGCCGTCCCGACAGCAGACGGTTATGCACGCAAAGTGTGTCAAAACTGGCACACGGGCGGCCCATCGTTCAGCACGGCTGCAGACTATTCGGCCAAAATGCGGGTATTAGACCAAAGAGTCCAAGCTTTCGCTAAAGGAAAAGACGTCGCACTCATGGAATGCGAAGGGTGTATTGTGCCTGCGATTCTGCGGTACAAGGAGAGGAGAAACCATGGGTGAGCGATTGGAGAAATACTATGGCAGAAGCGGTGCACGGGTATACGACATCACAACGCGCCTCTCAGGATATAGAGGATACTACACCACAGTCCTGCAAGCGGCCGGCGTGAAGAAAGAAGGACGCGTCCTCGACGTGGGATGTGGGACGGGCATGTTCAGCGCAAGCCTTGAACGATATGGCACGTATGACCTTACAGGAGTCGACATCTCACCAGCTACGCTACAGTTCGCGAGGAGAAATGCGCCAACAGCATCGCTCTATGTTGGCGATGTGTTCGACCTGAGAAATGCTCATGGGCTGGATGGGCTCCAAGCGGACATCACAGAAAAAAAGTACGACCTCGTCGTGAGCGCCGGCATGCTCGAATACCTTGATACTCCGGGAGAAGCGTTGCGCATCATGCTCTCGTTGCTCAAAGATGATGGTATGCTCATCACAACGACAATAAAAAACAACGTTGTCGGGTACATCGCGAGCAAGCTCTACGGCTTCTCACTCATTGAAGCTGGCCTACTCAGTAGCTTTCAGGCAACCGAGATACCGTTGCATTTCTATCCTAACGTGTATCTTCGTACTCTTAAGCAAAGCCACAGTATAAGAAGGGGGTACGTATGGATAGAACCGCAGATACCGTAACGTTCGCCACGTTACCTCTGGAGTATCAATCGGCCTATCTCTCACAAGTTGACAACGATGATCTGTTTCTTCACAACCTGCGCTATGATCCATCAACACACACGCTCGAAGCGATGTTAGACGTCAAGAAACCCTTTGTTCAAGACGCTCCGGAGAACACGAAAGCACTAGGATCATTCGGTAGATTCCACCTTTCTGGATACAGCGCCCAGGTGGCAATCGGCCAACTTGCTATCGCTTTTGGCTGTATGCATACGGGAAAAACAAAAGCCGAACTCGGAGAAATGATACAGCGGAGTTTCAACATAACCCATCGACGAGCGATTACTACTCCAACGGATATTCCTTTGTACCTCCAGCTCAAGAATAGTAGGGAGCTAAAGAATGAACCGCCAGGATTGTATGCACATTTCACGTATGACATCGGAAATGGTGATGCAACAGGCGCATTGACGGGACTCTTGCCGCTTGTGAATTTTGAGTGAAGTACTGCGTGCTGCAGCCGGTTTCTCCGACTTTCGACATGCTCTTGCAGCCGTGTAGCTGGCGGGGTTCGCTGGGCTTGTTGTGGTGTATGTTGCCGCAGCGTGACTACGAAGATTTTGTGGCGAGAGCGTGACCCGGTGAATCAAAAAAATAGCCCTCGAATGTCAGAATAACGTAGGATGCCCCGCCGAACATCCGACGGTTTTCTGACAACCAGGGGCTATTTGTTTATAAACCAGGATTTGATTTATATTGATTATTACCAGGATTCCTGGAAAAATGAAAAAATATTTAAATAATCATTGATTCCTGGGGATATGCACATACATTTGCCCAATACTGCATTTCTTGGTAATATTGACCCTTTTCTGAGAGGATATGATCCTCAAAACACCAACTATCTCAGGATAACCGCCAATAAAAAGTGGATATCTATACACCCTGTTGTGCTTTCAATGGTTGCTGCTATTGGTCAACCCCTTGAACCAAGCCACATTAGCTGTGAAAAACTCGAAGCTAGATCAAAACACTATCTTGAAAGAATGGGATTATTCCGCATTCTGGGCATCGAATCAGATATTACTATTACTGAGAAGGAATCTGCTGGTCGTTTTATACCATTGGAGATCATCAATGATTCTGAAGGACTCACTAAATTCATAACGGAGATGATACCGTTATTGCATCTTAAGCCTGAGCAAGCAAGACCAATTGAATATATAATCAGCGAACTCATACGAAATGTCTTAGAACACTCTCGTTCTGAAACAGGCGCGATTGTCTGTGCTCAGTACTACAAAAAAAGCAATAGGATAAGTATTGGAATAGCAGATACTGGAATTGGAATAAAAAAATCTATCAATCAATCACACGTAGCAACAACGCACTTAGATGCGATTAAGTTAGCACTAACACCAGGAATTACAGGCACCACTCATAAAGAAGGGGGAACAGAATTTAATGCTGGCGCCGGCTTGTTTTTTATCAAGTCGATTGCCAAAGTTAATAGAGATTTCTTCATACTTTATAGTGGAAACACTTTGTACAAACTTTTGAAGACCCCCCCTTCAAGAAAAGTACGACTATTTTCAGATCCTTTTAAGGATAGGCATTCAAAAGATGATAAATTACCACTATGGCAAGGAACAGTGGTTGGTATAGATTTATCGCTTGAACAAACTGAAGAGTTTTCTTCTCTTCTTGACCTTATCCACAAGGCATACATTGATTCCGTCAAAGAACGAAAAAAGGCCAGATATAGGAGGCCACGATTCATATGAAATCAATAAAAATGAATGAACGAGTCGGTTCCTTCGCCGAGAATAAAGACAAAGCAAGGAATATTCGCATTGAAGAAATAGTTCCTGTTCTGAAAAAAGGAGAGGGTATAACACTTGACTTCTCAGGCGTAGAGTCTGCAACACAATCTTTTATTCATGCACTCATTAGCGAAATCATCAGAACGTACGGGGTTGAAATATTGGACAGGATTCTCTTCAAGAATTGCAATGAAACTGTCCAGAAGATCATTACAATCGTTGTAGATTACATGCAAGAATCCGAATTCTAGCCCTCGAATGTCAGAATAACGTAGGATGCCCCTATCAGAAGGGATACATTTTCTTTATAAAGGGGTCTCGGAGGACGTCTGTCGAAGCGATTACCCTTTACAATGATATTTCTTTTTGTAGTGGGTAAGTCAGATATTGAAGTTATTCCAGTACGAGTCAACTAATTCTGCGCCAACATAAGTAACGAGTTCTTTGAAAATTGCTGGGTCAATAATGTCGATTGCTGTTCGATCGCCTTTTGCTAAAGCTGCTAAATATTCAGATCGATTCTTCTTCTTAATAATGGTGGGGGGATACTCATGCAAGAATAACAGGTAATTCAACACCATTCTCCCTGTTCGGCCATTGCCATCAGAGAACGGATGAATATGTTCAAATTTTTGATGGAACAAGCTTGCTAGAACAAGCGGATGCAATTTTTTCTTGTTGGCATTGTACCATTTGAATAATAACCCTATATCTGTGCTGATGTATTGTACATCAGAAGCTTTGAACCGTGATTTGAACACACGAATGTCGTGCGTTCTGTATCCTTTCCTCACATCAATATTCTCTAAGAGTAAATCGTGGATTTTGATGATGAGCTCTTCATCGAATGTAGGTTTCTCATCAAACAAATAGAAAAATACTTTTTTAGTGTTTTGTAGATCAAAGATTTCGCGAGAGGTTCGTTCTTTAGGCGTGAGGTCTTCCATGAGTAGTTTTGCTGCTTCTTTCAACGTAATAGTATTTCCTTCAATAGAAGTAGTATTATACGCGAATTCAATAAGAAAACCTTCGTACGTATCTCGAATAGTCTGGTGAGGAAACTTCAAAAAACGAGTTTGAAAATGCAACCGTGCGGCTTCAATCTCTCGATGTAAGTTCTTACTAAGATATCGATTTTCTTTCAATTTCTCGATTTTATCAAGAAAATAATGAGATTCAATGAATCTCTTGATAGTACGATGGCTCTTCCTAATATTTGCCTGATGTTTTTTGGGCAAGCCATCCAATTGATTCTGAATCTTGGAGACATCACTGCCTAAATACGCAACATCTTTTGTGATGACCTTTCCATCAACTCGCTGAGAAAGACGCAGATAGTAGTAGGGTTTCCCTCCAACAATCTTCTTGTAAATGTAAACCATGTACTTCTAGAGAACATACTCATATATAAAACTTACCCTCTACATCTGAATTATTAATTGTAAGGGGTAAATTGTCGTGAGAGTGGCGAGAGAACGGCTAAGAAAGGCGTTTCCAAAAATTTATCGCGCCGATACCCTAGAAAACCAAAAGTTTTCGGGTACCAGAATTTTTTGAATTCTAAGCAGCAGAAAAAGGTAATATGGTTCGAGAGCCTCTTCTCGAACCCGAGAATGAAGTGAACATGCCCTCGCCGGGCAGATACTAGTGATGTAACATCTGAGGGATACTGATTATGGCCTATATTTTTGTTTAATTAACTTAATTTGTACTTTTTAGTAATTATTTCCTAATTTAAAGAAAATTATGTTTATTATGTATTTTTGTTTTTTTATTACAATAATAGTTAATTTTATAAACTCTGTTGCTTTGTAATCAACCAATGCCGACAATCTACGATGTTTTCGCAACCGTGATCGAACACGCACCATGCGCCGCCAAAGATTTGGCATTCAAAGGACGCGTATACGCGCAGCTCGACACGCTCGTCAAAGAAGGCTTGCTTGAGAAGAAAGGAACACAATGCATTCCCAAAAAGACCGAACGAGCAACGCGCATCTTCAACATCATCAAATACTCGCTGAAGAGAGGCCTTGATTACAATATCTTCTTCTCAAAGAACATGATAACTATCGTGAAAGAACTTTTCAAGAATGCGCCTGATATGCGACCAGAAAAGCTTCAGGGAAATCAAAACATGACAAGAATACTCACGTTCTTGGAAGAGAACCAATTCATCCTTCTCACACAACTGCGACCACGACGAGGGGTCATTCTTGAACACATGCTCTTCAACGAAATACTTCTCCTTAACTCAGATAAAACAAAGCTGAGACAAATAGCATTCACGCCAATAGCAGAAAAGCTACTGCAACTGCCAGAAGAACACATCAACCCCTTCGATGAAAAGGTCTTTGATTTCCTCTCAGGATCGGCGCAGCTCGAAGGAAGCACAGTCACACCAGGAGAGACAAAAGAGATCATCCTCAAGGATATCTATCCAGACAAGCCGAAGAACGACATCCAGATGGTGAAGAACCTCAACGAGGCGATGCACTATGTGCTGGAGAACCTCGCGGAAGAGATTACACCAGAACGAATCATGGAAGTCAACAAGATGGTGCTCTTTAGTTTGCATCGGGCAGCAGGAAAATACAAGAAAACACAGAACAAGATACAAGGAAACCCACAGTTTACAACAGCAACACCAGAAGAAGTGCCTCAGCGAATGAGCGATTACTGCACATTCCTCGCATCAATTACTACAAAAGAACAATGCGCTCAAGAACTCGGAAGAATCCACAACGCATTCCAACACATTCATCCATTCACGGACGGCAACAGCAGAACGACACGCATGATCGTCAACTGGATGCTGCTCAAGCACAAGCTGCCGCTGCTCGTCCTGAAGAACGGCTGCTTCGAAGCATACATGAACAGGACGAAGCTCGCGAAGAAACGAGACGACGAAGAACTCAAGAAGCTACTGCAACAAGTACTCTATCACGAGAACATACGCAAAATTTCTCCCTGATTTCGTCGAGAATGAGTATGCCTCCCGCCGGGAGGGATACATTTTCTTTATAAACAAAACTCGGAGGATGTCATACAATATTTAACCTGATGCCGAGAAATATAAATGACCCTTCATTCCCGCCCGTATGGAACTGGAGGATTTTGAGAAAACCGTGCGAGGACTCGCCAGGCTCTACGCTCCAAGATATGATGATGTGGAAGATCTCGAGCAAATTGGTCGGATCACTGTCTGGCAAGTGCTGGAAAAGAAACCGGATGCTGGACGAGCGTATATGACACAAGCAGTGCGGTACAGTCTTTGGAATTACTTGAAATCTCAGCGAGCAAAGAAAAGAAGACCCGAAGGAGGTCTTGTTTCTTTCAGCACCCCATCCTCTAAGGAGGCAGACCTCTAGAAGAGATTGTGGGCTCATGGACAGAACTAGTACTAGAAGGGGATATTATAATCGCACTGAGAGATAATCCCAGCAGCATACCGAACATGCTGAAGGTTCTTCTCGGCCCCAACTATGTCAGGGAGCTTGCCTCGACTGAGAATGCTCAGTCTCTTGTGAGAACAGTCTTTAGGACTGCGATTGAAGATGTCGCGCAGATTCGTCTCCATGAGATTCCGAAGAAAGCAAATTATGCTCTTTTCGTTGAAATGGGACTGCAACCGCTGCTATGGGCCTTCTATAGGAATAGTCCTTTCTCTGCAATCAACGATGCGTATAGGGGAGAATTTGTTCCGTGGGATTTCAGCAGGAAACCTGCCAATTTCTGGACTGGAACAGAAGGATACAAGCACGCTGTCGAAGCCATGCAGTGGATGGCTGCAGAAAAAGGATTAAGAGTAATCACTGATTGCAGGCACATAGGATATGATGATTTTGAGGAAATGAGACTGGGCCGAATGTTACAGACGCAGTTCAACTGGTCGCCGTTCCTTGCTCTCAAAACACTTTTTCCTGGACTCAGGCCCTGGCAGACACGAGGGACAACAAGAGGTTATTTTGATGATATCCCAAACAGAGTCGATGCCCTCGTCAGTTTTGTTATGGAGCATGATTCTTCGTCCTTGCTTGGTCTCACGCCTGAAGAGACATACGCAACTGACTTGAAGGCCTTCGTGAAAAAAAAAGCACTCGAAGACTACGGGTTGAATGCACTCATTGCGAAGTACAACGGCAACATGTATTGGATGTTCTCAAACTTGTTTCCTGAACAGATGCTACCATGGACTTTGAACGCGAAAGAGCCTTGGAAAGAAGATCCTCGGGAGACAGCAGCGAATGCTGTCCGATGGCTCTTCGAGAAGTATCTTGGCATCTCACAAGTAGAGATTCCTCATTACGCCTCATATCAATTGTTCAGGCGGGTAAGATTCTCAGGAATTCTCACTAATAGGCGTATCGGCTTCAATTCCTCACCGTACGCAGCGATCGATAACGCGTATCCTGGTTGTTTCAAGCCAAACGATTTTCGAAGGACGCGGAGAGTGAAAAGACTCGAGATTAATTCCTAGAAAAAAAAACCGAATGGTCTGATTCTCAGAATCCAAAAAAATAGCCCTCGAATGTCAGAATAACGTAGGATGCCCCCGCCGGGATTCGAACCCGAGTCACCGCCTCGAGAGGGCGGTATGATTGGCCGGACTACACTACAGGGGCTTAAAGTTGTTTAGGGGCTCGACCGTAAGGGAGACCCCTCACGCCCCAGGGTCGTGAGACGCTGCCGCGACTACACTACAGGGGCGATGTAGATGTGGGCGTCGAGAAACGCAAGGCCTTTTTAAACGTTTCGCGGTCCACCGAAGATACGGTGTTGTGCGTAAGTCAGGACTCTGCTCTGTGCGACCGGCGTATCGCCGTAGACGAGCGTATAGAGGCCGCTCTCCCCTTGACGCACCGTCCGGATGCTGGGCGGCAGCGTGGGCATGCCGTACTCGTCAGGGTTCAGGAGGACGCTGCCGTCTCTGTTCTGACGTCCGTTCATCGCCACGCCGAGGATCCTGCCGTAGTGGTTCCATGCCTCTGCGAAGGCCGCCTGGAACTCCTCTTGCGACAGTCCGCGCGGCATCGTCTTCAGCGCGTTCGTCGCGAGGACGTCAATCGTCGCCTGTCCGGTCTGGCCCTCTGTCAAGCGCCAGAATCCCATGTGTGTCGTTCCGATTGGAATGAAGCACGGCCGGGCACGAACGTGATTAATCCGTGCGACCTCTATCGTGTATGCGGCGTTCATGCGTGAAGGAAGAGCAGCACCAGACTTAAATGTATCCAGTTTCAAGTGGCGGTTCTACTACGCAAACGCATTTAAAGAGCCTCCTGACCCTTTACCCTATGCCCATCACAGAACAGGAGCTCCAAAAGCTCAAGGCGGCGCTCGACGCGTCCGCTCGGCCGCTCTTCCTCTTCGACGACGACTGCGACGGCACCACGTCGTTCGTCCAGCTCTACCGGTACAAGAAGGATGGTAAGGGCGTCCCGGTCAAGGCGAACCCCGTCGTCGACGCCAAGTACGTCCGCAAGGTCGAGGAATATGACCCTGATCTGGTGGTCATCCTCGACAAGCCGCTCGTCTCCGAGGAGTTCCTCGACAACGTCCGCGTCCCGGTCATCTGGCTCGACCACCACAAGCCGCAGGACGTGTCCCGGTGGCACAACGTCAGCTACTACAACCCACGGGTGCACGACGACAAAGACAACCTGCCAACGACGTACTGGTGCTACCAGCTCGTCGGCGGCCCGCTCTGGATAGCCAGCGTCGGCGCCGTCGCGGACTGGCACCTGCCTCCCTACCTGAAGGCGTTCCAGGAACAGTACCCCGATCTCGTGCCGAAGGGGTACAAGAAGGTCGAGGACCTCCTCTTCGATCCCGCGTCCAAGATCGGGCGGCTTGCCAAGATCATCAGCTTCGGCCTCAAGGGGACAGCCCAGGACACGATGAAGTCCGCGCTCGTCCTGACGCGGATCGAGAGCCCGTACGAGATCCTCAACCAGACGACCGCCCGAGGAAAATACCTCTACAAGAAGTACCAGCGGCTCGCCGCGAGATATGAGGCGCTCCTCGCGCGGGCGCAGGCCGCAGCGACGAAAGAGCCACTCCTCCTCTTCACGTACGAGGACGACGCGATGAGCCTCACGTCGGATCTCTCGAACGAGCTCCTGTATCAGTACCCGGAGCACCTCATCATGATCGCCCGGAAGCATGGAGGCGAGTACAAGTACTCGCTGCGGAGCGCTGGCAAATTTGAGATTCCACCGATGCTGGAGAAGGCGCTAAAAGGGGTCGACGGGTACGGCGGCGGGCATGTCTACGCCTGCGGCGCCGCCGTCAAGGAGCAGGACAACGAGACGTTCATCAAGGCCATTCGCAAGCAGCTAAAGAAGTGATGTTCTAACAGCGCAGCTGCCGCCTTGGAGCCCTTGCCGGGCGCGAATACATGCGGAGCATGTTAGATGAGCGCCCGGATTGGATAAAAAGTCTCCGCGGCAGCTGCGCAACGTCAACCATAAAAACACCCCTTCGTTCCCTCCATCGCATGAAGACTGCCCGCCTCCGCATCTCCGGCCGCGTCCAGGACGTTGGCTTCAGGGCCTTCGCGCGTCGTCTCGCCGCGGAACGGGACATCACGGGTAACATCCGGAACCTCTCGGACGGCAGCGTCGAGATTGTCGCCCAGGGCGAGAAACTGGAATCCTTCCTCGCCGCCGTCAAGGAGGGACCGCGGTTCTCCGAGATTGAGAAGGTGCAAGAGGAGACATACGAGGAGGAGCCTTTCGAGGCGTTTGAAGGTAGGTTCTAGACGCCCCAGACATAGCCGTGATTCTCCCGCAGTCCGACATAGAACTTGTTGGACTGGAAGATGAGCTTCGTGGCGTAGGAGCGTTCATCCCTTCGTGGGTTTGCCGGCAGCGTATGCAGCTCTTTCCTGAGATCACGAAGAATCTTGTTGGTCATCCTCCTCGTCGAGTGGAAGCACTTGTTGTCGACCATGAGCGCCAGGAGATGCTCCTTCTCCTCTTGGCCTAAGAGTCTGCCTGCGTAGGAGTGCAGGTCCGCGATTTTGCCGAGTTCGTACACCGGAAGGGTCATTGTCCCCTTCTCCAGGTCTGCGAACTGGTCTTGGTAGTCCTTCTCCGGGAGGCTCGTGCTGTCGGGGTCGAGGCAGAAGTCGCCCACGTCATTGATCATCTGGAGCCCTGTCCCGAAGAGCCGGCCGATGCGCCGGTATGGTTCCGGATCCGCTCCGGCCATGATGGGTCCCATCGCGAACGAGAACCCGTAGAACTCACCCGTGAGGAGCAAGCACCGTCGGGCATAGCTGGCGACGATTTTTGTCTCATTTGCGCTCTTGAGGTCCTCTATGCGGAAGCCTGAGAACTCACCTGCTTGCCCTTGCTGGATTGCCCGATTACTTTCGCTCAAGCCGTCCAGGAGCTTCAATCTGATACTGTCTGGGAAATTCGTCCGTACGATCAACTCATTCGCTTTCTCCCGGTAGAGGTGGCTGGTAACATGACAAAGCTTCCCCTCGAGACCGTCGCTGACGCCGTGCTTGCCGTCGAGGTGCCAGTTCTGGTAGTATGAGGCCATGTTGTAGAACTCGCCGGCAGCGATGACTGCGAGATGATCTTGCGTGAGCCGCTCGATGCCATTCATCTTCAGTGTTGTCATCACAACCCAGTCCCTGAGCCGCCCGTGCCGTTCCGCCCGGAAGCGCCGGCGGTTCCAGAGTGAGGAGGCAAATTTTCCCGCCTCTGCGCCCAGGGTCTTTGCGATGCCGTCTGCATGCGCTGCGATGATTCTGCTGACTGTGGCGGTCGTCTCTCTGCGTTCATCCTCATAGGCTTGCCGTTGAGCAGCGTTGCGCTGCGCGCTCCCCAAAAATTGCGCACTCTTCATGTAGTCACTATATAGTGGTATACATTAATTAAACATTTCGAGAATATTTTCTAAAATACGGCAACTTTATTAAGTAAAGATGCGTATTATTAGAATATGGACAAGAAAGATGAGTTACTACTCTCAGAGCTTTCGCGGAACAGTCGTCTCCCCCTCAAGGCACTCGCGCGCAGGATACGGCTCAAGGAACCCTCGACGCTCCACCGTCTCAGACGCCTCGAACGAAGCGGCCTGCTCATCGGTACGCATCCTGTCATCGACAATGCACGTCTGGGATATGTGGGCCACCGGATCTACTGTCGTTTCAGGGGAACAACCAAGGAACAAGAGCAGAGGATCCTGGAATGGCTGGCCGAGCACCCCGCAGTCTCAGTCCTCGCCGAATGTACCGGCAGCGTGAACATCACAGTCATGAGCTGGGTGAAGGAACGAGAGGAATTTGTCTCCTTTCTCGCAGACTTCAAAGCCCAGTGGAGGGAGCATATCACCGCCGTCGACGTCTGCGAGTATCTTGGAACACGCTTCTACGCGCGTAACTATCTCAGCCACGAATCGCAAGACGGATTCCTCTACCGCGCAGGAGAGCCGATTGCGGTGGGCTACGATGAGCTCGACCGGAAGATACTGCTTGCGCTTGCGACTGACGCGCGCAAACCAGCCCTCAGGATTGCCCGAGAGTTGGATACCCCTGTTCGGACCGTTCTCGAACGGCTACGACGCCTCGAGAAGCGCCAGATCATCCTCGGCTATGGCATCAACATCGACATCGCCAAGCTCGGACGCGAATACTACAAGCTCTGCTGCACCTTCACGAAGAACGTCGATCGGAACACCGTGCTTACGTGGGCCGACACCTTGTCTTCGCTCGTCTACATCGATGAGACGTTGGGGAAATACGACCTTGAGCTCAACGTCGAGGTAGAGGGCCGTGAGGAGCTCGAAGACATCCTCGATCGGCTCAAGGAGCTAACTGGTGGCATCGCGACCATGGATGAGTTCCGCATCAAGCGCTTCCGAAAGCTCGTCTTCCTCGCCTGAAAGAGTCATTGAAGGTGGAACAGAATTCGGTGCTCTCACCCGAATCCTGTCCTCGGAGCGAGCCTCGGGAAGAGAGAGTGCGTCGGCGGACGCGTCGAGAGCACGCGTGGGCAGAAGACTGAGCCGCACCTAGGTGCCGGAGCACGACGTTCACAGCGCCCGCGCGAAACAGTCATTTTTAAAAACAGTTCTTTGTTCTCATGCAACACATTCAAGGGAGTCTCTACGCAGTAGAGTCTCCGAATGTCAAGGAGGGAGTGCCGCCAAGGTCACTAACGTTCCAGGGCGCCATCCCTCTCATTTCATTCGAGGGAGTGCCGCCAAGGTCACTAACGTTCCAGGGCGCCATCCCTCTCATTTCATTCGAGGGAGTGCCGCAGTGGTCAACCGGGCTGGATTCAGGCTCCAGTGGCTTAGTGCCTGCGAGGGTTCGAATCCCTCCTCCCTCAGCCTTTTATGAAAAGTCCTCGGAAACGGAGTTTCCGGCGCTACGAGAACTCCGTTCCAGTCGGCTTCTCTCACTGTGGGCTGGCGAAAAAAGCAAGTCTCGCGTTACGCACCCCCTGCCAGTCACTCAGTTCTCTTCCTTGCGCCGGATCGTGCCGAGAATCGCCTTGTGATCGCTGAGACCATCGACGTCCGGGACGTCCGCGTCGTCGATGGTCTCAGCGATCACA
>Ga0114931_10003141_pt1 | contig 20977 bp, 21 predicted proteins | sample 2SBtaG_FD_89579 | JGI IMG/M metagenome (GOLD analysis project Ga0114931, IMG submission 89579) | Deep subsurface microbial communities from Kolumbo volcano to uncover new lineages of life (NeLLi) - 2SBTROV14_V59a metaG | ecosystem: Environmental > Aquatic > Marine > Volcanic | place: Kolumbo...
CCCTGACCGTCACCAGGGGCGACCGCGTCGTCTTCTCCTCCTACGCCGGCAACGAGGTCAAACTCAACGACCAGGAACTCCTCATCATGACCGAGTCCGAAATCCTCGCCATCATCGACTAACACAAATCAAGGTGATTCAAATCAAGGTGGCACGGGCGTCCCGCCCGTGTGTGCAACATCTTCCCCACGCCTGGGATGAGCGAAGCGAATCCCAGGATTGATCGACGAAGACAACACCAAATGACCAACGACCAACTCCGAAAAGCATTAGGCGAACTCAACGGCGAACGAGACGCCATCTTCCTCTTCGATAGCGCCCACGAGTGCCGCGTCGACAACGCCATGCTCATCCCCGCCGAGGACGACAACCTCGTCAAGGTCTCCGACGGTCGACACGTCTTCATCATCGACGCCACCCGCGTCAACTGGATCCGCATCGGCTGATCTAGCAAACAACCAACAAACACAACCGATTCACCTGAACAAGGAATAAGAACAATGGCAGCCAAACAAATCGCCTTCGACACCGACGCACGCGAGCGAATCCTCAACGGGGTCCAGAAACTCGCCCGCGCCGTCAAGGTCACCCTCGGCCCCTCGGGTCGCGTCGTCGTCCTCGAAAAATCCTTCGGCGCCCCCAACGTCACCAAGGACGGCGTCTCCGTCGCCAAGGAAATCACACTCGAAGACCCCTACGAAAACCTCGGCGCCCAGATGGTCAAGGAAGTCGCCTCCAAGTCTTCCAAGGACGCCGGCGACGGCACCACCACCGCCACCGTCTACGCCGAGTCCATCTTCAAAGAGGGCCTCAAAAACATCGCCGCCGGCGCCAACCCCAACGAGATCAAACGAGGCCTCGACAAGGCCGTCGCCGCCCTCGCCGATGAACTCGAATCCATGTCCAAGCCCATCAAGTCCTCCGACGAGATCGCACAGGTCGGCGCCTGCTCCGCCAACCAGGACATGACCATCGGCAAAATCATCGCCAAGGCCATGGACAAGGTCGGCAAGGACGGCGTCATCACCGTCGAAGAGGGCAAGTCCCTCGAAACCGAGGTCGAGCTCCTCGAAGGCATGCAGTTCGACAAGGGCTACCTCAGCCCCCACTTCGTCACCGACACCGCCGCCATGGAGGCCGAGCTCACCGACACCTACGTCCTCATCCACGAGAAGAAAATCGACAACGCCAAGGACCTCATCCCCGTCCTCACCGCCGTCGCAGAGTCGGGCAAGTCCCTGCTCATCATCGCCGAAGACATCGCCGGTGAAGCACTCTCCACACTCGTCGTCAACAAGCTCCGAGGCGTCCTCAAGGTCTGCGCCGTCAAGGCCCCCGGCTTCGGCGACCGCCGCAAGGAGATGCTCGAAGACATCGCCACCCTCACCGGCGCCACCGCCATCATGGAGGACCTCGGCCTCTCCCTCGAGAAGGCCACCATCAAGGACCTCGGCAGGGCCAAGAAGATCACCATCGATAAGGACAACACCACCGTCGTCGAAGGCGCCGGCAAGTCCAGCGCCATCAAGGCCCGCATCGAGCAGATCAAGCACCAGATCGACGCCACCGACTCCGACTACGACCGCGAGAAACTCCAGGAGCGCCTCGCCAAGCTCAGTGGTGGTGTCGCCCAGATCAATGTCGGCGCCGCAACCGAAGTCGAGATGAAGGAGAAGAAGGCCCGCGTCGAAGACGCCCTGCACGCCAGCCGCGCCGCGGTTGAAGAAGGCGTCCTCCCCGGTGGAGGCACCGCCATCCTCGTCGCCCGCAGAGCCCTCGACACCCTCCGCAAGAAGCTCAAGGGCGACGAGCGAGTGGGCCTCGACATCGTCCACCGCGCCGTCAGCGCCCCGATCAAGCAGATCGCGGCCAACTGCGGCCTCGACGGCAGCGTCATCGCCAGCAAGGTCGAAGAAGCCAACAAGCCCGGCTTCGGCTTCAACGCCCTCACCCGCGAGTTCGGCGACCTCGTCAAGGACGGCGTCATCGTCCCGACCAAGGTCGAACGAGTCGCCCTCCAGAACGCCGCATCCATCGCAGGTCTCCTACTGACCACCGACACCGCAATCGTCGAGATCAAGGAGAAGAAGGCAGCGACAGCAGGCGCAGGCATGGACGACATGGACTACTAATCCACCAATCCCCAAAGCCCAAGGATTCCAATCCTTGGGTCTTCGAGATTAATCGAACCGCCCAAAGCCCATGGATTCGAATCCATGGGCTTTTTCACGCGCATCACATATTGACACACTCAACCAAATGAGTTCCACTCAAACCATGTCCACCAAAGCATGGAGCCACTGGTATCACATCACCGGATCTACCTATGGAACATGGCTCCCCGGTGACCCAAGAGGCCACCGCACAAGACACCACAGAGAACACGTCGATGGCGACTACAAAAACCCACCACCCAAAGGCGCAGGCCAACAGCAATACGAACGCTCCCAAACCCTGCTCAAACGCCCACCAGTAAAACTAACGCCAGCAGCGCGCAAACTCGCCTGCGACACGATGACCGCAGCATTCCTGCACCACAACATCGATCTCTCAGCGATCGCCATCGGATCGACCCATTACCACATCCTCGCAAGGTTCCCCGAGGACAACCCGAGAAAGTTCACAGGCATCGCCAAAAAGCGCAGCGCCCGCGCACTCTCCGAACAAGACCACATCCCCGAAGGGGGCGCCTGGGCCTTGCGTTCCCGATCCCACCCAATTAACGACGAGCAGCACTTACAAACAGCGCGCCAATACATCCTTCGCCACCAATCACAAGGCGCAGCAATCTGGCCAAACGCCACATCATGAAAGCCCATGGATTCGAATCCATGGGCTGAGCGCCGTGGTAATGCGAAGCAGCACTACGATGAATCACACCAACCACTCCAAACCGTGGCTCTGCTTCGTATAGCCACGCCACCCTCAACCCTAAGGCAACCGAGCCTCCCCCTGCTCCTCCGCCCAAGCCACCCGCCATGTGCTTTTTTGTGCTATGCTCTGGTGAGATCCCTGAATGCAGTCGGAGGCTGGGCCCCCGCCGTTTATAATGCCGGGCATTCCACAATCTTCCCAAGGCAGAATTTTAAGATGAATCAGCACAGAGACAAAATTCGAGTATCTGATTGCGCCCAGAGATTCAGCACAATCTCATGCGTCTTGATGATCGCAGCTTATTTCGCCTTGATAACCGGGTGCGGCCCAATAGGGCATAATCTAATTGGAAAAACATACAGCAGTATTGACGATCGACAAAACAAACAGAAAGACACGGTACTGCTGGTTTACAGTGTGGGCAATGATTGGAATAATCAAAACACATTCCGGCAAATCCAACTTCGGCGACATAAAACAAATGGCGTGACGAAATCATACTCCGTATATCTATCGATGGTATGGTACACGGATAATTACGATGTTAGTAGGATTATTTTTGAACCTGATGATCAGAAAATTATCTTACGCGGCACTTCATCTCTCGAAGAAGTAGATGCTCGAACATACGGCGTGTACTATATCATTAGTGGTACTTATTTGATAACTCCAGAGCAAATACGCACATTGGCCGAGGCGCAGCATATTGTATTTACGGCCTCCGGCAGTATCGATCAATCGATCGAGTTAGGGCCAAATGCGCTTAATGCTATTGATGTATTTAAGGAAACATTTGTAGATAAGGATGGAATTGGAGACAGCGTTACTCATTCGAAAATCACGCATTCATATTGAAATCGAATCAGCGAGTTGATGGGTGGCCGGGCGCAGTGGTAATGTGAAGCAGCACCAAGATAAAACACCCCAACCACCCCATACCGTGGCTATGCGAAGCAGTTCCGCGTTTCACCTCTAACACCCCAATGCCCACCAACTCTCCCACCCCCACCTGGTCCCGCTGGCGCCCCTTCCCCAACCCCCGCGCCGACGAATCCCTCACCGCCCCCTTCGGCCCCGGCCTCTACGAACTCCGCCGCCGCTCAGATCAGCGCCTCATCCTCATCGGCGTCGGTGACAACGTCGCCACACATGCGCACACCCACCGCCCATCCCCACAAATCCAATTGACGCCGCACAACCCATGGTGAACAACTACACCATGAGCGCCGCCACGTCATCATCATCCCCGCCCCTCCCGCACAACATCGATCTGAGCGATCTCCTCACCGCCCTCACCGATCCATCCATGCGACTCATGGACATCGCGTGTGATCTAGGTGTCACCGTCGCGCAGGTCCTCGACGCCGCCGAGTCGCCGATCGTCACCTCGATGCTCACCAGAATGGACCGCCTCGACCGCCGCAGAGCCAGACGCGCCGCCCAAAGCGCCGCCCCCGCCGCGGCTCAAACCCTCGAACTGCTCCTAACAGACCGCGCAGCGCACCCCGAAACCCGCCGCAAGGCCGCAACCAAACTCCTCAGCGCCCCTTGGACGCCGAGTCTGAGCAAAGCGAAGGCTCGGGTATCGACCGCAGACTCACTGCGAAATATTGTCCCAGGGCCCGGCCGTCCCGGGAGTCGCGCTGGTGTTGGCGACGTTCTGGTAAGCGATATTGTTTCGAACCGCGATATTCCGGTAGAAGAAATTCGACTGCCCGCTCAGATCAGAAAACCCGATCGAGTTGCTGTTGGAGACGCAATCGATGAAGACAAGATCATCCGCCGAAGCGTCAAGCCGGAACCCGTACACCCCGCCGATCGCGACACACCGCTCGACATGCCCGTTGTTGTTAAACGAAAACTCATAACACGCATCGGAGACCTCCCGGACCACGCAGTCGAGCAGCACAAAGTTGCTCGCAACAGTCATATCAAACCCGAGCGTCCCCCCAATGACCTCGCAGTCGCTGGCCGTGCCGTTGTTGCTCATCAGGATCCCGGTCCCGATGTCGATGGGACGAACACACAGATCTTCAACGTTGATCCGTTGCGAACTCTGGGCGCTCACGCCGAAAGTCACCCGCGTGATGGCCCCGTTGCGGATCAGGATGTCGCTCTGGCCGAACCCAACTGAGATCCCGAACACATTAAACGCATCCCCCTCCGCGTCCTGCCCGTCAATCGTGAACCCATTCAAGTCAATGGTCACATCGCTCGCATCGACACTGATCATCAAGCCGGAAGTCGCCAGCGGGAATGAGAGGTTCTCCGCCAGGTAGTACGAACCGGGGATCGTGATCGAAAAGGGCACATCCACCTGATGGATCGGGATGCGAGGCTCGACCTCGTCGAGCGTCTTCATCGTCTCAACAACAGGCCCCGCCGGCGGATTCAAATCACCCCCCAGCGCCGCCAACGGCGCCAACAAAGAACAACAGGACACCGAAACCCAACGGATCAATCGTCGCTTGCTCATCAATATCCCCTTACCACAGAATCGACCAAAATTTCATCTCGCGCCCTCTACCCTACCCACCGGGTTTATACTCCTGCAAGGATATTGTTCATCAACGCGTACGAGAGCGACCACCCCAATGCAGAAGAAGAAAAAGAAAGTCAAAAAGAAGCGCAAGCTCACAGACGCCAACCCCGACGAAAAGCACCTCACCGACCAGAACGCCAGGGGCCACACCGGCGCCTACGGCAAGGGCTCCTTCGGCTCCGGCGCCGGCAACATCACCAACGCCAACAAGGGCTCCACCGGATCCCGCGGCAGGTAACCACCAATCCACATCCTTCGACGCCGAGTCTGAGCGCAGCGAAGGCTCGGGTATCGACGATTCGCATCGTCCGGCCTCGCGATAGCAGGTGATCTCCCGCCGAAATAAGGCGCCGAACCCATGTGGGAACCCAACGAAATCAGGCTCATGCGCTGGTTCATGCGCTTCGCCGGCGCCGGGCTGCTGATCCCCGGGCTGATTTACCTGGGCGCCTGGCCGGACACGCTCAAGGCGTTCACGGCCTGCTTCGGCGCCGGGATCGCGCCCGCCGCCGCCGCCTTCGTCGGCGCCGTGTTGATCATCGCCGGCGCGACCTTCATCGCCGCGCGTTCTGTCCGCCTCGGCGCCGTCCTCGGCTTCGCCGCACTGCTGCTCGGCTCGATCGTGCATTACCAGTGGTCGGTCATGATGCACGACCGCCTGCCGATCCTGCTCGAACACACCGACGCCGCGCAGCGTGCGCTGCTGGAGGACACGGTCCTCTTCGCCGCCAACGCGCAGCTCCCGCACATCTTCAAGAACATCGTCCTCATGGGCGTGTGCGCGATGCTGTTCTGCCTGGCGCCGACAATCTGCGGCAACCGCTTCAAACGCCGCGTCGCCGCCGACCCGTCGTCCGCCGATTAAACACCCGCCCCAACGCCGGGTGGATCAGCGCCCGCGGGAAGCCAGGCGTTTGGCCAGGCGTTTGGCCTCGCGGGCGGCTTTCCGGGCGGTCTTCTCGGCGAGCTTCTGCGCCTTCTTCGCCGCCTTGGCCTGGCGCTTGGCGAGCTTCTTCGCGTTTTTGCTGGCGAGCTTCCGGGCCTTGCGGTCGGTGACCGTGTTGGCGAGAACCCGGAGGTCGTCGGCGTCGACGATTCCGTCGTTGGTCAGGTCCGCGGCCGGCGCAGTCGTCGAGCCGATGGCGCCGAGCAGCACCCGGACATCGCCCGTGTCCACCTGCGCATCGGCGTTGAGATCGCCGAAGACGACCTGCTCGAAGTGCACGAGGTACTCGGCGCAGAGCCCGTGGGGATTGAGGAACTTGTCCTCGTTCCCGTCGAAGTCGCCGTCGAGCAGCGCCGAGACGGCGAGGTTCAGGCCCCCGTCACCGTTGGCGGTTGCGAGGATCTTCCCGGCAAGGCCCGGATCGATCGTGTCGGTCAGCAGGCCCGTGTCATCGAAGAGTCCGACGTGGCCGTCCATTTCGCTGGGTCCGACGAGCCCGACGATGTATTCGCCCAGGGGGGTCAGGCCGTCGATGTGGTAGAAGTCGACATCGTTGCACAGCCCTTCGCCGGCGGACTTGCTCAGCTCGCCGCGGAGTGCGAACCGGTTGGCGTCGGGCGCGGTGATCAGCGATGGGGCGCCGAAGGTGTTGTTGTCGTCGGTGGTTTCGAGCGCCAGGGCGATCTCGAGCCCGTTGGCGTTGTCGGCGGGTTTCTGGTTGTCGACGGGGGGCGGGCTGATGCCCCGGCCGGCGGCGATCGCGCTGGCGGCGGTGACGGTGAGCGCGAGGCCCGAAAGCGCGGCGACAGCGGTGGCGGCGAACGATTTTCTGCTGGTCATGATGACTCTCTCCTGAAGTTCCCGGTGTGCGATGGGGTTGCAGCCGCATTGTCTACAAGAAGCGGCGGATGTCAATGGGGAACTGGTGATTCCGCCGTTATGATCGGATATTTTGGGGGACACGCTGCAATGAGGGTTGTCGTCATCGGTGTCGAGGACACGTCGGCAGTCGGTCGGGGATCCTTGTCAGAGCGCCCGGCGTGGCGGGACGGCGACGTTGGCGAGCAGGAGCCCGGTGACGATGGCGGCGGCGACCATGACCATGCCGAAGGCGGTTTCGACGCCTGCGACGACGTCGTGCTCGAGGAGGCTCGAGAGGCTGCGGAACCCGATGGATCCGGGGACGAGCAGGAGGACGCCCGGTGCGGTCATGACGGCGGCGGGTCGGTCGAGCAGTCGTGCGGAGGCGTTGCTGGTGATGCCGACGAGGAAGGCGCCGACGCAGGCGCCGAGCCCGGGTCCGAGGGTGATGGCGCCGACGCGGGCGCCGGCGTAGCCGATGAGCGCCGCGAGCAGGACCCAGAGGACCTGCCTTGGTCCGGTGCGGAAGAGGACGACGAGTGGGAAGGCGGTGACGAGCAGCGCGACGAAGTCGAACCAGCTCGGGAACCGGATGGAATCGCCCCCTTGTGTGACGGGGATGAGTTCGCTGATTCGGAGCCCGACGGCGAGGCCGAAGCCGATCATGACGAAGACGATCAGCGCGCCCATGAGGCGGGCGGAGCCCGAGACGAGGTGGCGGGTGGCGAGCTCGTTGACGGCGGTGGTGAGGGTCATGCCCGGGATGAGGACGATGAGCCCGGCGAGCATGGCGGTAGGCGGGTCGACGGCGCCGGCGGTGAACCAGTTGGCGAGCGAGGCGATCAGGGCGGCCAGGGCGCCCGAAACGAACTCGAGGACGCGCGTCCAGGATCGGTTCCTGGTGGAGAGCTGCGTCAGGGCGCCGGCGCTGAGCCCGATGACGCCGGCGGTGGCGGCGTCTGCGACGGAGCCCTGGAAGAAGACCGTTGCGCACGCGGAGATGAGTCCGAAGGAGGCGGCCGTGATGATCGGTCCGTAGCGGGCGGGGGCGGATTCGATGCGGTCGATCTCGCGGAGCCCCTCGCGGACGGTGGACCGGCCCTCGGCGACGTTGGTCAGGGCGCGGTCGAGGAGGGTGAGTGTTTCGATGTTGACGTCGAAGGAATCGATGGGGGTGATGCGGGTGCGCTGGTCGTCGATGTCGCCCACGGTGACGAAGACGCCGGTGGGGGTGGCGAAGAACTCGGCGTGCACGCCGAGTCGGCGGGCGCAGGCGGCGAGTGCGTCTTCGAGCCGGTGCGCGGCGGCGCCGTACGCGCCGAGGGCGCCGGCCATCCTGGTGAGGAACAGCAGCACATCGCCTGTTGCGGGCGTGTTGGGATTGTTTGGCTGGTTGTGTTGCATCGGCCCGGGCCATCATTGGCGAGGCGGGCGGGGAAGTCTTGGGGGACGGGGGAGGCGGATAGGGGGATCCCATGGATTGGAATCCATGGGCGTTGGGGATGGGATGGGGTTTTTCAGAGCGCGCGGGAGACTGGGGGAAGTGAGGGGGCGTAGGTGTGGGAGACACGGGCGGGACGCCCGTGCCACAAGGTTTGTAGGGGGGATCCCGGGATTCGCTTTGTATATCCCGGGCGTTTGGGGTTGGGGGGCATTGGTGGAGGTGGTCAGCCTCCTCGTTTGCCACCACCACCACCACCACCACCACCACCACCACCACGTCCACCACCTCGTCCGCCTGCGAAGCCGCCGGATTTGAACATCTCGCCCATGAGCGCGCCGGTCTGGGCGTTGCCGGACTGGAACTGGTCGTTCATCCGTTGTCGCATCTGCGCCTGCCGGTCGGCGCGGCGTTGGGCTCGTTCTTCGTCGGTCATCTCGTCGCGCTGGCGCTGGCGGTCGGGGTCGCGGGGGGGGCGGGCGCCACGGAACATGGCGCCGAAGTCGGGGGTTTCACCCCGGGCGATGGTTCTGACCATGTCGTGCATTCGTTGCTGCATGAGGGCGCGCATGGCGTCGCGCTGCTCCTGGTCGCGGAACATCAGGCGGCGGTCTTCTTCGGGGAGTTCGCGCAGGAGCCGGCCGGCGGCCTCGGCGTAGGCGGACTTGCGGTCGGGGCTCATGCGGTCGAACCTGGCGGAGCCGAGGACGGCGAGGGCCTCGTCGGCGGTGGTTGGCAGGTCGGGTGTGGAGAAGGCGGTGGCGGCCCAGATGCCGCCGGCGATGGCGCCGACGCCGACGATGATGGTTGCGGCGGTGACGAGGCGCTTGGTTTTGGCGGACCACCCGGCGTCGATGGACTGCCGGCCCTGGTTCATCTGGTCATCGAGGTTGATTCGTTCGGACATCGCGGTTGCCTCGTGTTGTTATTCCCGGATGTCGCCGACGCGGCCGTCGGCGAAGATGAAGTTGCGTTTGGCGTGGAAGAAGTCGACCTTGATCAGCTGGCCGTCCTGGGTGTCGAACTCGCCGCCGTCGTAGTCGCTCAGGACGGGGATGTCGGTCGGCTGCATCTGGAGGCGGCGGAAGAAGAAGGTGTCCTCGATGGTTCGGCCCGAGAGGGCGACGGTGTAGACGTAGGAGCTGCCGCCGATACGGGGCTTGCCGTCGGCTTCGTACTCGAAGTCGTAGACGACGCTGTCGCCGGGGCATTTCCAGACTTCGGAATCCTCGCCCTCGAAGTAGGACGCCATGGCCTCGGGGAGCGAGGGGTCGGGGTCGGCGCTGAGCCAGGGGGCGGGCATGTATTTGGCGACGGGGAAGCGGTCGCCGTTGTCGTTGAGGTGCATGGTGAAGCCCTGCCAGATGCTGTGGAGGTTGGCCTGGCAGGCGGTTCGGCGGGCGGAATCCATCACCCGCGGGAGGGTGGGGATGAGGATGCCGATGAGGACAGCGATGATCGAGATGACCACGAGCAGCTCGATGAGCGAGAAGCCGCGGTGGCGGGCGGTCGCGGGTTGGGGGCGCACGGATGACATGGGGGTGTCCGGGATCATTGTCGTGTGAACGTGCCCCGGGTGTATGGTATTGCCCGGGAGGCGGAGGTTTGCATGGAAAAGGTCGTGATCGGGATCATTCTGGGGGTTTACGCGGCGATGAGCGTGGTGACGTTCCTCGCGTTCGCCGTCGACAAGCGGGCGGCCTCGCTGGGGAACCGGCGGATCCCGGAGGCACGGCTGCATTTGCTGGAGCTGGCGTTCGGATGGCCCGGGGCGTTTTTGGGTCGGCGGCTGCTTCGGCACAAGACGATCAAGCGGAAGTATGTCGTGGTGTTCTGGCTGATCGGGGCGGTGCATGCGGCGGTTTGGGTGGGGGTGGTCTGGTGGTTGGTGGCGCACGGGGGGCGTTGATGTTGAGCGCCGCTTCGCGGCGGCGGTGTCGGCCCTCTCCCCGGCCCTCTCCCGGGGGGAGCGGGGGGCAAGAAAAGGCGCCCACGGGCGGGACGCTCGCGGCACCTGGGCGTTGGATCCCGGGATTCGCGTTGCTCATCCCAGGCGTGGGGATGCGGCGCTGCGCAGCAGGTCGGGGAGTCGTTGGACGAAGCGGGAGCGGGGCATTGTCTCGGCGCCGGCGGATTGGGCGGCGTTCTTCTTGTCGGTGTCGACGTGGGAGAAGAAGGCGATGAGGCGCGCGGCGGGGTGGGCTTGTTTGATGTCGGCGATGGCTTGCGCGGGGTCGATGGATTCGATGGCCATGTCGACGAGGGCGAGGGGGATTTCTTTGGAGTCGGTGAGGATCTCGGTGAGTTTTTCGGGGGTTCTGGCGAAGCGGATGGGGGCGTTGATGGCGCGGGCTTCGGCGCCGATTTTGGAGGCGAAGAGGAGGTCGGTGGAGATGGTGAGGGTTATGGGCATTGGGCTGTGTAGCGGTGAGAGGGCTCAGGTGTGGGCGGCGACGTTCTCCCAGGTGGGGTCGATGACGCGGCTGATCTCGGTGATTTCGTTCGCGGGGAAGCCGGCGGCCTCGGCGTGCTCACGGATGAGCGCTTCGTTCTTGGCGTCGTACACGCAGAAGATGTGGTCGCCCGCGACGTAGGACTGGATCCAGTGGATGCCGTCCATTTTGCGGAGGACGGAGCAGGACTGTGTGGAGGCGCCGACGAGGTCGTTGTCGGACATGGCGGCGGCGTTTGGGATGTCGCGGCGGATGAGGAATCGGGGCATGGGGGTGGGTCCTTTCTGGAGTCGGGGGTGCGGGGGATCGTTGGGGGAGTTTAGGGGGTGGGGATGTGGCGGGGTTTGGTGGTGATGCGGGAGGTGAAGAGGTGGTCGGTGGAGAGGGTGAGGCAATTGTCATGGCAGTTTATCTTTGAATAGTATAGTATGCACACACCACTTCAAAAGGGGTAGTTATGGCAATTCCAAGGCGAGTAAAAGAAAGACTTCGCGCCGAACTCAAAAAGTACGTCAAGGTTCTTGAAGCTCAGCGAAAAAGGGATGTCTCCGAAGCGGATACTGTTACGGTCTGCAAGGATGTTCTCGGTGATGTATTTGGTTATGACAAATATGCTGAAATCACTGGAGAGCAAGAAATTCGTGGAAAGTATTGCGACTTAGCGATTAAAATTGATGACAAGATCCGCCTATTGATTGAAGTAAAGGCGATCGGCATTAAGCTCAACGAACGACACCTTGATCAGGCAGTTAGTTACTCGGCAAACCAAGGAATTGATTGGGTTATTCTGACAAATGGCATCGAATGGAAGCTCTATCACATGATCTTTCAAAAACCAATTGATAAAGAAGAAGTGATGCGAATCAATCTTCTTGATGTTAATACGCGGTCCGAATCCGAAATCGAAAAACTTTATGTTCTTACTCGCGAAGGCATTACAAAGAATGCTCTTAGCGAGTTCCGTGATCGAAAGGATGCGACAAGCAGATTCATGCTTGCGGCTATCTTGACAGGGTCTGACTCGGTGGTTTCTGCCATTCGACGGGAAGTGCGATCGGTCAGTGATATGCTCATTGATCCGGAAGTGATCGAAAAAGTTCTTCGTGAGCAAGTCATCAAGCGAGAGGCGCTTGAGGGTGATCAGGCGGTAGATGCAAAACGTCGACTGACACGTTCCACGAACCAACGAAAAAAAGAAAAATCACAAAGGAAGAGTAAAACTAAAACGCCAGTTGAACCTCCTGATTCCGATCGGTCTCAAACATCGTCACATCTATTGCCGCCCAATAATGCTTAATCATCACCACTCCGGCCCGCCCGTATACCGGCCGTAGATGTCGGCGAGGGCCTGGACCATTTCGCCCATGGTGCAGTTGGCCAGTGCGCCTTCGATCAGGGTTGGCATGACGTTGTCGTCGCTTTGGGCGGCTTTTCGGATTGATTCGAGGGCGGACTCGACGGCGGTGTTGTTGCGGGCCTGCTTGAACCTGGTCAGGCGGTCGACTTGCACGGTTTCGACGGAGTGCGGGATCTGGAGGATGTCGATGGGGCGGTCTTCGTTGTCGTCGGCGTAGGCGTTGACGCCGACGATGATGCGGTCGCCGGCTTCGCATTCGGCGCTGAATCTGTAGCTGGCCTCGGCGATTGATCTGCGGAAGTAGCCCTTGTTGATGCCCTCGACGACGCCGGCGTGGCCGCCGGTGGGTTTGTTGTTGTCGTCAACGCTCCAGGGGCCGCCTCCCATGTTGTCGATGTCTTCGATGATGCCCAGCGCTTCGGCTTCGATGGTGTCGGTGAGCTGTTCGACGAACCAGGCGCCGCCCAGCGGGTCGACGGTTCTTGTTACGCCGGTTTCGTGGGCGAGGATCTGCTGGGTTCGCAGGGCGACGGTGACGGCTTGCTCGGTTGGTAAGCCGAGTGTTTCGTCCATGGAGTCGGTGTGGAGGGATTGGCAGCCGCCCAAGACACCGGCCATGGCCTGGTAGGCGACGCGGACGATGTTGTTGAGGGGTTGCTGCTCGGTGAGTGAGCAGCCGGCGGTCTGGACGTGGGTCTTCATGAACCAGGAGCGTTCGTTCTTGGCGCCGTAGCGGTCGCGCATCATTCTGGCCCAGATCCGGCGTGCGGCTCGGAGCTTGCAGATTTCCTCGAAGAACTCGTTGTGGGCGTTGAAGAAGAAGGAGAGTCTTGGGGCGAAGGCGTCGATGTCCATGCCGCGTTCGAGGCAGGCTTCGACGTATTCCATGCCGTCGCGGAGTGTGAAGGCGAGTTCCTGGGCGGCGGTGGAGCCGGCTTCGCGGATGTGGTAGCCGCTGATGGAGACGCTGTTCCATCTTGGGACGGATTGGGTCTGGAACTCGATGGTGTCGACGACGAGTTTGACGGAGGGCTCGGGGGGGTAGATGAACTCGTTTTGTGAGTGGAATTCTTTGAGGATGTCGTTCTGGAGTGTGCCGCCGATGAGGGACCAGTCGATGTTTCGTTGTTTGGCCATGGCGAGGTACATGGCCCAGATGATGGCGGCGGGGCCGTTGATGGTCTGGGAGACGGTGACCTTGTCGATGGGGATGTCGGCGTAGAGGCGGTGCATGTCCTCGATGGTGTCGATGGCGACGCCGCAGCGGCCGACTTCACCGGCGGCGAGGGGATCGTCGGAGTCGCGGCCCATGAGCGTGGGGAGGTCGAAGGCGGTGGAGAGTTCGGTGTTGGCTTTCGTGCCGGCGCCGGCGGCGAGGATGTACTTGAATCGTTTGTTGGTGTCGTCTGCTGATCCGAAGCCGGCGAACTGTCGCATGGTCCAGAGTCGTGTTCGGTAGCCTTGGGGGAAGAGCCCGCGGGTATAGGGGAAGGCGCCGGCGGAGGCGATGTGTTCCTGGATGGCTTCGGGTGCGGCGAGGGAGGTGATTTCGCCCGGGGTGACGGCGGAATCGGGGCCGTAGCTTGGTGCGATGACGATCCCGCTGATGGTGACGGCGTGCGGGTCGATTTTGGGTGAATCGTTGATGGCGCCGGTGTTTTTTGCAGATGATGTCGTGGTGGTCATGGGCGCATTGTAGGTGAGGCAAGGGGACAGATGGGAACAGATGCCCCCTGTTGGGTACTCCAGGTGTTTGGATCCTGGGATTCGCTTTGCTCATCCCAGGCGTTGGGGTGGAGTCGGGGGATGCTTCGTCCGATACGGATGGGTCTGCGACCTCATCTGCGGTGTGGTTCGTAAGCACCTACGAAGGATAGGATTCTCGGAATGGACCCGGTTCAGGCCTACAAGACGCTCGGGATCGCGCTGGCGCTGGGGTTGCTGGTTGGTTTGCAGCGGGGTCGCGGTTCGGGGCACATTGCGGGGCTGCGGACGTTTCCGCTGATCACGGTGCTTGGCGCGATCAGCGCGATGCTGGCGCCGACGCTCGGGGTCTGGATGCCGGCGGTGACGCTGGTGGGTGTGATCGCGCTGGTGATCAGCGGGGAGTTCATCAAGTCGCGCGACGAACCGGACCCGGGGATCACGACGGACGTTTCGATCCTGATCATGTTCGTGGTGGGGGCGATGCTCTCGGCGATGCCGGAGCTTTTGCTGATCCCGATCGCGGTTAGCATCGTGCTGGCGGTGCTGCTGGCGGCGAAGGAGTCGCTGCACGGGTTCGCGGGGAAGCTGAGCGAGAAGGACGTGCGGGCGATTTTGCAGTTCGCGGTGATCACGTTCATCGTGCTGCCGATTTTGCCCAATCATGCGCTGGTGATCGCGGGGGATTCGGCGTCGTGGCTGAACGTGCTGAACCCGCGCCGGGTGTGGTGGATGGTGGTGCTGGTGGTCGGGATCAGCCTGGCGGCGTATGTGGGGTACAAGGCGCTGGGTTCGCGGGCGGGGGCCTGGCTGGCGGGGCTGCTCGGCGGGGCGGTCTCGAGCACGGCGACGACGGTGAGCTTTGCGCGGCGGGCGAACGGGGATCGTCAGGGCGCGAATGTCGCGGCGCTGGTGATCCTGCTGGCGTCGTCGGTGATGTTCGTGCGGATGGGGATCGAGGTGGCGGTGATCGGACCGGAGTTTTTCGCGACGGTGGCGCCGAAGCTCGCGGCGCTGGGGCTGGTGTCGCTGGCGCTGGCGGGGCTGTTCTGGGTGCAGACTCGGCGTGCGATGACGGATCTGCCGGCGCAGGAGAACCCGTCGGAGCTGAAGGCGGCGTTGTGGTTCGGGGTCGTGTTCGCGGCGGTGTACCTGGCGGTGAGCGCGGGGCAGCACTGGCTGGGGGATTCGGGTATTTACATCGTTGCGGCGCTGTCGGGGACGACGACGATCAGCGCGATCACGCTGTCGATGTCGCAGCACGTGCAGGACGGCGTGATCCCGGCGGATGTGGGCTGGCGGGTGCTGGTGGTCGGGGCGATGGGGAGCATGGTGTTCAAGGCGCTGGTCGCGGGGCTGCTCGGCGGGCGGCGGCTGTTTGTGCGCGTGGCGCCGCCGCTGGCCCTGGCGTTTCTGGCGGCTGGGGCGATGCTGCTCTGGTGGTGACCGGACTGTGTTGCGACGGCGGGGCGCGTTGATGCGGGGCTCAGTTGATGCCGAGCATGTCGCCGAGGAATGGGCCGAACTTGACGATGAGTCCTGCGAAAACGACCGAGACGATGGAGATCAGTTTGATCAGGATGTTGAGGGAGGGTCCGGAGGTGTCCTTGAAGGGATCGCCCACGGTGTCGCCCACGACGGTGGCCTTGTGGAGGTCGGAGCCCTTGCCGAAGACGATGGTGTCGCCCTTGCCGGCTTCGACGTAGTCCTGGGCGCGGAGGTCGATGTCGTCGCGGATCTCGTGCGGGACGGCTTCGCGCTTGTCGGGGTCGTTGACGAACTCGTCGGCGGTGGTTGAGCCGTAGGACTCGATGAGTTTCTTGGCGTTGTCCCAGGCGCCACCGGCGTTGGCCATGAAGATGGCCATGGCGAAGCCTGAGGTGAGCCCGCCGGCGAGCATGCCGACGACACCGGGGACGGAGAGGATGAGGCCGACGAGGATGGGGACGGTGATGGCCATGAGGGCGGGGACGACCATTTCGCGTTGAGCGCCGGCGGTGGAGATGGAGACGCACGATGCGTAATCGGGGTAGTGGACGCCCTCGTACTCGACCTGCTTGGGCCACTTCATGGGGTCGGCGATGTCCTCGGGCGACATGCCGTTCTTGTGGAAGGCCTCGCGCATTTTGTGGAACTGCCTGCGGCACTCGACCATCATGAGGTTGGCGGCTCGGCCGACGGCGTTCATGGTCATGGCGCAGAAGACGAAGGCGAGCATGACGCCGATGAAGATGCCGCCCAGGACGCGGGGGTTGGTGAGGGTGAGGTCGTAGAAGCTGAGGACGTCGGCGATGCGCCCGTTGTGGATGGAGACGAGGTCGAAGCGGAGGCCGTCACCGGCGACGGTGATGTCGTGGTCCCCGGCGGCGCCGCGGGTGATGGTGAAGGTTCTGCCGACTTCGAGGTTCCGCCAGGATTGTTCGAGGCCGTCGAACTGTTCTTTGTCAACGAGGATGGCGCCACCGTTGTAGCCCTCGTCATCACCGAGGCCGTCGAAGACGATCCCGAACTTGCCGAAGCCGTGGTGGACGACGTAATCGCCTTCGGGCGCTTCGTAGGCGGCGGCCTTGATGTAGTCGGTGGCCTGGGTGTTGAGCTGGATCTGGACGACCTGGAGGTAGGCGGCGAAGAGGGCGAGCGCGGTGAGGGCGGCGGAGCCGATGGCGAAGCCCTTGCCGGTGGCGGCGGTGGTGTTGCCGAGCGAGTCGAGCATGTCGGTGCGTTCGCGGACATGTGGGGGCTGTCCGGTCATCTCGGCGTTGCCGCCGGCGTTGTCGGCGATGGGGCCGTAGGCGTCGGTGGCGAGTGTGATGCCGAGTGTGGCGAGCATGCCGACGGCTGCGATGCCGACGCCGTAGAGGCCCATGAGGAAGTTGTCACCGCCACCTGCGAATGAGAATGCGGCGACGATGGCGACGACGACGGTGAGGATGGAGGCCCAGGTGGACTTCATGCCCTCGGCGATGCCGGAGATGATGACGGTGGCGGCGCCGGTGATGGCCTGGTTGGCGATGCGTCTGGTGGGCGGGTGCTCGTAGGAGGTGTAGTACTCGGTGGCGTGGGCGATGACGAGTCCGGCGATGAGTCCGGCGAGGATGGAGCCGCCGAGACCGATCCAGGAGACGCCGGCGATGTTTGCGATTTCCTTGCCGGCTCCGGTGTTGAGCAGGGCGAAGAGGATGGCGAAGGCGCAGACGACGATGAGTCCCGAGGCGACGTAGACGCCCTTGTGCAGGCCCTTGAGGAGCTGCGCGAAGGTGGCGTCTTCCCTGGCCTTGACGGTGAAGACACCGATGATGGAGCAGAAGATGCCGGCGCCGGCGAGGGTGAGCGGGGCGAGTGCGAGGAGCATGGCGAGCGCGGCGGACTGGTCGCCGGTGATGCCCGGGAGTGTGATGGCGGCGGAGGCGCCCAGGGCCATGGTCGCGAGGATGGAGCCGTAGTAGGACTCGTAGAGGTCGGCGCCCATGCCTGCGACGTCGCCGACGTTGTCACCGACGTTGTCGGCGATGGTGGCGGGGTTGCGGGCGTCGTCTTCTGGGATGCCTGCTTCGACCTTGCCGACGAGGTCGGCGCCGACGTCTGCGGCCTTGGTGTAGATGCCGCCCCCGACACGGGCGAAGAGGGCCTGGGTGGAGGCGCCCATGCCGAAGGTGAGCATGATGGTGGTGAAGACGGGGACGGAGAAGTCGGTGAAGTTGCTGAAGATGAAGAACCAGGCGGAGGCGTCGAGGAGCGCGAACCCGACGACGACCATGCCCATGACGGCGCCCGAGCGGAAGGCGACGGTGAGCCCTTCGTGGAGCGAGTTCTTGACGGCGGCGGTGGTTCTGGCGGAGGCGTTGGTGGCCATCTTCATGCCGAACCAGCCGCAGAGCCCGGAGAAGAACCCGGCGATGGGGACGCCGACGGCTGAGAGCGGGGCCTGGAGATCCATCATGGCCATGATGGCGAGGAAGATGATGAGGACGATGAAGACGCCGAAGACGACCTTGTATTGTCGTTTGAGGTAGGCCATGGCGCCGTCGCGGACGGCCTGTGCGATCCGGATCATCTCGGCGTCGCCTTCGGGCTTGGCCATGACCGAGCGCGAGAAGAGGAAGGCGGTGATGAGAGCGGCTATGGCTCCCGCCGGCGCGATGAAGTAGACGGGGTTCATGGTGGCGAGAGTTATGGCGTCAGGAGTGATCACGGCGTCGTGTCCTCTGGTGGTTCGATCGCGCCTTGGTTCGGCGTGAACGGGTCATCGTGCGTTGTATTCGCGGGCTGGTGCGGGAGCGCCGATCGATTGACGGATTGTCGGCGCGTCCCCCACAATCGAAACCGCCCCGAATGTGCGGGGCGAACGGGGTGTGGTTGATATTGCGAGCGTGCGGGCCTGCTTAGCGCGCGGCGCCGACGGGCTTGCGGAAGTTCCGCCGCCTGGTGCGGTTGCGGCGTTCTGAGGGCTTCTCGTAGTACTCCCTGCGCCTGACGTCTTTCGTCAGTCCTTCCTTTTCGCAGAGCTTCTTGAAACGGCGCATCATCTGCTCGACGCTTTCGCCGCCTCGGCCCTTGATTCGGATGGCCATGGCTGAGGGTGCTCCTGTCTAACGCCGGGTTGAACCGGCTTTGGTGTGGCGATGACGTGGCGCCGACTCCGCGTCGGGGCCTCGGACGCCGGTTGTCTTCGGATCTGGGCGGGGGAGTATGACGGGGGCCCCCGGACGGATCAAGTGAACGGGGCACTCACCCCGGTCGGATCGCCCGTAGGGTAGGCCCGGAGTCGGTTCGGGTCGCCCCTTGGTGGCGCCCGAGGGGGTGATTTTTCGGGAATGGAGCAGCGTGGGGCGGGTGTTTGGTTGGGCAGGTCTGGAAGGGAGATCGATGGCGGATCGGCTGATCATTGACACCTACAACGTTCTGCATGTCACGGGGGTGCTGCCCCCGGAGCTTGCCGGGCCCGACGCGGTGAAGCTGGCGAAGCTGATCCGCCGGAGCAGGTGGGCGGGGTCGGATGTCCGGCTGGTGTGTGATGGGGCCGCGGGAAACCTGGTGCTGCCGGCGGATCTGGCTGCGGGTTCGGGGATCCGGGTGGTTTTCGCCGGGCACGGGCCCGATGCGGCGGACATCATGATCGAGAACATCATCGCCCGAGACTCGGCGCCGAGGTCGCTGCTGGTGGTGAGTTCGGATCGCCGGGTTCTGACGGCGGCGCGGAAGCGGCGCTCGGTGGCGATGACGAGCGAGCGGTTCCTGGGCAGGCTGGCCGAGGACGTGCTGGCAAGCGGGGGTGGCTTGCCGGGGGGTCGGGGCGGTGTGGATCACGGGTCGGCGGCGATGTGGCTACGCGAGTTCGGGATCGAACCGAGCGCGGGCGTTGCTGAAGACGGGCCGGCGCCCGGGGAGCCGGTCGACGCGCTGGATGCGGAGCTCGATGAGATGGGTTTCGGGGCGGACGAGCTGGACATGGGCCGGTGGGTTGACGGTGTGGAGCGGGAAGATCCGCCGGGCGATTGAAGACGCCGAGTTCGGAGCGCCGTTGCAGGCCCGGGGTTTTCCCGGGGGATTGGCGCGGGATTGTTTGTGTGCAGTGCGATCGGCGCGTGGCGCTTGATTGATTGCTGGCGTGTCCCCGGAAATGGCGTGAAACGGGTATTTTGCTGTCGAAAAGAAGCGCCGAGCGCGGTACAACGCTGGCTATCGGACCGCACTGCGGCTGTCGCTGCGGGCATCGCCAGACGGAATTTCAGACGTTCCGTGGCGTTGCTGGGGAAGTGTCCGAGATGGGGAACCTCATAACTTGTGAAGGAGTGGACGTATGTTCATTGATGACCTGAAGAAGACGCTCTGTCGGCCGCGGAAGCTGGCGGGCATGGCTGCGGTGTTTGCGGTCGGGAGTTCGGCGGCGTTGAGCGCGCTGGCAACACCGGACCATGACTGGGAGGATGACGATTGCGATCTGGCGCCGAGTTGCGAGGTCCAGGGTGTGACGGTGGACGGTCGCGGGCCGGTGATGTACATCCCGGCGTGTGAGCGCGCCCATGGGCACGCTCCGAGCAGTTGTGAGAACGCATCGTTTTGCATGTGGGTCGACGGGCTGTGCCCGGATTCGGAGCACCTGAAGATCGAGATCGTGATCAACGGCTCTCTTGCGATCACGCGCACGGTCAAGGATCAGGCCAAGCGGCAGAAGGCGTACTTCGAAATCCCGAACTTTTCGAATTACAAGGCAGGGGACACGATCGCCATCCGGATCAAGGTGACTGATCGCAACAACGACCAATCAACGGACTGCGGGTTCCGCGCGGAGATCATTTGCGGCGAACGGCCGGATTGCTATTTCAACGGTCAACAGTGTGACACCACGACCCGGGGCGGGCACAGCGGTCCTCCTGTGGCGGTTTACGACGTCAAGCCGGGCGATATCCTGCCGGAGATCGAGTTCTGTGCTCGCTCGCGTTGCAGGGACAGGAATGGCGGCCGGGCCCGGGTTGAGATGTTCGCCCGTCCTCCGTTCATGGATCCGATCGGCCACAAGAAGGGCGGCCGGGGTGAGATGGTCTGCATCACGACTCGCGCCAACGATGTTGTCGAGTCCGGTTTCGCCGAGGGGACGTACTGGGCGAAGTTCCGGTGCACGGATGTGCGCAACGGTCGATCGAACGTGATCAAGGTTGGTTTCAGGTACACGGACCCGCAGCCGACCGCGTGCGATGAGCCGCCGCTGTGCGAGGTGCTCGAGGGCGACTCGATGACGGTCGATATCGACAGCACGGGGCTGTTCACGGTGTGCGGCTCGACGGCGTGCAAGGATTGC
>Ga0114931_10003142_pt1 | contig 20966 bp, 38 predicted proteins | sample 2SBtaG_FD_89579 | JGI IMG/M metagenome (GOLD analysis project Ga0114931, IMG submission 89579) | Deep subsurface microbial communities from Kolumbo volcano to uncover new lineages of life (NeLLi) - 2SBTROV14_V59a metaG | ecosystem: Environmental > Aquatic > Marine > Volcanic | place: Kolumbo...
ATTGTTGTAGTACTATTAGTAATCTTCTTCAAAGGTGGATTACCAGGTACTAATTCCAAAGATGTAATGTAAACTCGCCCTTTACATTCGCTTAGGATTTAAGAAATCCTTTTTCTCTAATACAAACAAAAGATATTTAAAGTTAAAGTATAATATATTCTTTATGGTTAAAGCTAAGAGTAGAAACCAGAAGGTAGAATTAGATGATGATTTTGATTTTAATTTAAATGAAGAGGACTTAGATGATGAAAATAATGAGTTTTCAGAAGATAATTTAAACAAATTCTCTTATTCTGGAAAAGACAATATGGGAAGTGGGGAATATATAGATGATAAACCCACTTTAGAGAAAATCTTTGGCCCATCTATAATTATTAGAGATATAGAAATGACATTAAGAGGTTTTACAATCAAAGAAGGAGAATGGATACAAACAAATAATCCTATAGGTACAGATGATTTTATTAATACTACAATAAATGGACTTAGAAGTATCATTAATGAAACTAATATGGTTTCAAGTATGGATGAAGCAGATATAGAATTTGTACTTAAAGAGAAAAACAAAGAATTTATTTTTCTCTTATTAGATCCAACTTGTATGGTTGAAGATCATAAAGTTGAAGCAGTAGGTAATATGTATGATCATGCATTACAGTTATTTTTTGGTTTTCTAGCAGGTGGACATGGTAGTAAAGTTTTAAGACAAATCCATGCAAGTCTTTACCAAGAACTAGAGAATGTAAAAAAAGATGGTGGTTGGGGTGTTAAATGGAATGATAGGAATTTAATACAATTTGGAGGTAGTGCGAAATGAGATTAGGTTTTTTTAAGTTTAGGCATAAAAGAAAAAAACAAAAAGAAGAAGAAAAACCAACTAATACTAATAATTCTCCTTTAGAGCAATTAGATGAAATCAATAAAACAGAAGCTAAAGATGATATTGCAGCAGTAGGTAAAGCCGAGTATCTTATTACACTTAAAGAGGAGATTGGAGATACATTAAGAGAAGTAACTCATTTTACTGCTTCAAGATGGGTAGATAAAGAAGAGTATTTAGTTTATTTATATAATCATAAATTAAATTTCATGGAGCTATTCCCTCAAAGAGATAAAGATTTAATTAAATTAAATAAAAAAGAAATTAGAGAGAAACTGAAAAATAAAAGAGCAGAACTTAAAAAACTTGAAGAAACAACAGATCCAGTAAAAGTAAATAAGAAAAATGTAGAATTAGAAGTAATGAAACTAGAAGCTAAGCTTAAAGCTTCTGACTGGGAAAAGACAGCCTTTTTAGAATTTGGAAGTAAAGGGGAGAAAAAGATTACTTTTATGCGTGAAGGTACAAATATGTTTCCTATTGCTTATGATTCTAAGAGAAACATTTACGGTATTCCTTCTGATATTAGGAAAAAGTCTGCAGCAATTCTTATGAGAAATAAAGAAAATAAATATAATAGACATAAAGCTATTCTTGAGGGTGGGGTTTTTGGAGCTTTAGTTTTATCAATTATATTTATGCTTTTAAGTGGTTATACTTTATTTAAGGCATATAATTTATATGAAGAAAATCCTATAAATCAAGCTAAAATAGATACTTTAGATGTTGCTAATGAATGTAGTAATATCGCTTTAAATAATGCAAAACAAGTAAATGAGATATTTAAAACAATTAAAGGAGATTTAAATAAACCTCAAACAGTTATAGAAGGAGTGCAGCCGAAAACAATAGGTGGTTAAGAATGAGAAAATGTGAGAGTAATAAACATATATGGACATTTGAAGGAGAAACTAATAAAAGTTTCTTTGAAGGCAAACATTTAGTTTCTAATATATTTAAATGTAAAATCTGTGGATGGCTTAAATTAGTTTCTAGAAGAACAAACCATACAAAATTTATAGAAATGATAAAAGAAGAGGTTAATAAATGAGTAAAGAGTTAAATCCCTTAAAATTACAAATTTTAAGTTTAGGAAGCTTGTCAGGAATGTTTATAGGTAGCCTAATTACTTATTATATACCTAGAAAAGAGACAATTATAGTTTTTATGATTTGTTTTTTATTTTCAATTTGGGGAATTAAGCAACTTTATCTAAGTGGCAATTTTTCCTAAATGTTTATAAATATTGTTATTTATAGATAAAGTATTATGGTTACGTACAACGAATTATTACAAATTAAAGACTATGATATAGAATTTAACATTAAGTTAATTTTATTAGTCTTAATAATAGTGTATGCAGCTGCTATGGTATATTTTTGTGATAGAATAGGGGAAGAAACATTACTCCAAGAAATATTAAAATATAGTTTTAAAATTTATGGTTGGTTATGGCTTTTCTTTAGTCCATTATTTTTCTCAATATTTTTATTTAGAGAAGTAAGCCCTTTTGATTTACTAAATTTCGTATGGCAGAGTTATGGAGCAATATTAAGTATGACTATCTTCATAATGATAACAAAAATCTTTACATGGTTTTTAAAATTTTTTGGGTGGGAGCCTAAAAGCTCTAGAGATAAATTGAGGTATAAAGAAGATGTCTAAAAAACGTAAAAGATTTGTATTAGGTAGTAATAAATATAGACATAAACCCATTTCTCTTAAACTAATTAAGAAAGTTCAGAGATTACAAAGAGTGGTAGAGGATAAGAATAATTTAAAAAAAGGCTCTGTCTCTTTTGTTTGGATTACAGATAATATTGATGTGAGGCTAAAAAAATGAATAAAAAAGGAATACTAAAAATAATGTGGATAATTACAATTTTTGGAGTTATTGCATTATTTTTTATGTTTGGATTAATATTTGTAAAAGAAGCAGGAGATCAATATTTGTCTGAGCCACTTACTAATATTGCTTTAAATGTTTTAAATACTACTTCTGCTCCATCTAATTTCTCTAATACAATAACTAATATTCAGACAACTTATAATGGAATTAATTTACCTTACGATTTATTTTTTCTTATTTTTTGGATTATAGAAAGTGGAGGAGTATTTTATTTAGCATATAAAGTCAAGAAATACCCTATCTATAGTTGGATTGGATTAGTATTTATAGGAAGTATGATGTTTCTATTAATTACAGGATTTGTAGCACAGTTTACAGATTGGTTTATAGCTAATTTCTATGATTTATTATTTAGTAGCTTAAATTTAAATACTCCTATAATGGATTTTTATTTTAATAATATGGCTTTAATTAATTATTTAACATTTGCTATAGCTCTATTCTTAAATAGAATAGATGTAAGTATAGAAATGGGAGGAGGAAGAGTAGAAGAATGAAAAGAATATTAATACTATTTCTAAGTTTATTATTTTTTATTAATGGAGTTAATGCTTTAGAGAAAGATTCAAATCTACAAGCATATTGGGAATTAGAAAATTTAAATGATAGTTCAGATAATGGACTAACATTTACAAATGTTGGAGCAACATATACAGCTACAGGGTGTCATAAAGGGGGCTGTTATGATTTTGATGGAGTTAGTAATAGAATGTATATAAGTTCACAACCCTTAGGGAGTGGAGGAGATACAACAATCTCAATGTGGGTTAAACAAGATACAACAATCGGAGACCAAGATTTTTGTGGGGCGTGGGGAACTCAAAATTTGTGTCTGCTAAGATATGTAAACGGAGGAACGCAAGGTTATTTTTATATAGGAAGAGATGGGTATTATGGGGATACTTCAATTGTGACACATGGTCTTACTACTACAAATTGGAATCATATTTTAATAACTTATAAAAGTTCATCAAAAACTTATAAATTATATTTTAATGGTGTTCTTTTTACAACTAAAAATTTAACTTCAACTACCCCCACAACAAGAAATTATTTTAATATAGGGGCTTATGCTGGAGGGGATGGTGATGGGGGAGTTAATTTTTTTAATGGTAAAATTGATGAAGTTTCTTTATGGAACAAAACATTAAACTCTACAGAGGTAACGGATTTGTATAACAATGATATAACTTTTGTTTCAACACCAACAATAAATGATGATATTCAATCGTATTATAATGTAAATAATCCTACAATAAATGTTAATACAACAACAGACACTAATATGAGTTATATATTAGATAGTGGTTTAGAAACTACAATATGTAATAATTGTAATTCATCTAGTTTTAATTTATCAAGCTTAGCAGAGGGTTTACATACATTAAAATTAATATCAACAGATTCTAGTGGTCAAGTTAATACAAGTAAAAATTTTACAATAGATACAACAGATCCAAGTTTAAATGTAACTGCATTTTCAGAAGAAACAGATTATATTTTTAATTTTTCTTCTATAATTAATTATTCAGATACTAATTTAGATACTTGTACTATAGATATTGATACTGGAGATAGTATAGATTGTACTAATACAAGTTATACATTTAATCTTAATGGCAATCATACTCTTAATGTATCAGTAAATGATTCTGCAGGAAATACTGTTACAAGTAATGGGAATATTGTATTAATTAATCCTTATCAATATTTTTATTTTGAGGATTCAGATAGTACACCAGTAACTAATTTCACAATTAATGGACAAAGTTATACTAATTATTATCAAGAGAAAATTTATGATATTGGTTTAGGTAATATAACTTTTACTTTCTCTAAATTAGGGTATCAAACACAAAATTTCACTAGAGAAATGAATTTAAGTAGTGCTTATAATGAAACAATAGTAGTTCCTGGAGCAATAATTAATATAAATATATATGATAGAGAAACAAGAAATTTATTATCTGGACTCACAACTTTAACTTTAGTTGGTCCACTAGGACAAAATACTTCAACTACAAATGGTACTGCTTCATTTCAGAGTTTAGATTTTGAAGTAGGGGATTATCAAATTATAGCAACACACTCAAACTATGCTACTGAAAGTGCATATTTCACATTTAATAATCAAGAAGAGTCTATAATAGATATTTATATGTTAAATTCAAGTGCTACAACTTATGGACAAATTACAATTACTACTAAAGATGAATATAGTAAATTTGTAGGGGGAGCAATTTGTAAAGCTAATGAATGGAATACTAATAGTTCTGCATTTTTACCAGTCGCACAGGGAAAAACAAACGGAAATGGAAATACAAATTTAAATATTGAAATTGGAACAAAACTTTATTTATTTAATTGTGAGAAAAGCGGTATAACTGGACAAATCCCAGAAGAGATAGTATTTGCAGATTTAGATACAAGAACAATAATTTTAAGAACAAGTACAACTTCAACTTTACAAGATTTTGAATATATTACTGCTTCTGCTTCTGAAGATGTAGTAGGAAACTTTACTACTATAACTTATACATTTTCAAACAGTTTAGGCACAGATTTAGAAGCGTGTTTAAATTATTATAGTACTCGTGGTAATTCAAGAAATTTATTAAATACAACGTGCGTTACTTCTAGTTCTGGCACAATTCAAGAAATGATAGCTATAAATAATACATACAATTTATTAATAGAAGCCACTATAGGAATAAATAGTAAGACATATAAAGTTAATAGTTTTATACATAAAAGCATTAATGATATAAGCTTTAGTTTAGCTTACTATGGTTTAGATAAATTTGTAATGCCACTAGCTATAATCTTATGTATAGTATTAGTATTCCTAACTAAATTTCACTTTTTAGGGGAATTTGTAGGTATTATAGCATTATGGACAGGAGTAAGTTTAGTGCCGAGTATATGGACAGTTACTTTAGCTATGGTAGGAAGTGTTATATTAAGTTTAATGATGTATTGGGGGTATAAAACAAAATGAGTAATATTAAATTAGTACCATTCTTTTTTGTAGCAGTTTTTATAGTATTATTTTCAGGAATAATACTATTAGTATCTGAAAAGATTATTACTAATGATAATCTAAATAATGAGAGTATAAACTATATTACTTCATTAAATAAACAATTAGCAGCTAAATATAATGTATCTCAATTAGAAGAAGGACAAAGTAATATAAGTCAAAATGCAAGTTTTGAAGGAGTAGATCCATACAATTTACAATATTTAGAGTCTAAGAGTGAGTCACAACAGAAAATAAGTACTTTAGATGTATTAAAAGCCACACCAGACACTTTTTTATTAACATTTGATATAGAACAGCAAAACGTAGATTTCTTTTATAATTTAGCTCAAAAAGTAATAGCATTTATTTTAGGTATAATAGGGTTTGTGCTACTATTTGGTAGTGGGAGGGCAGACGATTAAAAATAGCAATTAATTTAAGTAATTTAGGAAATGTAACCCCTTTTCAGTTGAATACTACAATAATTAGTGAAGGACAAACAAAAATAATAGATAATGTAGTACAAAATGCTAATACTGTAAGTGAAGGTTATTTAGGATTAGTTGTATTAACATTAATTTTCTTAGTATTAGCTTATGAGTTCTATAGAAATGATGGAGACTTTAGATTAGATACAGCAAGAGCAATATTAAAAGCTTCTGGTTGGACATTTCTATTAGGTATAACTTTAGTTGTAAGTGATTTAATAGGAGACTTTAAACCTGTTGTTTGGTTTGGTATAATTTGGTTAGTAAGTGGAATATCTATATTATTTTTGAAGAGGAAGAATTTATAGAAAAATGATGAAAACTTTATTTATTATTTTACCTCTGCTATTATTATTTTCTGGTTGTATGTTAAATTCAGATTATTATTTAGATGATACAACGATTATTAATAATACATATTTTAATGTTTCAACAGATACTTTAAATGGTATAGGTACTGCATTTGCATGTATTAATGAGAATGGAACTATCTTTAGACAGAATACCACTTGTGTTCCATAATTTGTCATTTGGTTATAAGCAAAACAAAAGTTTATATATTAATTAATTTATAATTTCTTTTATGCCTAAACTTAAAGATGTAGAAACAAATAAAAACTCTATGAGTTGGAAAGAGATTAATCTTAACAATATGGGAAGATCTATTAGTATATCAATTCCTAAGAGAGAATTAGAAGGATTTTTAAGTAAAGGCTATAATATATCAAAAGTTAAAATAACCTTTGATAAAAATAAAAAATTAAAAATTAATAAATCTATTGAAAATGGTACAAAAGAAAAAAATTAAAAAAGCAATAGTGCATAATTTTTTTTATGCAAAAGAAGAGGTAATAGCAAACAACTTACTATATAAGTGGTTTAATAAAAAAGATATTATTACTGTAGTTTTAAAAATTACAGATAGTAAAGGGGTTCCATATAAATTAAATGGTAGAATTGCAGCAGTAGGACAATTTGAAATAGTCTTAGATGAGGGTAAAAAAGATTTAAGAATTATCTATAAGCATGATATTTCTAGTATGAGGAAAAGAGAGAATGAATAAAGCAACGAACCAAATATTAATAGAAAAAGTGGAGAATGGATTTATAATACGTTCCCAGAGAACAGTAAATAGAAAAGTCTCATTATTTGGTGGCACAGGGGATTCTAGTGATAATTGTAGGTGGTATGTTGCTGCTAATGATAAAGAGGTAATGGAAGTCTTAAGAAAACAACTATCTACCCTTAAAACTTCTATAGAGATTGAAGAAGAACTAAAAAAAGAAGAAGAAAAAGAATTAGAAGCTGCAGACAAAGAGAAAGAGAGAGAATTATTAGAAGATGAAGAATAAAAAGAGATTAGAATTAATTAAAACTCTCAAATCTGAAATTAAGCAACTAAAAGAAGACAATAAACAGATATTAGTTGAAATTAAAAAGAAAACAGAAATACAAGACGATTTAACAAATAATTTAATAAATGAATTATTAAAAGAGGAATTAAAAAATGATAACAGAAAAACCAACTAAAGAAGAAGTACTAAAAATAATTACTCCAGAAGATGAGGGGTATAAAGCAAGTATGCTACAGGCAGAGAATATTTTAGATAATTTTCTATATGCAGATTTACCTTTAAATTCAATTATGGAGGAAGAAGAGTAGAATGACAAAAGAGGTAAAAGTTAGGAACGAAACAAGTAAAAGTAAAAATAACTTTTACCTTATCATATACAAAACAATTAAAAAAAATAAATCTATTTCTAGTATTTGTTCTAAATATGGTGTTAAGAAGCAGAATTTAACATTTTACATAAATAAACTTAAATTATCTGGAATAATTAAGAGAGTAGATAATAAAAATGTGTATTTAGGCTTTAAAATACTTCAAAACCTTACAGAAGAGCAATTAAAAGCAAAACTAAAAGAGGTAAAAGTAAGAGGTAAAAGTAAAAGCTCGTTAGGAACGAGGAACAAACCTATTACTAATTTACATGCTCTACAAATCAAATTCCCTATTTTAAGTGGTAAAATTAATGATAAAGATTGGGAAATTAAGGAAAAATTAAAAAATTGGATACCGAAATATACAAGTTTAAAAGAGTTAGGAGGATTAAGAATAAAAAATAATAACAACAAATCTATTACAGTATGGTCTTCTGAAAGAAATATTACAAATATTGATGAAATCCAAAACCTAGCTTATCAAATTAGGGCTTATATATATTCTTATTTCAAAAATAAACATAATGTTATTCTAGATCATCTGAATGCAGAAGTAAAAAACTTAGATGTTGCTACAGAAGATAAAAATGCCGAGTGTATGAGAGGTAAGGGAGAGAAATTTTGTTTAAATTTTAATAAAACTGCAGAAAAGATATTTAAGAATGATAGTAGAAAGGCTAAGGCATGGATAGATGGAACCCCATTTAGTTTTAGTGCAGAGACAAATGATACTGATTGGAAAAGGGAATATTTGAATATGCCTTTTAACATCAAACATTTAATTTATTCTCTTCCAGCTCTAGAAGAGTATAATGAGAACTTAAAATTACATATTGAAGTTCAAAGAGAGCAATTAAAAACACAAAAAGCTATTCAAATAGCTTTAAAAAGATTAGAAAAATGACAAAGGTAAGAGACACAAGTTTAAAGACTTATAATGAAATACAAGAAGAAGGAATTTATGATAGTAGAATGGATGAAGTATTAAATGCTATTAAACAAGTTCCTTTAATGACAGGCAGAGAATACGCTACAATAGTTTTAGGGTATAGTGATATGAATATAGTACGCCCTAGAATAACAGACTTAAAAACAGCAGGTTATATTATTGAGATTGGTAAACGTAAATGTAGTTGTAGTGGAAGGAGTGCTTATATTTGGGCAACTCTTAAAGGTGTAGAAAAGAATTTATTAAAAAAATTAGGTTTTCTGGAAAAGCAAAAAGACTTATATTACATTATTGAAAATGAGATTATACTTTATATGGATTTTAGAAAAGGTAAAAGGAGAAGTTATGCTTTTGATAATGATAACAATAAAGCAGATTTTAAGGATTTAGATATTTATAAGAGATTTAAGAAAGAATTGGAAGATAGGAAAAATGCTTAATATTAATTTTATGACTATAAAGAAAGTAGGTAAGAGGAGATTGCCTGAATTAGAAAATCCCTCAATTGTTCCAATTGTATCTATGTTAATTTATTCTAGTAATAATTCTAGTGGTATTGCAACAAAACTTAATAAAAATCAATCTGGAATTTATATACAATTAAAAAAATTAGAAGAAAAGAAATATCTTCTTTCCTCTAGTAGTGTGAAACCCTATTTCTCTATCAATTGGGAGTTAATAATAAAAGAATTTTTGTCTCATTGTGAAAAGTATATTAATGAAAAATATAAAACAAATCTAATTATCTCCACTAAAAAAGAACTTTATAATAATGAAATATTAATTAATTGTTTGAAAATAAGTTTTTCACATCCTAAAGTATTAGAAACAGAAAAAATAACTTTAAGAGACTTATTTGAAGAACTAATAGAGTCATTACTTTATTTAGGATTGAGAGGGATAAAAGATTATTATTTACTCGAGGATTTAAAGAAAAATAAAGATTACCCTACATTTAATAATTTAATATTAAAGATAGCTAATTCATTGTTAATAAAAAAAATAGAGCCTAAATCTCTTTTAATACCAGTTATTAAGTTACTTAATCAATAAAAAAGCAAACTAATTTACACTATACTCAATGAAAACAAAAGTTTATATATAGTAAGGTTTAATATGCTAATATATGGCACATAAAAATAAAGTATGGGGTTTATTTAAAGGTAAAAAATTAGTATCCGAAGATACTAATTTAAAAGATGCATTAATGGTTATTAATGGGAAGATAGTAAAAAATATACCAAAGAGAAAAAGAGGAGTTCTAGTAAAAAAAATAGGTAAAAATTATCTTTTATTACCTACAGGTTTTAATATTCAAGTAAAAACTATTTATGGTAAATATGATTTTTGGGATAATAATCCATTTAAAAATACACCAAGAGTCTCAATTAAAACTATACAAAATATTAGAAAATATAGAATTAATTAATTTTATTCTTTTGGGGTACTGGTGTAAATTAGGTTGGTAAATAAAAATGCTTAATATTAGAACTTTTGTTAATAAAAGATATTATGGGAACAATATTTTCTTTTATGGTTTAAAATATACTACTATCATTTCCTTTTATTTCTTAATGATATTAATATTAATTAGTAATTTAATTGTATTATTAAAAAATTAAAAGGGATTACAAATATTTATAAAAAAAAGAAATAATAGAAATATAAAGTCTTAGGACTTATAATAAAAAATGAAAAGAAAAAATCCTTTTTTCATACTTCGCATAATATAGAGAACACGAAAAGATTTATACTAATTCTAAGAAAATTAACAATTATCTACTCAAAAAGTACGATTAAGTTCGTGTATGTATTGAGTAGTACGAAAGACTTATAAAGAAAAGAGATATTATATTTATTAGACATTTTCTTAAATGTCTGGTTAAGAAAAATGAAAACTTGTTATTATAATGATTGTTACAAGACTTACAGAAGTGAAAGCCTTTGGAAAAGAGCAGCACAACTAAAAAAGTATTTTATAGTTGATACTGGACAGCTAGTTATAGGATTAGTTGTATTATTTTTAATGTTAGTAGGTATTCTTTAAAATGGTAGAAAATAATTTTATATCTATTGAAGATATATTAAAAGACTTAGAGAACCAATGTGAGATTAAAGCCATTAAAGACGAATGTGAAGAATGGGGGATAATTTGTTAGAAAATGGGAGATGGAATAATTAGAACAGAAAAAGAGATGGAACTTACCCATGAGTATATGGATCAGTTACATAAACAAAAGATGGTAGCTTTGGAGTTTATTAGAGCTACTGAGAAATTAAAACATGAATGGGAGATGGAGAGATTTAGGATAAGAAATGCCGAAATGAAGAAATTAGAACAGATGAAGAATTATAATAGGGGGTATAAATAAATGACTCCAAATGAATATAGAGAAAAATTAATAATAGCTCAAAACCAGAGCACAGTTGCAGCAGAACTAACTAAAATCTGGGTTTCTACTAATCCAAGTTATGTAGGGGAGAAAGAGATAATAAAGAAATTTATTTATTTTAGAGTTAATTTAATTAAAGATTTTGAAAAGAGGTATATGTAAGATAAAAAATGACAACACTTAGAGATTTATTAAAAGATGAGAACCAATTGGAAGCTGCAGAAAGAGATTTATCTCTTTTACTTGCAGTACTAGATTTGGAAGAAGTACACGCACCAGTATTTCCAATAGTAAAAAGTGTACTTGTAAATCACATGAAAAACACTTATGATTTAAGGGGAAAAGAACTTAATTTAGCAGTAGCAATGTATTCATTAGTTGAACCAAGATTGAGCTATTTGAGAGGCGATTAAAAAATGAAACAAATAAATATATTAAAAGAAATTGAAAATCAATTTGATTCAATTAATGCAAATTATGGTTCAAAAGAAGAATTATGTATATACTGTAAAGCTAAAGAATATGATTCTAAAGTAGGAGTTATACATTATTCTTTTTGTCCATTAATTAAACTTAGAGAAATAATAGAAAATGGGGAAGAAGTAAATAAGATTAGTTTAAAATCTTGGAGAAATAAAAAAAGAAGATGGAAAAACAAAAATTAATTAAGAATTGGAGTAAAGAGTTACGTAGGAATGGTTTTGATAATGGAGCTGATTGGAAATATATTATAAGAGAGGTAAGAAAGGGAGTAGGGATTAAAGTAGGCAGAAAACCTAAAAAGCTTCCAGAGTTTCTGACAATGGAAGAAGTCAAAAACCTTTTAAGTATTTGTTATAATTTACAAAACTCTAGAAATTCTATCAAGAAGGGTTTAATTATTGAAACTTTATTAAAAACAGGGATAAGAAATGCCGAGCTATGCAATTTAAGGATTGATAATATAGATTTCAGAACAGGTGTATTTAAAGTAGTTGAAGGTAAAGGAAAAAAAGATAGATTTGCTTTAATGCCTTCTTCTCTTTTGAATAAGCTTAAGATTTATCTAAATGGAAGGGAAAAGGGTTATCTATTTCTTAATGAGCATAGTAAACCTTTCTCTACTAGAACTATGCAATATATAGTTAAAGAGGTTAGAGAGAACGCAAAGATAAATAAACAGATCACTCCTCACACTTTAAGGCATACATTTGCTAGTATATTAATTAATGAGGGTATAGATATAAGGAAAATACAGAGATTATTAGGACATGAAGATATAAGTACTACTCAAATATATACTCATATATTACTTAATGACATGAAGGAGGAAGTCTTAGAAATTACAGACAAAATAAATTAAAGAATGGAAGAAAGATTTAATTTTTCAAATAATTATATTAAAATTAGAATGATAGGAGGAAAGATATATATTGAAGTTTGGGAGCAATGTACAGTATATTTAAGATTACAAGTTCCTTTAAGTCATTATGAATATATTATTTATAATAATGATTTTATAGTGAGGAGTAGAAATGAAAGAACTTAAATTATTTGAATGTTACGCAGGTTATGGTGGAGCTGCCTTTGGATTACAAAAAGCTAATATTAATTTTAAAACTGTAGGATTTAGTGAAATAAAAAAAAGTGCAATAGAACTTTATAATTTAAATCATCCTAATATAAAAAATTATGGAGATATAAATAAGATTAAACCAAAAGAATTACCAGACTTTGATATTATTACTGGTGGATTTCCATGTCAAGATGTATCTATGGCAGGTTTAAGAGATTTATCTAAAGGAAGAACAAATACAGTATTTAAAATGTTAGAAATAATTAAAGTTAAAAAGCCTAAATATTGTTTATTAGAAAATGTTAAAGGTGTTCTTTCAATGTTAGATGGGCAACTAATTAAAGAAATAGTAAGACAATTAAAAAATATAGGTTATGCAGTTTCTTATGAATGTCTTAATAGTAAAAATTATGGAGTACCGCAAAATAGAGAGAGGGTTTGGATTGTTTGTGAATTGAATAAAACTCCTTTTGGTTCTACGCCCTTTCCTAAAAAGGAGACAGAAACATTATTTGTAGAAGATATATTAGAGGATAAAGTTGGAGAAGAATATTACATTACTAACAAACAGTATCTATTTGCTAAAGAGTATTTAAAAAAAAGAAATGGACAAAATATTTCTAATAATATAAATAAACCTATTAGTATGTGTTTAACTGCAAGAGGACAAAAAAGAAGTTTACATGATGTTAATTTAATTATTCATAGTAAACAGCCTAGAACAAATACCTCTGGAAAAGGAGGTAGTGGGCATTTAATGAAAAATGATGGTTATACATATTGTTTATATAGTAAAAATTCTCAATATTTGGAATACAATAAAAAATTAAGAGTCTTAACTCCTAGAGAATGTTTTAGATTAATGGGCTTCTTTAATGATGAAATTAATTTAAATGGTATTAGTAAAAATCAATTATGGGAAGCAGCAGGAAATGGTTGGGATGTAAATTTAGTAAGTAAAATTTTTTCTAAATGGTTAAAATAAATATTAATAAGGAATACTCTTATTAATATAATCTATAATATTCTTTAATAAGAATGTCTATATTAATCTTAATTCAATATACTATAGAAAATTTTTGTCGTGAAATAAAAAGGATTGAGACACCCCATCTCTTCTACTGGAAAAATATTACCAAACGAAATACGTTTAAAGCTAACCCAGTGACTCTAAAAAAGCCTATACTTTACGCTAAATAGAATACTAATTAGAGATAAAAATTATATACTAAGCAAACTCTTTATAGTATTAAAAAAGTGACAGGGTGGCTCTCCTAGAAGCAGGAAAGAGATTTTTTTTAGTACATTTAATATATAATGCTACCTAGTCGCCTTCGTCTGTCGCTTTCATAATAAGTCATAGTCATTTTCCAAATAGCTTAAAATATAAGTGTACTGCTTAAAATCTTTAAGCTTTAACAACTTCTTATCTCTTTTGATTATGATTTAATCTATGACATTTAAGGTATTTAATTACGTCTCTCTATTTTACCTATTGTATAATATCGTCTTTAGCTTCTGACAAGTACCTATCTATTGTTCTTGTAGAGACTTTTAAGCTATTTGAGATTTGTTTATTAGTAACTTTATGCTTTTTAATAAGAAGTAATAGTTGATGGAAGTATTTTTTAACATTTCTAAGTCTTTTAACTTCCTTTTTGAACTCATTTAGTTCTTCTTCCTCTTTATAGATTCTAGCCCATTTCTTCTCTTGTTTCTTTTTCAAATAAGCCTTAGTTTCTATTGGATCAATTCCATTAAAATGCCCTTGATAAGAAACAATTTGATTGGGAATATCTGCATACCTAAGTTTAGGATTGTGTACGTATTCGCCTAAAGTGACTTTAATATCATTTCTAGAGATATACTTTTTCTGTATAGCGCTCCAAGACTTTTTACCTCTAGGAATTGTAATTAATTTATATTCTCCTCTAATTATATCTCCAGTTTCACTATCTAAGTCATAATCTACTTCAAAAATAAACAAAGCTCTAGATAAAACTAATGAGGGTAAAAATTCAGATATTTGAGGTTGAGCAAGAGCAATAATTCCAGATTCATCTCTACAACGTCTTAGATAGTTAAGAAACTCTTGTGTTTTAGGATCATTATGTTTATCTCTCCCCAAATCATCTTTAGATTCATCTAAATCTGAAATTCTACATTTTTGTTTCATTTCTAGATCGTAATGGATTCTATCATTTTGTAATTCTCTAATCCCAAAATGAACTAAATCTAATGTAAACTCATATTCTACAAGTTTAAATTTTTTTAAAAAAAACCAGAAAACGTAAAGTACTTGTCTCATAAAAAGACTTTTTCCACTACCCTCCCTACCAACAAACAACATTAAAGCGTCTAATTCTTGTGTTAAATGCTTAATTGATACAATAATATTCTTTACTGTATATTCATCCATATAGATATTTCCATTTGGACTATTAAATTTAGTAGGTGGATTCTTCAAAAACTCATCATATAATTTTTTATCTATTTTATTTTTTATCATTATGTATTTTCTCCAGTTAAATTAAAGCTTTTAGTATGATTATATATGGGGTTTGGATTTAACAAATCTTTACAAAGATAAGCGGGTTCATTTACAGTAAAATTTATTATTGATCCGTTAGGACAAACAAAAGTATATATTCCTTCTGATTCTTGTACTTGATTGATTTTAGTATAAATATCAATACTTAAATAAATTGCAGCAAAAAGGGAAAAAACCAAAAATCCCCAAATAAGCAGAGTATTATATAATTCTTTAGCCATTTATTATAAATAAAATTTAGTATTTATAAATATACTATATAAAATACCCAAATAAGATTATTTCTTAAGATTTATTTTCTTTTAAAAACTGAGTCTCCTTTTTTAGAATTAGAGGTATTTTTTAAAACATAATTTAAAAAATAAGTTTTTGCTTGTTTAGAAGTATTAAATAATCTTACTTTTCTTCCAAAAACATCTATATACCATTTTCCATGCCAAGTTCCTTTAACTTTCAATACTTTGTCCATTTTAGATAATTCTCTATATTTACCAATTTGTACTTCATCAACAGAATTGTCTTTACGATTTAATAAATATCTAGTTGTATTTCCTTTTTTCCATAAAACTTTATATCTTTGTACCATATACTTTATCAAATTTCAAATTTTATAAATCTTTGCTATTATTAAGCAGAATATTATATAATTTTTTATTCATATTCTAAATCCTCTTCGTGTGTTATTTCTAGTTCTTCTTGAAAATATTTTAAAATATCTTTCATATACGAAACTAAAGCTCTCATTTCCAAAGGTGTTAACTCATTACTAGTAAAACTCATTATCTCGTCTTTTTCTCTAGCTATTTGAAATAATATTTTTCTTTCTTTTTCCATTTCAAAACCACCTAAACATTAACCATTTTAATATTAATATTATATAATCATAGAAGAAGATAATTATTAATAATAAAATAACATAAATTATAATTTTACCCACTACATTAGATAAAACTCTTGAAAAGAAGCCAGGATAAGCTTTTTCATTTTTTTTATCATTATCTTTATCTTTCTTTCTAGTATTAATAAAGAACTGCAATCCCATTTCTTATAAACTAACTCCTTTCATTTTAGAGTTTTGTTCTTTATCTCTCATAATTTTTTTAACTTTAAATGTTAATTCTGCTTCTGAAAACTCATTACTAAGTATTTCTAGGACTTTAAGTAAAGCTTTCATACTTCTATATTGAAAAGCATGTACTTCTACTTTATTTTTATTTTTAGAAAAATCTTTTAAATATTTCTCTCCAAAAAGATTATCTCCTACCGAGTCTAATATTTTTTGAACTTTACTATAACTCTCAATAAATGCCTTTCTATTAGCACAAAATAGCCTTAACATAGCAAAAAACCTATTAAGATAAACTTTGTTAAAGTATGCTAGTTCTCCTATTCTTTCTATTTCATCTAGTCTTTTATGTGTATTATTAATAAAGACTAGCCAATTTTTCCACTCTGCCGATTTGTCATATTCATTACTATTCTTAGCCATAGTTATTTATTATAAATAAATTAAATTTATAAAGATTGTTTTTTTTAAATTAAGTAATAAAAAAAATGGTACGTACAAATAATAACTCAAAATTTGTAAGAGTAGGTAAAAAAGTAATTAGAATACCTACAACACAATCACAAAAAAAAAGATTTGAGAAAGTTGTAAATGTTGAACAAACAAGACTACAACAAGAAGCTTTAAAGAGAAAAGCAGCAGAAATAGATAATATTTTTATGGGCACTACATTTAATAGTGTTACTGAATTTAAACAAGAAATATCAAAAATCCCTACAGAAATAAGAGGATTAATGAAATTCAATTTAAATAAAGTAATTGAAATCCAAAAAAAAAGCATACAGCCACTATTTAATAGATTAAAAATAGCACAAGAGAGAGCAAGTACACAAAGTTCTAAGAGTAGTCGTAAAGGTTGGAATGCAGAAGCTAACGCATTAAGTAATCTAATTCCTCAACTTAAAGGTAAAATCCTTTCCTCTGGACAAGTAAAATCTATTTTAAATCAAGCTGGAAAGATTAGATCTGCAACACAAAATAAAGTAAAAAAAGAAGAAAAACAAATAAAATTAATTAATTTTAATACTAAAAGAGGAAAACAACAACAACTTAAAATAGATAAATTTATTGGAAAAGGATTAACAATAGGAGAATTAAGAAAAAAAGGATTATCTTTTAAAGAAATTAGCCAGATAGGGCAAGTACAATTAAATAAATCTCTTATACAAGATCAACAAAAACAATTCTCAAAATCTTTAGGGGGATTAGATAAATTTTTAACACCAGCACAAAAAAAGAAATTATTTATTTCTAACGTTTTAACCTCTAAAGTAAGTCCAATTCAAAATAAGTTATTAAAAATAGATAAAAATAAAAATTTAAATCCAATCCAAAAAGAAAATAAGAAAAGAGAACTATTAGGAATAAACCCAGGTAATCCAGAAAAGCAAGGATTATTTCCTAAATTAAGTAATCAAGAAATAAAAAATCTATTAAATACTATAGGTATTGTTCCAGCTACAAAAACTAATCCAGTTAGAAAATTAGAGAATTATTTAAGAAATGAGTATTTTAGAATAGCTAATAAACCAGCAAATCTAAGAACAAATAAAGAAAATGTCTTAATACTTTTACTAGGAGAAAGTGCAGCAGTAGTAGGCACAGTAAGAAAAGTACCAGGTGTAGTATGGAATGTAGTAACTGCTTTTTTTTCTCCAGTAGAAACAGTTAAAGGCATTTACAAATTAGCTACAGATAAAGCAACTCAACAAGAAGTAAGTAGATTAGGGGGAGAATTTGGAAAGAAAGTACAAAGAGGAGATCCAGACGCATTTAGTACATTTATGGCAGAAATGCTAGGAACTTTAGGAATAGGAAAAATAGGAGAAATAAAACAATTAGCTAAACTCAGTCCAAATTATGTTAAAATGGTTAATGGTAAATTTGTATTAAGAAAATTACCTAAAGAAACATTTACAGTTAAAGGAAGAGAGAGATTTTTAAAACAGAGAGTACAAAAACCATCTATAAAACGCCCTTTTAGTTCTATTTTAGATTTTTTGAAAGGTAGAAAAGCAGGACAATTTAAAAGATTCACAAAAGATCCAGGATTAATATTAAAATCTCAATCTGTAGAGAGTGGAGGTAAACCATTAAGTAAACAAATAGAATTAGCAGGAAAAGAAATAACTGCAGTAAATACAGCAAAAGAACAGCTGACAAGTTGGTTAAAAAGAAAACAAATAATAAGAAAACCTATACCCGGAGAAGATGATTTTCCTAACTCAATTAAAACAATATTAAATAAATTTGATAATGGAAGAAAATTAACTTCTAGTGAATTTGCTAGAGTGAACAAATGGTTACAAAAGAACATAGCACCTAACATTACTTTATTAGAAAGAAGTCTTTATTTAGATCCAGAGAAAGGGGTTAGAATAAGTAGATTAGGAATTGATAAAACTAGAACAGCAACTTTAAGAGATATTCTTAGAGGTAATTTTAGATTATTTGATAGACAAAAACCTCAAGTATTAATTTTTGAAAATGTAAAAGTGGCTAAATTTCCTAAAACATTAAAAGATATTGAAGCTAAATTAAAAGCAGGAAAACAACTAACAACAAAAGAAACTAATAGACTTATTGCATGGCAGATTAAAACAGGCTCTGGAAAATTTAAACCCATTGGAAGCACAATTTATAGAGGAGGAATAGAATTAGAAGTTACATTAGCTCCAGGAGAAGTTATTAAAAGAATAAAACAAATAGGGTTTACATTTATTGAAGGTAAAAAGGTTAATTTTGTAACTGCAGAGGTATGGAAACCCACTAAGGCTTTATTAGAGAAGATAAATAAAGCTAAGGAAGGTAAACTTACTAACAAACAAATAAAAGCTCTAGAAAAGAGTTTAAGTAAGAAATTAGGGAGAAAGATAAGAGTAGAAACACCAAATCTTAAAAAATTTGATAGAAAAGCTTCACGAGAGAATTTACCAATATTAAGAGTTAAAGGAAAAGCTATTAGAGTTTTAACAAGTGTAAGAAAATCCACTCCAAGAAAATCTACTCCAAGAAAGCCCACTTCAAGAAAACCCACTTCAAGAAAACCCACTCCAAGAAAACCTACACCAAGAAAATCTACACCAAGAAAATCTACTCCAAGAAAGCCTACACCAAGAAAATCTACTCCAAGAAAACCCACTCCAAGAAAACCTACACCAAGAAAACCCACTCCAAGAAAACCCACTCCAAGAAAACCTACACCAAGAAAATCTACTCCTCCTACTAGGATAATTCCAATACCTAGATCTAAGAGTTTAAAGAGAAAAGGTAAAAGAACAGGTTATATTATTCAAATCAAAAAAGGAAACAAAATAGTAGGAGTAACAAAAAAATTACTTCCAAAGAATAGAGCAATTAATTTAGCTCGTAAGATTGTAGATAGAAATGCTAGGGCTTCTCAACAAATAGTAGTAAGAGGAGTTACAGATATTGAAGATGTTAAAAATACAGTATTGAATAATAAGTTTAGATTAAAGAGAAGTAACAATAAAAAAGTTAGACTTGAAGTAGAAAAGAGAAAATATAGGATAGATAGTAAAGAAGAAAAGATAGAACTATCTAATAAAGGTAAGACTAGGAAGAGTAAAACTACTAAATTAAAGCCTAAGAAAGTCAAAAAGACTACTAAAAAGATTAGAAAGGGTAAAACTACTAAGAAAACTAAAAAGTCTCCTAAAAGACACTCTAAAAAGAGAAGATGAAAAAACTAATTTATATTTTAAATTATATTTCAATATTTTTAGTTTTTATACATGTCTCATTTACATTAATTACTAAACTATTTTTCACAGACATATTTTATACTATATTTTTTGGAAGTTATTTAATAGCAGCAGTAACAGGAATAATTATTTATAAAAAATCAAAAAGACTAAGTATATTATTTACTTTCTTAGGGTATTGTTTTTTATTTTTTCAATTTTATTCTTTAACAGCTCTCTAAACATAAACTTTTTATAGTATTAAATCTCTATTTATATTGCCTCTTTCTTGCAAGAGGACTCTTAGCCAGATAAATTAGGACTCTATTTGCCTTAAAGTTCCTAAAATCTTTCTTTTTTCCTCTTACAAAATGTTTATATAGTGTATTCTCTGTGTATTTCTTACCTCCAAGTGTGGAGTAACGCTTAATGCTTTTAAAATGGTAGATTTTAAAGGGCTACTACAAGGTATGTCAACAGTGCAAAGATTCGCTGGAGCTATGCTAGGTGTGTATGGAGTATTGATTATTGCAACAATATTCTTAGGTATATTGGTAGGTGTTGGACAATCAATTACAAGTGTACCAAGTACTTTTAACACAACTCTAGGCTCTATCGCAGCAAATTACAACTCGCTTGTAACTACACTGTTTGATCCAGTTTCACTAATGATTCAGTTAATCATTGTTGTAGTACTATTAGTAATCTTCTTCAAAGGTGGATTA
>Ga0114931_10003143_pt1 | contig 20963 bp, 21 predicted proteins | sample 2SBtaG_FD_89579 | JGI IMG/M metagenome (GOLD analysis project Ga0114931, IMG submission 89579) | Deep subsurface microbial communities from Kolumbo volcano to uncover new lineages of life (NeLLi) - 2SBTROV14_V59a metaG | ecosystem: Environmental > Aquatic > Marine > Volcanic | place: Kolumbo...
GACGTACCGACATAGTGCAACAGCCTGCTCTGCTCATCTCGAACTTCAGTAATGGTAAGCCATTCAGCATACAGGCTACCGTCCTTGCGCCGATTCCAGAGCTCACCACTCCATTGCCCCTGCTCGGCGATCGTATTCCACATATCACGATAGAACTGCGCTGTCTGATTTCCGGATTTCAGTATGCGCGGACTTTGACCGATGAGCTCTTTTACTGTGTAGCCGGTCATGGCCTCCATGGCGGGATTAGCTCGTAGAATGATGCCCTTGGCATCCGTAATGAGGATGCCGGCATGGGTCTGGAAGGTAGTCGCAGCCAGGCGTAATTCCTGCTCATCCAGCGTGCGCTGGGTAATATCCTGCAGGGTACCGGAGAAACGTAATGGCTGCCCCTGCCCATCGTAATCGGTGTTACACATCAGGTGCACATGTTTAATTCGACCATCCGGCATCAACAAGCGATGATTGATATCGAGCCGTTTATGTTCGGCAACAGCGTCCTTGATCGACTGGGGTATGCGCTCCCTGTCATCCGGATGCAATCGATCCATATAACATTGTTTCAGATCCTGCCCCGGAGAGCCTGTTACTTCCAGGATATAATAGGTTTTTTTTGATCAGTCCATGACCTCGCTGACCGGATCTATTTCCCAGTAGCCAATATGCATGCTGCGCTGCACTTCCTGCAGCTGTTGTGTCTGTAGTTCCATGGTGAGCTTGATGAAACAGGCTTCGGAGACATCTCGGAATACCAGCACCAACCCGAGGCATCTGCCCTGTCCATCCAGGACAGGGGTAGCGTTATGCGCGATGTTGTATTCCTGGCCGTTGCGGGATTTCAATAAGGTGTGATCGTCCAGCCCGGTAACCTGGCCATGCGCCAATACACGACTGACCGGATTTTCCAGTTCATCGCCGGTTTCGGCATTCACTAAATGAAAAATATCCTGTAGCGGGCGGCCATTGGCCTCTGTCAGACTCCACCCCGTCAGGTGTTCCGCTACGGGATTCATAAAACTGACAATACCGACTGGATCCGTGGTAACCAGCCCATCACCCACGGATGCCAGGGTGACACGGTTGAGACTATCCCGCACCTGACCCTGTCTCACGGTGAGACGCTGGTAGATTAAAATAAGCAGCCCTGACCAGGCACTGAACAGGACAACGCCCAGGACCAGCAAGCCGGCGGCCTGCAAACCATCATGCATCTGCTGGTGCAAATAAGACTCGTCTCGATCCAGTGCATACATGGCCTGCAAAAACTGGCGATTACTCTCCAGCAATTGCTCGTACAAATGCGTTTTATCGGTATGGGCCAAATCAGGATGTTGAGTAAAGGAAACAATAACCTGCTTCCAGTTGGTAAAAATGGCGAGATATTCTTCGAAATGCGCCTGCAATTCGGGTTCGGTGACGGCCATATGCCGATAATCATCAATCCTACGCTCAGAGTCAGCCAGGATGCGGATGATTTCCCTACGCCAGTTAGACATGGTCTTTTCCACCAGGGTGTCATGCACACCCATCAGATCCAGCATGGATCGGCGCACCCTATCCAGCATCTGGATGGTCGTTTGCGCCTGATAACCTCGCTGTATTTTTGTACCTAGATCCAGAGACAGACTGACACTTAACATGGCCAGGAAACCAAGTAATGCCAGAAACCAGAAAATGTGAACAGAAGGACGACTGCGCTGACTCAGACCAGTTTTCCAGTAGCTTTTCAATACCATATATACTGCTTTTCCTTTTTAGTGTTGGGGGTGAGTATATGTAGAGCAATATAGAAAGGCATCCCGGCTTTGTTCACCCTGGTTCAATTCCCTGAACATACAGCTGTTCAGAAAACAACCTGGTTGTTTCGCTGGTGTTTTAATCAATTGACTATAGACAATATAGGGGAAGTTTGCCTCATTTAATTGAATGAGTTTATTAAAATTTTCCTAAATATTAGCGAGTTAGTGGGTTAGTCCAGGAAATGATTCTGATATCAGACCCAGAACAGACGAGGCGCTGAAGCGTACATATAATAATGTGGAAACTCTGATTAATTCAGCGTTTCCGCAGCACAAGGCTGTGCTGCTCTGATCATTCACGGATTCAGGTATTAATCTACTGGTCAGGCCGTGGCTGCATGACGATCCTAAAAATGACAGTGGTTACCGTTTAGGCCTCAACGCCAACACCACCAGAATAACCAGCGCCAGCAACAGGAATAATTCGATCAGCATCAGTCTTTTGTGTAATACACCCCGGGAATCCAGCTCTTCTTGATCTTGCTGGTTTTATCCAGGCCTTTTTCGTTCTCATCGAAAAAAGTAAATATGGCCCAACCAATTCTGACCGCATCACCGTGATGCAATACCTGCTGCTCGATTTTCTTTTCGTTCACAAAAGTACCGTTGGTGCTTCCCAGGTCCGAGATAGTGAAAATGGCCTGGTCATTTTCGCTGGAAACCGAAATGCGGGCATGGTGACCACTTACGGCAAGGTCATCTATAAGCACTTGGTTGTCACCACTGCGGCCCAGGCCCAGGCCAGCGTCAGTGATTTCGAATCGATTGGTGACGACGTTATCAACGGTTTGTATCAGCATTGCCATGGTGTATCAAATCCATCCTTTTAAGGGAAATATAGTAGCAGCACACTTTAATAAATAACATGATCTATCGGTATATAAATATTTTTTAATTTAATAAATATCTTTTGATCGGGAATCCCATGTAAAATTGATCGATATCATCATTTCGATGATTTAAAAGCATATAATTTCGATGGCTGGCAGGATACCGTCTCTCTTTTGATGATTGTTTTGTAAGGATTTTTATCATCATTGCAGGAAAATTGAGACATCTCTCTGTTTGGGTTATGCCACAGAATAGCGGTTAAATCGGGGATTCCACGCATCATACCGTCATTTGCATCAGACTGCAGTTTGATATGGCATAGCTTATACCGCCGTACCCTTTGAATCGCAAGAGGAGAAAGCTCGTGCAAGCGACGCAAGACCAACAATATAACTTCGAAGTCGTCAAATGGTTTTCAGTAATGGCAGTAGTTTATCTGGTAGTGGGTACTCTCGTGGGTGTCTACATTGCCTCAGAACTGGCCTGGCCCTTCCTGAACTTTGACATCCCCGAAATCACTTTCGGCCGGCTTCGTCCTCTGCATACCAATGCAGTTATTTTCGCCTTTGGCGGATGTGCCCTGATGGCAACCGCTTACTATTCCGTTCAGCGTACCTGTGGTACCAAGCTGTGGAGCAACAAACTGGCCTGGTTTGTTTTCTGGGGATGGAATGCCATTATCGTGGCCGCTGTCATCACCCTGCCACTGGGTATGACCCAGGGTAAGGAATATGCTGAGCTGGAATGGCCTATCGATATTGCCATTGCGGTTGTGTGGCTGGCTTACTCGATCAACTTCATTATGACCGTAGCCAAACGTAAAACCTCACATATCTATGTATCCAACTGGTTCTTCATTGGCATGATGGTGATGATCACTTACCTGCACGTGGTCAACAGTCTTGCTATTCCTGTGAGTGCTTTCAACTCCTATTCGGTCTTTTCCGGAGTCCAGGATGCCATGATCCAGTGGTGGTGGGGACATAACGCGGTAGGTTTCTACCTAACTGCGGGCTTCCTCGGCATGATGTACTACTTCGTTCCCAAACAGGCTAATCGCCCGGTTTTCTCCTATCGTCTGTCCGTGTTGCACTTCTGGGCACTGATGTTCGGTTACGTATGGCTGGGTGCGCATCACCTGCAATACACTGCTCTGCCAGACTGGACCGGTTCACTGGGTGCTGCAGTTTCACTGGCGATGATCATTCCTTCCTGGGGTGGCGCGGTGAACGACATGATGACCCTGTCCGGTGCCTGGGACAAACTGCGTACCGACTATGTTCTGCGCTTCCTGATTATGTCGCTGGCCTTCTACGCCATGTCCACATTCGAAGGCCCGGTTATGTCAGCCAAGACTGTTAATGCGCTGTCTCACTACACAGACTGGACCATCGGTCACGTACATTCCGGCGCTCTGGGCTGGGTGGGTATGGTTGCCGCCGGTGCGCTGTATCACATGATCATGCGCCTGTGGAACACCGAAATGTATTCCGCCAAACTGGTAAACACCCACTTCTGGATGGCCACGATCGGTACCGTTATTTACATCATCGCCATGTGGGTATCCGGCATCATGCAGGGTCTAATGTGGAGGGATTACACCGAGTTCGGCACCCTCACCTACACCTTCGCAGAATCTGTCGCTGCCATGCATCCTTTCTACGCTATGCGTGCTGTCGGCGGCATGATTTACTGGGCCGGTGGTGTTGTGATGCTGTACAACGTGATCATGACCATCCGTCAGGCAGTTTCCGCCAAACAGTCAACACCTGCCGCTGCAGCAGCCTGAGGAGAGGATAAGAAATATGTCTAGTTCAAACGATACTCGATTCCAGGACAAGGTCGAACGTAACGTATTCCTGCTGGTATTGCTCCTGATGGTATTACTCTCCGTCGGCGGTATTGTGGAAATCGTTCCTCTGTTCTATCTCAAGGACACCATGGAGTACAACAAGTACCCAGCCGTTGTCTGGCATCGCAAAGCCGGTGAAAGTCTGAATGACTGGCAGCCGGGTGATGGGGTTCGTCCTTACAAACCGCTGGAAGTTGTCGGTCGTGAAATCTACATTCGCGAAGGCTGTTACCTATGTCATTCACAGATGATTCGCCCCTTCCGTGATGAGAAAGAGCGTTACGGCCATTATTCCCTGGCTTCCGAGTCCATGTACGACCATCCGTTCCAGTGGGGTTCCAAACGTACCGGTCCTGACCTGGCGCGTGTGGGAGGCAAATACTCTGATGAATGGCACTTCCAGCATCTGACTGCACCGCGTAGCGTTGTTCCTGAGTCCGTCATGCCCAACTACCCCTGGCTCGCCAAGAACGTAGTGGACCCGGGTGACGTGAAAGCCATGATGAGAGGACTGCGAACCGTAGGTGTTCCCTATACAGATGCCGATATAGCCAGTGCAACTGATGATGTCAGTGGCAAGACCGAGCTACAGGCAGTCGTTGCTTACCTGCAGGTTCTGGGCACCATGGTTAAGTTCGATGAATCCATCGACTACCGTGACTGATATGGGTGATTACTTCAAAACCGAATGGGCTGCCATGACACTCAACGACTGGGTCGGATTGATTGTCACCGTGGCAACCCTGGGTTTAATGATCTGGGCCTATATCTACGCATTAAGTCCGAAAAACAAAGAAAAACTTGAATCACAACGTCACATCCCACTGGATGATGACAATGATGCAGAGGATACAAAACAATGAGCGATCACAATCCGTTCCCCGGTGAAAACAACACCGGTCATATCTGGGATGAAAGCCTCAGGGAACTCAACAACCCACCGCCTACCTGGTGGCGAATTGGCTTCCACGCCAGCTGGATTTTTGTCGTGCTGTATACCCTTATCTATCCTTCCTGGCCGCTGGTTCACAGCCACTTCAAAGGCCTGATTGGATGGACTTCCATTGGTGAATACAAACAGGACATCAACAAGCTGGATGATATCCGTGGACCGTTTGAAAAACGTCTGAAAGATATGACACCTGCTGCCATTCTTGCCGATAACGAAATGAAAGAGTACGTAGTGCATTCCGCCAAAGTATTGTTCGGTGATAACTGCGCCGCCTGTCACGGTGCAGGTGGTCAGGGTAACCCCGGCTTCCCGGTACTGGCCGATGACGACTGGCTCTACGGCGGCGATATCGACACCATCGTAACCACCATTACCGGTGGACGCCAGGGCATGATGCCGGCTCACGCTGCCATGCTGACTAACCAGGAAGTGGATAAACTGGCACATGCCATTCTGAATGGTACAGTGGCATCCGAATCCCTGTTCCAGGAAAAAGGCTGTTTCGGCTGTCATGGTCCTGACGCGAAAGGCATGCATGCCCTTGGCTCAGCCAACCTGTCCGATAAAATCTGGCGCTTCGCTGCCAAGGATCAGCTTGCCAGCATCAAACAGACCATCATGCATGGTGTGAATGATACCAGCGACAAGCAGACCCGCAATGCAGTGATGCCTACTTTTGGCGGCTCAAAACTGTCCGACACCGACATCAAGAAACTGGCGGTGTATGTCTACTCTCTGGGTGGAGGACAGTAATAGCAGGCGCATCCTGATTCATTAACCGCCCGCTTCCCAGCCTGGAGCGGGCAAGTAAAACCTGGGGGGGTATTACTATGGATGCAGTTGTAATTGGCTCAGTACTAACCATCATCGGTTGTTTGGCAATTCTGGTATATGTCGGTATCAAGATCGGCAGGGAAATCAACAAGCCACACTCCGACCACTAACAAAGGGAGGCAACACGCCTCCCTTTTTTATTTGCCTCGAAAACGCTATTTATTGCGCTGTAACAAATACTTTTGCCATTAGCGCCCACTAATATATGTTATAATTTTTCGGATAATTACTATAGGGATTATTAACTTACAGATGGAAGGGATTTACTGATTTCAGGAAGCCTGGCCAATCGTAAAAGTGCTTCCCCTACTGCGAGAATTAAGATATTGGACACACAGAACAGCCAGATCCATCAGCAAAAAGCTGCCGAAGACCTGTACCAGGAAGCTGAATTCTGGCACGTCAATACAGGTGACCAGCTCATCCATGCCAAACGCATGCCGGGGCACTTCAGAAAGATCAAATGGCTCACCATGTCTGTGTGGCTGGTGTTTTTCCTGGGTCCATATTTACGCTGGGGCGGCCACCAGGCTGTGCTACTCGATATTCCCAATCGAATGTTCCAGATTTTTGATATTACCATCATGCCGCAGGATGTCTGGCTGCTGGCAATGGTACTACTTTTCTTCGCTATTCTGCTGGCGGCAGTCACGTCCATCGCCGGGCGCGTATTCTGTGGCTACTTCTGTTTCCAGACTATCTGGACCGATATTTTTACACTCATTGAGGAAAAGCTGGAAGGCAATCCCGCTCAACGCCGCAAACTGGATAAGGCGCCGATGGATGCTCGGAAATTTCGCATCAAAGCCATCAAACACAGCATCTGGATTCTGATTGGCGCCCTCACCGGTATTTCCTTCATTGCCTGGTTTACGGATTCCCACCAGCTATGGGTAGACTTACTGACTGGCCATGCCTCCTTCCTCGAATACGCGACCGTTGCGCTGTTCACTACAGGTACGTATATACTCGCCGGTTTTATGCGCGAACAGGCGTGTTTCTGGTTATGTCCCTATGCACGTATCCAGGGGGTGATGTACGATACCCAAACCGTCCTGCCAACTTACGACTACTACCGCGGCGAACCCAGAGGCAAACTGGTAAAAGGCCATCCCGCAGAAGGCAACGGCGACTGCATCTCCTGTAATCAATGTGTAGCTGTATGTCCCACCGGTATCGATATTCGTCACGGACAACAGGAAGGCTGTATTACCTGTGCCCTGTGTATCGACGCCTGTGATTCGGTAATGGATAAAATTGGCAAACCCAGAGGCTTGATACGATACACATCCCTTGAGGAAATTGAAGGCAAGGAAGTTAAACCCATCCTGAAACGGCCTCGCGTGTTGATCTATTTCGGCATCATGACCCTTGCTATCAGTGGCTTACTGTATGGCCTGACTCACCTTGGCACGATTGACCTTAAGGTACTGCATGAACGCCAGCCCCTGTATGTTCAATTGAGTAATGGCGACATCCAGAATCGATATACGCTCAAAGTCCTCAATAAAACTGATAAGCCTATGCATATCAGTATTGCTGCGGATGGACCGGAAGGTATGACTGTCCAGGGCATCAAAGAAAAGGCTCTTCTCCACGCTAGCCGGTTGAGCAGTTATACTGTGTTCCTGCGCATACCCAGAAGCAGCCTTAAATCCCATCGTACTCCGGTTACCTTCCGCGTCAGTTCATTCGAGAAATACGACGATACGACTGAATATGAAAGTATGTTCTTTGGTCCCAATAAAGGCTCCGCATTATGAAAAGCAACAGTTTCTCACAAGGTAATCCCCGCGCATGGCGTAACCCATGGGTCATCGGATGGATCACCCTGATCGTCATCGTACTGAGTGTCAACGCTTTTATGATATCCATGGCCTACATTACCAATCCGGGCCTGGTGAGTAAGGATTATTATGAACGTGGCCGCGACCATGAAAAGAACATCGATAAAAAACTCGCAGCGCGAAAAGCACTGGGATGGACTATTAATACCCAGTTCCCCGATGAGCCGGTAATGCAGCGGAGTGAACGTTATCGTTTTAGTACAGTTGATTCAAAGGGCCTGCCATTGAATGGCGCCACCGTATTTCTCCATGCCTATCGCCCTGCCGATTCAACACAGGACTTCAAGCTCAGCATGGGTGAAACCACACCCGGCTTTTATGAAGCCAATGTCAACTTCCCCCTCAAGGGTCTGTGGGTACTGACAATCCACCTGCAAAAAGGTGATGACGTTTACAACTTCACCAAACGTATCAGCGTTCAGACTCAATAACGTTTCATGCCTGATGATGCGACAGCCAGTGATGCTGAAGTAGAACAAACCTGTTTCCACTGTGGACTCCCGGTCCCCCGTGGAACAGATTTTTCCACACCCATAAAAAACATCTCACGCCCGTTTTGCTGCCAGGGCTGCCTGTCGGTCTGTAAAATTATTTATGACGCTGGCCTGGAAGGTTTTTATGACCGAACACCAGACGGCCAGTTACTCGCACCTCCGCCGGAACCACCCAAAGACATCGATCTTTTCGATATTGACGAAGTCCAGAAAGAATACGTACAACAACAGGGTCAGGAGCGGGAAATTCATTTACTGGTTGAAGGCATTCACTGTGCCGCCTGTATCTGGCTCATCGAACGTAGCCTGATGAAATTACCTGGTGTCATCGAAGTCAACGGCAACCTGGCAAACAAAAAAGTACAGGTACGCTGGAACAACCAGCAAATTCGTTTATCAGACATCATTCGCCAGCTGAGCCATATTGGTTACGCCGGGGTACCTTACGATCCGGATTCCGCGGAAGGTATTATTAACAAACAGAACCGGGCACTGTTATTACGCATGGCGTTCGCCGGCTTTGCCATGATGAATCTGTTATGGGTTTCTATCGCCTTGTATACCGGTGCGGATAAAGGCGAATTCCGCAGCCTGTTTCACTGGGTTGGATTTTCCCTTGCCACGCCAACCCTGCTGTATTCCGGCTGGCCATTTCTCAAAGGCGCCTGGACCGGTCTAAGGAAACGGCATCTCACCATGGATTTACCGATTGCACTGGGAGCGACCACGACCTATTTATATTCGGTCTTCATCACCATCACCCAGTCGGCTATCGGTGAAGTCTACTTCGACACGGTGGTTAACTTCCTGTTTGTCATTCTGGTGGGACGTTTCCTGGAAGCAAAATCCAAACGTCACGCTATTGCATCCACCCAGCGGCTGATTAATTTACAACCCAAGGTCGCCAAGGTGATTCGAGGCGAAGACATCGAAATCATCCCGGTTAAAGCGATAAAGCCCGGTGAAACGGTACTAATTAAACCCGGTGACCACGTACCGGTTGACGGCAAGATTATCGATGGAGACTCCGAAATCAATGAGTCCATGCTGTCCGGTGAATCACTCCCGGTACACAAACATATCGGCGATAAGGTACATGCCGGTACCATCAATACCGGCAATACCATTAAGGTTCAGGTTGAAACCATTTTAAGTAACACCACCCTGGGAAAAATTATTCACCTGATTGAACATGCCCAGGCCACTCGTGCGCCGATCCAGTGTATCGCCGACCGAATTGTTCCCTGGTTCGTCGGTGTCACACTGTTACTGGCAGGGATTACATTTTTGTGGTGGTTACCGAACAGTTTTGAACATGCACTGCTGGCTTCCACTTCGGTGCTTATTATTACCTGCCCGTGCGCGTTTGGCCTGGCCACACCCATGGCGATTGCAGTAGCATCTGGCGTCGGCGCCCAGCAAGGCATACTCATAAAAAACGGTGCCGTGCTGGAATACCTGTCGGGGATTAAACATTTTGTGTTTGATAAAACCGGTACCCTTACGCGTGGAAAAATGCAACTAAGGGATATACAGACGGACAATGGCGACGCCAATGAATTACTCACCCTGGTAGCAGCGGTGGAGAACCTGTCCGAACATACCATTGCCAAAGCCATTACTGAAGCCGCACAGCAACGTAAGCTCGCATTCAAATCCCTGGCGGTTTCCCAATTTATAAACCAACCCGGCTTTGGTGTTATGGCGAAGGTTGAGCAACAGACCCTGTTAATCGGCAATCAGAAATGGCTACAACAACACCATGTTAAACTGCAGCCTTCGCTCCTGGACAAGGTCAGCAAACTGGAACAGGATGGCATTACCTGCGTCCAGATTGCGCTGGACAACCAGCACCAGGGCTTTATTGCCATCGCCGATGAACTACGTCAGGACGCCGCTGAATTGATTACACACCTGAAACAGCAACAGATGCAGCTGGTACTGTTAAGCGGCGACCGGCAAGCTGTTGCTGATGCTACAGCCAGAGAGCTGGGTGGCATGAAAGTCATTGCTGAAGTGCTACCGGACCAGAAGCAGCAGGTTATTCGATCACTGCAACAACAGGCACACCAGGTAGCCATGGTCGGTGATGGTGTCAATGATGCACCAGCCCTGATGCAGGCGGATATCGGCATCGCGCTGGGATCAGGGACCGATGTATCCATGGACAGTGCTGACATCATCCTGCTAAACGACGAACTCAACAAGGTAAAGCAGGCCAGCGAGCTGTCTCGCCGTACCTTAAGAACCATCAAGCAAAACATCGGTCTATCCATTGCCTATAATCTGATTATGGTTCCACTGGCTATGGCCGGCTTCATAACCCCGGTGGTAGCAGCCGTATCCATGCCATTCAGTTCGCTGGCAGTTATTTTCAATGCAGCAAGAATACGCAATTTATTTCGCAAGCGCTAACACGACAGGTAAGCACGAATGGATGTAATCTACGGCCTTATTCCTCTGATGATTATTCTCGGACTGGTGGCAGTCATTATTTTTATCTGGTCCGTTCGAAGTGGACACTATTAAGACCTGGACGGTGATGCCAATCGCATCCTGATGGATGACGATGATCCCCTGTTACCGGAAAACCAGAAGAAGAAACATGACAAACGCAACTGGCCGGATGCGGACTAGTGGAATTCTATTCAAACTGCAACACGGGCATGCCAGCGGATCAGCTTCAGAACACATTGCACATCAGTAATCTGCCAGACTACTGCCAGGCAGTTGACACAGTGCTGGAAGCTCGTGGTGATAAAGGCAGGATTTACTGCATCTGGGGGGAATTTGAAATTGCCAGAGAACGTATTAACGGTGGATTAAGATTCACCCTCCCCGGCTGTCCTAACAGCCTCGCCTGGACCATTACCACAGGTCATGACCCCGTACCTGAAATCACTGTGATTCACCTGACCATCAGTCGTAAAGAACATGACCCGGACTTTATTGAGTCCATCCAGGCATTCGTCTCTGATCTCAACCAGGGACTGATGACGTTTTTTCAGCGTGAGCAGCTCAAAGCTGATGCCGGTTAGGTTTCAGAAATTCACCGGCATATAGAAAAACACAAACCGCCCGTCATCGAAATCAATTTTCAGTTTAGCTCCATGGTAGATACCGTAGTCTACATAACCGGGAACGGCGCTGTCGGCATGGCATTCACTGGAATGTTGTGGCGACTCAAAATCCCGATCTCGGTCATACCAGGATAGCAGCATATAATCCCCCAGCTGTTTATCGGCGTGCTGGTTCGCCAGCGTCATGGCTTCCTGGTAGTTGCTCAGTGGTGTGTCGGAATGTATCTCAATAATTTCAATGCCGCTGTAGTCGGGCGAATGCGGTAAAGGGCAAACAGGGTCATCAGTCATTTTGTTTCTCCCGTCCATACTGCAAGGACATAAGCATCAGTTTATACAGCAACCAGAGCATAGCAAGCGGTAACACCAGGGTTTGCAGTACAAATACGACAATCATATCAATGACCTGGGATGATATTTCACTCACCGCCTGCTTAAGTTTTTCCAGCTGTGCTTTAATATCCAGTGCATTGGTGGTGGATTGCCACATGCTGCTCATACGATCCAGCACACCCTGCTGCTGTGCGGGTGATGCTCCAGGTGTCTGAGACACCTTTTCGATATTATCGGATGTGGATTCCAGGCCCTGCATGGAGGCTACATAAGTCGGTTCAAGAAATAACCGGTACACCGCTTCGTTCGCCAGCGCTATCAGGGGAATACCAAATCGAATAATCAACAGCACCAGCACCAGTCGGGGAATCCATAATTTAACCTTGGCATGCAGGTAGTCTGATTTCCACAACATAAGCAACGCCAGTAACAACATCAGGCTTAAGGCAATGCTTACACCGATCGACGAAGTCATACTTAGAAAAATACGTTGCATACCCAAGGAGGTGCCAGCCGCCAGCACAATCCATGAAAACCGTTCAACCAGGTCATTCACAGGATCAAGAATTTGTCCCGGAGTAAAAGTTACCCCCACGCCCACCGGTTCCACTGCCAGTTCGGTACCCTGAGCAACGGAAATAATGCCATTCAATCCACGGGCAATGCCGTAAGTCACCAAGGCGCGCTTCAACCCCTGTTCGGTATAGTCTCGTCCCAGATCATCCAGACGCTGGTTAAACGCCAGTAACATACTTCCCAGCAGCAAGCCGCTCAGGAATATTCGAAGTAACATCATAATCGTGATTTTATTCATTGTTCCAGCTGCATTAACAGTTCAAACGCCTGGCGGATACTGACAAACTGCATTCTATCGCCACCTTTATCCGGGTGATGCTCACTGATGAGCTGGCGGTAACGGGTTTTGATTTCCCTGATATCCACCCTCTTATCAAGACCGAGAACATCCAGCGCATCCTGACGGCTATTAGTATCATGATAAGCCGTCCAGAAGGAATGCAGTAAGGCATTGACATCTTCCAGCTCCGTTTCTGCGTAGTGCTGCCAGTCCAGATAATAGTCACGTAAGGCAGATACCGTCGATTCAGACAGGCCTGTCTCCGGGGTTTCTGATGCCGGTAAAATAATGATATCCAGCGGATCAATAGACAGATACTCATTCTGCAGCAAGAGTTCATCCTGTAACTGGTACAGCGCGTTCATGACCAGGAAATGCTTTCTGAACAGACGCAGCTCGTAGCTTAAGATGTCAAAATCCGGAATGAGCGTTTCAGGCCGGACACGGGACATCAGCTCATACTCGGTCAGATGGGCCGCATTTCGCAGGACATCATGAACAGACTGTACCAGGGGATTAAAAATACGGACACCTCGTCATACGTCTTCGCTTGATCACAAGATCAAGTATAGAGAAATACTGGCAGCATGTCCCTGAGAAGCACATGCATATGCTAAATAGCTTTAATAAAGTAGCATAAGTCATTGTTTTTTAATTATTACAATAGAGACGCTGATTCCTCTTAATTAAGAATAACAAGCATCTCCCTACTCATGTACTAAACTGGTATTAGCGAAGATAAAAACAGGTTGCAAGCGTGTCTCACCAAAATATTTTACCTGCTGAGCATCAGGATCTTTCACGTATCATTCTTGATCGTGAAGCCGAAATTTCATTACTCCAGAGAACTTTCGCTGAAATTGGCAGCGAACTGGATCTAGATACTGTCTTTTCCATCGTCGCCGAACGCGCCCGTACTCTCATCCAGGCGGAAACCGTATTGCTGCCATTACTGGATAGCGACCTGAAAAACTACACCTATCGCGCCGGTTCAGGCAAAAACGTTGAAGAAATTGTGGGTGAGTCCCTGCCACTGGACTTCGGCATCTGCGGCTGGGTCTGGCGACACAAAAAAACCTGGTGGCACGGAGTACTGAATGAACTCAGTGAAGAAGAAAGAAATCTATGGGAAAAGGAAGCTTCCAATATCATCCTTGTCCCACTGGTTGGCAAACGGCATTTTCTGGGGGGCATTGCCGGCATAAACAAAATCACTAAAATGGATTTTGATCGTCGAGACCTTGATCTACTTTCCATGTTCGCCAGTATCGTCTCGATTGCCATTGAAAATGCCATGACGGTAAAGAAACTGGAGCGGGCCAATCAGGAACTGGAACGTTACCAGAACAAGCTTGAACATCTCAACAAACAGTTATCCGTCAGTAGTCGCGAACTGGAATACCTCACCCTGTATGACCAGCTCACCGGCTTACCCAACCGTAGCCTGTTTAAGGATCGCCTGACCCAGAACCTGATCCTCAGTCACAAATACAATCATAAAATTGCCGTCGTTCTCATCGACCTTGATAACTTCAAAGATATCAACGAAACATTGAGTCATGATACCGGTGATCATATTCTAAAAATTATTGCCTCACGGATCTCTGAATCGCTGCAGGAAACTGAAACGCTAAATCGACTGGGTGGTGATGAATTTGTTCTGGTGCTGCCGGGTTATACCGAAGAAGCCATTATGAGTCGGGCCAGGGAAATCCATCAACTCATCAAGAAACCCATCCCGGTTACCGGCGGAGAAATTATCTTAACTGGCAGCCTGGGCATTTCATATTACCCGGACCATGGCGATGACAGCAGCACTTTGCTAAAACATGCTGATCATGCCATGTACCTTGCAAAATATAATAAAACCGGTATCAGCCTGTATGATCCGTTAAGCGATGAACGCTCCTTTGGCAACCTGACCCTGCTGTCGGATATTCGCAAAGCCCTGGATGAAGAGGCTTTCGAACTTTATTTTCAGCCAAAACTGAACCTGCATACAGGCAAAGTCGACAGCGCCGAAGCACTGGGGAGATGGAACCACAGCGAAAGAGGCTTCGTAGCTCCAGCAAAGTTCATTGGGGTAATGGAAGAGAATGGTCTGATTACCCAGTACACTATCTGGGCTATCAAGCACATCATTCGCTCGGCGCAGCAATGGACCAATACCGTGGAAGAGTTCCATATATCCGTCAACATCTCCATGCAGTCTTTGATCAATCCGGTCTTTATCCAGTTCCTGAAAGACGAAATAAAGCAACTTTCACGCGGCTATTACCTGCTTTTTGAAATCACTGAATCCCTGTTTCTTTCCGAGTTCGATCGCATTGATGACACCCTGGAAATCATTAAACAACTGGGCATAGCCATTTCTATTGATGACTATGGTACCGGTTATTCATCCCTGTCACGCTTAAAAGACCTGCCGGTTAATGAATTAAAAATTGATCGCACATTTGTTACAGACATGCTCAACGATCCCATTGATGAAGCCATCGTGCGATCAACTATCGAACTGGGTCACAACCTGGGAATAATAGTAGTTGCCGAAGGTGTTGAGGATGAATTGACCCTGGAACATCTCCGAGCATTTAAGTGCGACAAGATCCAGGGTTTCCATTTCGCCCGCCCCATGCCGGAAACTGATATCATGGAATTCATTACCCAGGCAAATCAATACCGCTGATTTATGTCCGGGATCGAGTTACCTTACTAACATTGGCAAGCTGGCTGAGTTTGTCCATGACCAGCGATAACTGCTCCAGGTCAGAAATTTCCGCAGTAATGGTCATGACCGCACTTTGTTCATCTTTGTTCGACAGCGTATTCACACCAATCACATCCACATGCTCGTCCGCAAACACTTTGCTCACATCTCGCAGCAGACCCTGACGATCGATGGCTTCAATATAAATCGACACCGGATAAGTGCGTGATTCACTTCCACCCCATTGCGCCTCGATGAGGCGATCATTTTTATTCGCTTCCAGGTTCAGGATATTCGTGCAATCTTTTCGGTGCACCGTAATCCCCTGCCCCTGGGTGATATAACCGATAATCTCATCACCTGGAACCGGTTTACAACAGTTGGCAATGGAGGTCAGTAGATTACCCACGCCACGGACATGCACTTCATCGCTGGGCGATGTACGTCTAGCGGACGGCTTTCGAGTGGTTAATGGCAGAGCCTGTTTATTTTCAGCATGGTACAAGGCATGCAGGGCGGAAGCGATTTGAGCGGCACTGATGTCACCACGCCCAAGTGCTGCATACATTTCTTCTTCGGTTTGCAGCTTGAGTTTCTTCGCCACGTCCATGGCATTCACTTTATGCACATCCAGCCGGTTCACTTCCCGGTCGAATGCGATTTTACCATCGTGGGCATTTTGTACATAATCCTGCTGCCTGAACCAGCTTTTTACCTTGGCACGAGCACGACTGGTTTGCAGATAACCCAGCGCCGGGTTCATCCAGTCACGACTGGGACCCGGCTCTTTACCGGTGAGGACTTCCACTTGCTCGCCATTCTGCAATTCATAGGTCAAGGGTACAATGCGACCATTCACCTTGGCGCCACGACAACGGTGGCCGATTTCAGTATGCACAGCGTACGCGAAATCCAACGGTGTGGAGCCCTGCGGCAAGTCCATCACTTTACCCCTGGGGGTCAGGATGAACACCCTGTCCGGATACAGCTCGGTTTGAAAACTCTCAACCAGTTCATCATCCCGAGTTTCATTGGGATCCAGCAGTTTACGTAACGACGTAATGCCACGTTCCAGGTTCTCATCCGCTTTGGACAGACCTTCCTTGTATAACCAGTGTGCCGCCACCCCGTATTCGGCAAATTGATGCATGGCATGGGTGCGTATCTGGATTTCCAGCGGCTTGCCTTGCGGGCCATAAACCGCAGTGTGAAGTGACTGGTAACCGTTCTCTTTGGGGTTGGCAATGTAATCGTCAAATTCTTTGGCAATATGGCGCCATTTGCCATGCACCAGTCCAAGTACGGTGTAGCAGTCCTGTACAGTGTCTACCGTAATTCGCACAGCACGAACATCGAACAGCTCATCAAATTCTTTCTGCTTGCCCGCCATCTTTTTCCAGATGCTGAAAATGTGTTTGGGCCGGCCATAGATTTCTGCCTGTATGCCCACTTCAGCAACCATATCGCGAATCCCATCCACGACTTCGCGGATATACTTCTCCCGATCCTCACGCCGTTCTTCCAACAATTTGGCAATGCGCCGATAGGCCATGGGCTCCAGGTAGCGGAATGACAGGTCTTCCAGTTCCCACTTTAACTGGCCAATGCCAAGACGGTTAGCCAGTGGCGCAAAGATTTCCATGCTTTCCCGGGCAATCTGTGTGCGCACGTCCTCCGGCTCATCTGCCAGGATCCGCAGTCGCTGCATCCGGTACGCCAGCTTAATGAGCACCACGCGCACATCTTCCACCATGGAAAGCAACATACGGCGTAACCGCTCTGCCTGTTCCGGGGCAGCAAGATTATCCATGTCCAGATGGAAATCATGCACCCAGCGGAGATTCTTCGCCATCTGGGCAATGTCTTTATCGAACGTCTGTTTAATGTTTTCCAGATAGCCCGTGTCATTGAGACGGGAATCGCTGAGAAGGGTGACGACCAGGGTGGTGATATCTGCCCCCAGTTCACTCAGAATCAGGGCAACATCAAGACTATTGGGGAGATTCGTTGGCTGATCCTGGACTTGCCAGGCCAGATCGACCGCACGTTTGATCAGTGGGTCCACTTTTCGCGTACGGCACAAAGCAGCAAGATATTCATCCTGAGAAAAACGCGATGTAATAGGTTCGGGTCTATTTTTTTTCATGTCACGCGGAAGAAACCCCGGTGATTCGATTACTGCTTTTTACACGCAGGGTTATTGCAGTTACCGTAGATGATCAGGCTGTGGTCTGCAATCTCAAATCCATTCTCCTGGGCAATCTGTCGCTGCCGTTCTTCGATGACTTCATCCATAAATTCGATGACCTTGCCGCACTTAACGCACACCAGGTGGTCATGATGACCGCCTTCATTGAGTTCGAAAACCGCCTGACCACCTTCAAAGTGATGACGGGTTACCAGACCGGCACTCTCAAACTGGGTCAGTACCCGATAAACCGTTGCCAGACCAATTTCTTCGCCGGCGTCCAGCAGACGCTTGTAGATATCCTCAGCGGTCTGATGCCTTGGATTACTCTCTTCCAGCAATTCCAGGATCTTCATACGCGGTAAGGTGACCTTGAGGCCGACTTTTTTGAGGTCTGCTGTTTCCAAAACCAAACTCCTGATGTTTTTCAACGTCTTATAGGGTAAGATGCAGCACGCATTATACTTGGAATCCCAACAAAAGTAATCATAAGTATCATTATCATATGCAAAAGACTCTCATTTGTATCCTCTGCCTGATGGCATTACCCGGCTGCGAAAGCCTGCTCCCAGAACCCCACAAAATCGAAATCCAGCAGGGCAACCGCATCAAGCAGGAAGACCTGGATAAGGTCAAACCCGGCATGACCCGCAAACAGGCGATCTATGTCCTCGGTACCCCCCTGCTACAGGATGCGTTTCATAGCAATCGCTGGGATTATGTCTACTACCTCAGAGACAGCGATGACAAAGTCCACCGATCGCGGGTAACCCTGTATTTTGATAATGATATCCTGAAACGAATCGACACCCAGGCATACGTCCCCGAAGCGAATCAGACCGGTTCAGACAGTCAAACTTCGGAAGCACCCTAGCCAACCAACAAAGACGCAGACGAAATGATGCCGCATTGATATGCATCATTTAAAATGTAACGCCAATGTGGTCTTATTAAAACCTGAATCCGTGACTTCAATGCGGATAACAGAGTGCAAGATATTGGTTTCACAGTGGATTTTAAAAAATCTTAGCTTCACCCTTAGGTTAAGCGGGTATTTTTTAAAATCCGCTGTGGAATCAAGAGCTTGTGCTCTGTGCCGTAGTGAAGTCACGGATTCAGGTTAAAGATGAACCCTCTGGAGTTATGTATGGAAAACCAGCCCACTATTACTATCCCGAATGTCGCTGAAGGCAGACCTGATCAGGTACTTGCCAAACAGAAAAATTTACGTGCATTACCCAAGGGGAGAATCTTTCCCGACGCCAATTACCCTTATAAAGAGAAAATGCAGCGCGACGAATATGAAGTGCTGAAAAAAGAATTACAGATCGAGCTACTGAAAATGCAGAACTGGGTAAAGGAAACCGGGCAACGCATACTCATTCTGTTCGAAGGTCGTGATGCAGCGGGCAAAGGAGGCACCATCAAACGCATGATGGAACATATGAATCCTCGTGGCGCCAGGGTTGTGGCACTGGAAAAACCATCGGACGAAGAACACGGACAGTGGTACTTCCAACGTTATATCAAACATCTTCCGAGCGAAGGTGAGATCGTACTGTTTGACCGCTCCTGGTATAACCGTGCTGGTGTAGAACGGGTTATGGGCTTTTGCTCATCCGGTGAATACCTGGAATTTATGCGCCAGGCGCCTGAACTGGAACGCATGCTGGTAAGAAGCGGTATCACACTGTTCAAATTATGGTTCTCAGTCAGTCGTAATGAACAATTCCGTCGTTTTCAGGCACGCCGTGAAGATCCGTTAAAACACTGGAAGCTCAGTCCTATTGACCTGTCCTCGCTGGATAAATGGGAAATGTATACCGAAGCCAAGGAAGCCATGTTTTTCTATACCGACACAGCGGACGCCCCCTGGACAGTGGTAAAATCAGACTGCAAAAAGCGTGCTGGCATTAACGCTATGCGTTTCGTACTTAATAACCTGAAATATCCCAATAAAAATACCGATGTAGCCACTACGCCTGACGCTAAAATTGTCGGCTCCGCCAGCACCATTTATGAACAGGGCGAAAGAACCCTTAATGAGCCACCGAAAATAAACGAGCAGGAGAAAAAATAAGATGTATCGTAGCAAACATGCACAGGAAATTACCCTGCGGTTTAAACAACTGGTCGAACAGTCCGGTGACTCCCTTCCGGACGAGCACTATGATGAACTGAGCCTGCTTATCGAAGCCGGTATTGATACGGACCTGGTCGACCGGCTGGAAAAAATGGCGGATGCATTGAATTCGCTGGCACATAAAATCAGGAATGATGCGGAGTTTTTTGACGAACCGCCTAACAAATCATAAGGCAGGAGAAATATTCATACCGGGATTACAGCAAACCCGGTGATGCCGGTTTCCTGGCATATAACAGGACCACGGTCAGCAACAGGAACGAAAGCGCTATCATATCGAGAAGATTGATGACCAGGCTGACACTGGGTAGCAAAATACCCGAGAGCTTCATCAAATGAAGCATCTGCAACAACAGCATCAGCACAACCAGCATTTTCAGGACTTTTCTCAGCCGGCCAGGCATACCCCTGGCCCACAGGGACATAGCCGACAGGCTATTTCCCATTACCCACCAGCCCAGCAATAGCAGCAATCCTCCCGCCACTGGCCAGATTGATCCCGGCTTAAAACCAAGATCCATAAACAATAAACCGAAAAATACCAGGTTATAGCTCAGTACCGAAACCGGGTAACCGGTTTCTGAAGTGCCATACCAGTCAGGGAAATACTGCATTAACAAGGCCAGTAACAGCGGTCCCAGTAAGGCAAAGTGCAGTTGGTAAAACACCAGCTCCATGGTGTGTTGATTCAGGGGTAAATAGCCGGAGAATGCCAGCATCGACAACACCAGCAGCTGGATGAGTATCAGCAGGCCAAATACGCGCAGGGGCTGACTCGCAAGCCTCCACCACCACCTGCCGAGTGGTCCACGATTTGCCTGGCTTACTGGTCCGATTGAGAAACACATATGTTTATACTACTGGATTGATGGGAATCTTTCTGTAACAAAGTTACTTAGCGATTCCATTATTTGTATGATTTAGGGAAGCTCTGATTCATTCATCCGTGAATCATTCGCCTGGAGCGAATGATCGCGTCAGCCCCGAAGGGGTGAGCCTCATGGATGAGACGAACAATGATCAGAGCACGAGAAAGGTAAAATGCGA
>Ga0114931_10003144_pt1 | contig 20962 bp, 22 predicted proteins | sample 2SBtaG_FD_89579 | JGI IMG/M metagenome (GOLD analysis project Ga0114931, IMG submission 89579) | Deep subsurface microbial communities from Kolumbo volcano to uncover new lineages of life (NeLLi) - 2SBTROV14_V59a metaG | ecosystem: Environmental > Aquatic > Marine > Volcanic | place: Kolumbo...
CCCCCGTCCCCCCCGTTTGGTCCCCCGCGCGGTACATACTTCTCTCTCCTAAAGCTTACGCAGCCCCTGCCTCCGTCCCCTGATTTTATGTATATCTTTGCTTCATCTATAAACTTGATCATGGTTATGTATTATAACAATGCGTTTGATTATTTAAAATCCGTTCTCTAGATATATATTAATTCTTTAGCGGAAGTTAGATGCTTAAATGTTGAAACAGGAGTATTCGATATTGTCCTTGAGCTTTCTGGGTAAGAGCATAAAAGCCTTTTTAATCATTCTCATTCTTTCAGTTGCTCAGATTACATTACTCCTTTTTTCCTTTACCCATGTGATTGGCTCCAAGACCGATAGGCTCAACAGCGGGCTTCCTCCCTCATACTTAGAGCGTATATACGAATTACTTACGAATATCCTTCTCTTCCCGCTCAATTTTATCCGGGAAGTGCTTCCCTTGGCATCTATTACGGGACCATGGGGATATACCCTACTTGGTATTAACAGCCTCCTCTGAGGTCTAGTTCTCTACTATGTTTATGTTTTTATAAGATTTCGCCATACCTAAGCACTTTCAGGGTTATATTGTCATCACCATATTTCCTGATTAACTTTACAGTGAGGTTAACCAAATGACAGGAACATCCAAAAGATCACATGGCTACACTACGTCTTCAAGAAATGATCCGCAAATTCCAGAGCCTACTTATGGGGAAAGGGTGCGGACATTGCTCTATCGCTCTAATGTAGGCACGCTCTCCACCATATCGGAAAAACACCCGGGCTCTCCCTTCGGCTCACTCATGCCATACGGGTTGGACGATCGGGGTCGTCCGGTATTTTTGATCAGCACCATGGCCATGCATACCCATAATTTAATCCGGGACCCTAGGGTAAGCCTGTTCGTGTCTCAGACAGACTCTGGGGGCGACCCGCTGAACACATCGAGAGTTACTCTGATGGGCGATGTGTCCAAAGTTCCGCAATATGAAATTCCAGGTGTAAGAGAGCTCTATCTCCTACGGTATAAAAATGCTGGCTACTGGGTCGATTTCGACGATTTCTCTTTCTACCGCATGGATATTAGAGATATCTACTTCGTAGGAGGTTTCGGTGCCATGGGCTGGGTTACTTCCGAGGAATACACTGAGGCTGATGTCGACCCGCTTGCTGATTCGGCTTCCGGGATTATTCAACATATGAACGAAGACCACTCGGACGCTCTGATGCATATTATTAAGGAGTGCTTGGATATTGATGGAGACAATGCTTCCATGACTTCGGTTGATAGGCTCGGATTTCAAGTCCGGTTTAAATCGCACGGAGAATTTTATAGCAGGAGGGTAGGGTTCCCGAGGGAAGTAAAGACCCCCGAGCAGGCAAGAGAAGTTCTTGTAGAGATGGTTAAACAAGCTCGCGGGATAAGCGGAAATGAGTAAAGAGAATGTAACCATAATCGGGTGCGGTGTATCGGGGCTTACCTCAGGTATAAGATTGTTAGAGGAGGGCTACGGTGTAAGAATAGTTGCTGCGTCACTCCCTCCCGAGGCGACTTCTAATGTAGCAGCCGCTTATTGGTATCCCTACAAAGTTTCTCCCCAGGATAAGGTGCTAGGCTGGGCGTCTTATTCTTACAAAAAGTTTCTTGAGCTTAGCGAGCTTCCCGAGGCGGGCGTCTCGGTCTTCGAGCTCTTGAAAATATTCGACCGCAATATGGAAGAGCCTTTTTGGAAAGGAGCAGTTAGGTCATTCAGGAAAGCACTGTCGAACGATTTGCCCCAAGGTTATGTTTCTGGCTTTATCGCTGAAGTGCCGCGTATAGAGACTCCTGTATATATGCGCTACCTCTTGAGTCGCTTCACAGAATCAGACGGGGAAATAAAAGAGCTCGGTACGGGGCTCTCCGACATTCGTGAGTTATCCGGAGAAAGCGATTTGATTATTAACTGTACGGATCTCGGAGCCGGGAAGCTGTGCGGTGATGAAAATGTCTTTCCCATCAAGGGCCAGCTTGTAAGGACTACAAACCCGGGGTTAAGCAGGGCGATTAACGATGAGCTCGGACCGCTTGCAGTCTCATACATAGTACCACGTCGACACGACTGCATCTTAGGCGGAACTACTGATAAGAATAATTGGAGTCTAGACGTTGACTCCATTATCTCTCAGGAAATCCTACGCAAATGCAGGATTCTTGAGCCTAAGCTTAAAAAAGCCGAGGTCCTAGAGTATAAAGTAGGTCTGAGGCCTGGTAGAACGGAAGTCAGGCTCGAGCTTGAGCATATCCCCGGCCTCGGTCCTGTAATCCACAATTATGGCCACGGCGGCGGTGGTTTCACACTGTCCTGGGGCTGCGCGGAAGATGTAATACGGATAGCTGAAAGTATGTAATCTTCGAGTAATCAATACTTATCCCAAAGATATATAATCCCCATCGGCACAAGATTGAGCGTCCAGTGCGCGGGTATCGCGTGCCATATCGAATGAGTTCGGAGTGTGATGTAGGCTATAAGTATCCCCCCCGGAAGCGAGAGCCACATTTCAACCGAGTTATCCCGCCCCAGATGTATCATAAAAAATGCCAGGCCAGATACGGTGATTGCAAAGAGCGACGTCCAGTTGAGTCCGAACCACGCGAGCGCCTGGTTGTCGGAGTCTACCGTCATAGGCTGTGACACCCCGAGCCAGCGGAGCGCCTTCTGGCCTCTCGTACCTTCAATGGGGGCCAGGTAAACGGGGTTGGGCAGGCGTCTCAACGGCAGCAGAAATGCTGTCAGTATACCGCATATAAGAAAATGCTCCGGAACCTTGTTAAAAAGCGACAGTATGTACATTGCGCTCAGCCTGTGGGGGTAGGGCGAGGCTAGCTGTATCCAGAGCCCGAACGGTATAGAAACCGCAATGGCAATACTGGTCAGTCTAATACCGAGGGCGTTCAGCATACCTATGCCGAAATCGGTAAGTTTTCGTCCGATCAGCTTAAAAAAGACGAACGGTATCAGCATCGAAAATACGAAGCAGATTATATACCAGAGAATTGTCAGCCTTACGTATTCGGGACGGTCGAGAAAGAAATTATCTATCCACCACTGGCCTATAAACGGCTCGTATATAAAGGTCCAGCGGTTATACGGCTCCGGCAGCAGCTCTGCCAGGCGTGCCCATATTACAGCTATATAAACTATAATAACTATAAGATATATATAGGATTTGATCCAATCTCTTCGTGTGCGGTTTCTGGTCTTTTCTATATATTCGGAATCGGTATACGTCCTAGTTTTGTTCATTGTTTTAGCAGTGAATACATTTTAGAGTCAGAGTATGCTAAAGCGGATAAAAACCGATGTCAATCTACATGGCAATTTGGCAATCCTGTAAATAATATTAAGCTAAGTATTCGATATGAAATTCGGTATATGTCTTCCTCTCAGGCTTAAAGCTTCTGCCTCACAGAATATTGATATTGCTGTTGATGCCCAAGAGCTGGGATTCGACTCCGTCTGGGTTAGCGACCACATAATTATGCCCGAAAAACACCGTGGTATGTTCTCAGATGTTTTTTGCGAGCCATTCCCCCTACTCTCATATATTTCAGCTGTGACCTCTACAATATCTCTCGGTACGAGCGTAATTATCCTCCTCTATAGAAACCCTCTTGCAGTCGCGAAACAGATCGCAACTCTGCATATTCTATCGGGCGGAAGAGTCATTTTCAGGATGAGCCCCGGCTGGATGAGGGAAGAATTCGATACATTGGGAGTGCCGTTCAAATCAAGAGGAAGGATGACGTATGAGTATATAAAAGCCATACGCGAGGTTTGGGAGAGTGAATCTCCATCATTTGGGGGCGAATTCTACACATTTTCTGAAATAGAGTTCGAGCCCAAGCCTGTGCAGTTATCTGTACCCCCCATCTTAATCGCGGGCTCTAGTGAATATGCCGTTCAAAGAGCCGCTCTCCTTGGAGACGGGTGGCACAGCCGGCGTGGGTAAGTGCTCAGGATGTGGAAAGCGGGATTTCTTCAATCAAGCAATTGGCATATGAGGCAGGAATAGACATAGAGGGGTTTGTCTATTCAGTCAGAAACAGGGTTAAATTGTTCGATACTAAAGCTGAGAAGGAATCATATATTGCCGGTCAACCCCCGGATACGCCGTTTTCTCTATTCGGTACTATGGATGAAATTTCAGAATATGTTTCTCTCTTGGGGGTATGCATATAGCGTTTGACCCGGCCGCAGACAGAATAGAAGAGATTTACAGCACTATGAAAATATTTCCCAGCGACATAATGTCATGCATTAGGTAGTGACTATAATGCACCTATAATATTAGTAAAATAGCCTAAGTTTTTTCAAGCTCCCCTTTTTCAGCCGCGTCCTGCATTACATGCCCGAGCACGCTTACCCAATAACGCCACCAATAAGAGTTTTCAGGATGATTACTCTTTTGACCTTCCACCCAAGCTATCACCTGATGAAGAGAATCGTGGTACAAAGCAAGTTTCTTTGCCGCGTCCTTCGTCATTTCCTCGTCCACGGGGATCTTATTGAGCTGTGTTTCAACAAGCTTCTTTATTTCTTCTAAATGCTTATTCACTTCACTCGAAAGCTCCTCTATCCGATCTCCCGATGTGCTGACGTCGCCCTCCAGGTGCTCTGCGTCTTTCTTTATAAGGTCTACGAAATCCCGTACCTGGTCCAGGTGGCGTCTCGCTTTTGTGGAATGTTGTGATAGGTCGGTTAGTTGTTTTACGTCAAGTGCCATACTGCCCTCCTAAGATTTCTAATAGGTCTTTTTAGACTAACATTAAATTTTGAATATTTCAGCAGAATATTTACTATACAATCTCCCTTAAGGCTTCGTCTGATTTCGCTCTTTCTTTAAGTGAAGGCTCGAGCTCGATTGCTCTCTTTAAATCAGCGTTAGCATTAACTGTATCACCCAGCTGTGAATACAGCCCGGCCCTGTTATAGTAGGCATCGGCATATTCAGGCATAAGCTCAAGCGCCCTGTTATACGCTTTAAGAGCGCCGTTTGTCTCCTCTAGATTATGGAGCGAGACAGCCTTGTTGTACCAGGCCTCGAAATAGTTATCCTGAAGCTCAATCGCTTTCTCATAAGCTATTACCGCCTCGGCATCACGTCCGAGACCGCTTAATGCTGCCCCTTTATTACACCAGGCCACTGTAAAGCCCGGCTTCAGTTCTATTGCTTTTTCGGATGATTCAAGCGCTTCTCCGAGTCTGTTCAATTTACCGAGCGCGGATGCCTTGTTGTTCCATGCCTCCGCATAGTCCGGATTTAATCCGAGCGCCCCTTCATATGCTGCGATTTCTTCCTCAATCCGCCCCATCACAGACAATGTCACTCCTTTGTTGTACCAGGCCTCGGCAAAATCGTGGCGAATCTCAATTGCTTTTTTTAGAGCTTCTAGCGACTTATCGAACTCACCCTTATAATAGTAATCCGTCGCTTTAAGCACATAATCTTCCGCAGTTCTATCGATATCCGTCTTTGATGTAATATCGGTCATTTTTCTTCTTCTCAAAATACATTAGATATATAGTGTAACTAGTCGTAAGTACCCTATATATGCTTGTTAAGCTCAATTTACCGTATACTGACAGGCCTGAACACGACCAACCCCGGCTTATTCTGCATATATTCAAGTAAGCCTTCATCGACTACTTTATCGTTCACATTTCTCGAAGACGCGTGCCTTAGGTACGCCCGCCCGTTCTTTTTGATAACTATTCCGGTGTGAGTTACGTCTAGCCCCGGAAGCTCTGTATAAATTCCAACATAGTCCCCGCTATTGAGCTTGCTCACCATTTCTTCGTCTATTACCCCGGAGGGGATATAGTAAAATTCCCGCTCAGTTGCAGGAATTCCGGGAAGATATTTACTGCCGTCTTTCTTTATATTAAGCGTCTTTTTAACGCTCACAGCTTTATCTCCTCCTATTTCGTGGGTTACATCTTTTATATTCCCGGGGTTATTCACGGGCCAGTCCGAGAAAAAATGATTACGGTTTTGAAAGGATATTTCACCCTCCCGGTATCTGATATGCTTGAGATTATTTTTAAATTCCAGATACGTCTCGGATATCCTCAACGCCTCCACATAGTCGATATATGTGAAACAGTCCATACCGCCGAGGTTTATGGTAAGCACCTCCGGAGTATCTGTATCCCCGGTGAGCGTATGACCCACGTAAGGGGTTCTCAGGAACTTCTCCGATAGAAATTCGATCTGCTCAGAAGCGCCTGATTTTTTTGATTTCTCCCGTATCAGCGCATCAAGTTCAGGCTCGGTCCAGTTACCCAGGTTGATATTCTCCTTTGTATCCTGCTCAGCATCGACTCCTGAGGTTGTTAACAAAAGGAGCGGTAAGACAAGAAACAAACAGAAAACGATTGAGAAATATTTTGCTTTATTCATCTATCTATGTGTGCTGTAATTTAATACTATTGATAGTCTACATACAGACGAGTGTGATTCAATCCAGTATCTCGTCCAGCCAGTCAAGCGCCACGGCTGCTGCGTATGGGGGGTTCCCCAGCTGGCAATGGGTATCCGCCCCTTCAAACTCGGTGAACTTATACTTTGTAACAGGGCCTTTTACCTTTTTCGTAAACTCGCCCCACTGTTTTTCGGGCTCACTTCCCTCTCCCTCTCCGACGAGAGCGAGCGAAGGGCACGTAATATTCGCTACAGCGTCTCCTACCTCGAACTCACGCAGGTAAACGAACGTATCTTTAAAGGACTTCCCACCGAACCTTGCGATTAAATTCTCGCATGCGAGCTTTCTTTCAGGCGGAAACTCCCCGTCCGGTATATCGGGGATATCTTCTATAGTGAAGTTCATTTCATCAGGCGCCTCTGCCGGGTCGTACCCTATAAACGCCGCTAAGTAGTCATGGAGTCTCAATATAGGCGAATTTGCAATTAGAGCCTTCACTTCGGTTAGATGTGCCGCCGCGCGAGTTGCGAAGTAGCCTCCGAAGCTTATTCCCATAAGGGCGATCCTGCTGCAATCAACTTCAGGCCTCCCGGCCAAATATTCGAGCACTGTATTTGTCGGGTTCTCGAAATCCGGTTCGAATCGGGAATTTGAATAAAACCTGAATACGTCCATCTGCCCAGGTCCCGCGAATAACGCTACATTATAACCGCGCTCAAGAGCCGAGAATCCGCGCATCAAGTACTCTTCTTCTAGCGTGCCGTCGAAGCCGCTTACTATCATCAGAGTCTTCCTTTTCGTAATATCATGGCTGGGTGACATAAAATATAACGGGAGATCGATATTCTTATAAGTCAGCATAGTCTCTTCAAACGTATGCCATAGGTTATGCGTCGCCTCCCCGAAACAGTAGCGGGCTTTTAGACCTAGCTCCCTATGCTCGGGGTCAAGACAGCTCGTATAATACTCCGCTGCCCTGTATTAGTTTGTAGCCTTCAGGAACTGGTCGCGCGCGCTTATCGTATGGCCTTTATGCGCTCTTTTGCGGGCGTCTTTTTCCTGCCATTCGGCAAGCTTTTTGAATTCCTCGACCCAGCTTCCGGGGTCTCCCTCTTTAATACGCCCCGCTATAGACAGGCACTCCCCTACGGATGCGCCCATAAAAGACGACGAGCCCATCTGACGGACGAGCTGAAAATCCATCTCCTCGTCCCGGAACCCCTTCACACGTGTGTTGCCGCGCTTTATTTCTGACATTCGAGTTATCCTTTAGCTTGGATTACCTACCCATTTTACACAGTTATATATTTCTATCAATTAAATGAATGAGTTTTACCCGCTATGGTTTATACTTTGTGTAACGGGTTTATAAAATTTATTTGGGGGCCACAAACTATGGGTATGAAAGAATTCTTCGATTCGCTTAAAGACGGGCTTCAGGGGAGCGCTGATGTTAAGGCGGTCTACGGTGAGCCGGTGGAAACTCAGGGTAAGACCCTTATACCCGTCGCTAAAGTGGCTTACGGTTTCGGCGGCGGATATGGGGGGGCTAATGGGGATGAAAAAGAGGAGAGGGGAGATGAAGGATGCGGCCTCGGCGGCGGTGTAGCTGTAAAGCCCGTGGGTATCATCGAGGTCACAAAAGAGGAGACCCGTTACATTCCCTTAGGCTGCAAGAAGAAACTTGCCGGGATGCTCGTTCTGGGCTTCGTTCTCGGTCTGTTCTTCGGCAGGAGATGATTCACTCATCCTGTGCCCATATAGCCTGATATCACAATATATTAGTTTGGATGCTTTGGACGGCATCAGAATCGCGACGAAGCACTACATTTATTACGACATCCATGGCCGGAAAAAGGTTTCTCCTCATACAGTCTGTTGTTTTTTCGTTTTACGATAATACATTATCCCGGTGAGTCCGAGAGCAACTGACAATACCATCAGCCCCAATGTCCCTAATGTCGGTACCGAAGGGAAAAGTTGCTCTTTCCCTATGACCTCAAACGTTAAATCGGGGAAAGTTGCTTCGCAATCAGCCTGTGCGTAGCTAAAAGTTATGCATCCGGTTCCGAAGCCGTCACCGGGGTTCTCCCAGACAAACAGGCTTAGAGTCTGGGTGGTTCTTTCATTCCAGAACCATTGTCCGTCCGGAAGGAATAGCATATTTGCCCGAACCGACATCCAGTACGTTCCCGGAGTTAATATGCATCGTCTTGGAAGGTCGATTATGAAGCTCGGATCATCTATATCTTCGGGCAGTACGTTCTTATAGTCGCACCTACTTACCACTTCCCCCGGAAAGCCTCCTTCGTCTGCAAAGAAAACGACGTCTAAAGACTGAACCACGTCCGGCATAACACTATCGAATGTACCGAATACCTTAACTGTCTCTACCGACCACAGGAAACCGTCAGGGACAAGAAAATCATCCGCGGCGCGAGCGTCAAACTGATCGAATATACCGCCCGCCCCGATAAAATCCTGCGAAACAATATCGGTGTCGGAAGAATTGTCCGATTGATCCCAGAGTATGTTGCCCTCCATGGGGGCAAAAATGGGTGACGCGTCCAATCTCTCCATGTCCGGGCTTATCGCAAACGCAAGCGGCGAAATGCACAATACCTCGATAAAAACCGTGCAGACTATGAAAAATGTAGTTGCGCAATTCTTTACAAACCGGTTGGAAATCCAGGGCATATGCTCATCCTCCATATTGAATGTAGTACTACGTCATTATTATCCAAACCTCTAAACAACAGTCTAGGCCTCCCGCCTTTACCGCTGTGCATCTCAAGCGCCCGTCACGTAATGCAGGTATATAGCTCACTATAGCCCCGGCGTTGGACACATGGGTGATGTGCAGAACTCTGGAGTCGGCGGATTAGGATCAAAGCACGCTTCGCCTGCGACACCTTTGGTTGCATGGTCAAACTTCACGTTCCAGTCAGAGTTGTCCGGATAGCAGCACGGAGCTGGCGGGGCGAGGTCCTGTGGCTCAAAACTATCAGGAAGCGTGAATGAAAATCCAAGGCAGCCACCCTTGGGGCAATCGACTGCCCTTACGGACCAGCTGCATATGGTATTTTCATTATCACCCAGGGGTTTAATACACTGATCATAAAGCTCCTTGTTTGTAGTCTTTAGTGTCGTCTGGCACTCGCACTCACCTGTCTGGGCGCTTCCCGTCCATGTACAGAAGCTCTCCGGCTTACATCTATCCATTCTGGCGTTATCGAACTGCGTTTTGAAAGCGCTCATATCGACCATCACTTCCAGAATCCCGGTTGACGGGTCGTCCATATACCATTGTCTCTCCCATTCTGCGGGCCAGGTTATAGGGCTAACGTCCAGCGGACGGCTGCTTTTAAGCCCAGAGCTTATTGCGTTTACGTTGTTTTCCGGGTCGAACCCCTCTCCGACGTATATCAGGTAAGTCTGCCTTGTCGTGTCTTTTGCGAATATAGAAAGGACATAATAGGTCTCCCCGCCCCTAAAAACATTTAAAGAAGGCTGCTGACCCGGCGCGAGCAGCAGACCGCCCTTCTGTGAGTCTTTGGAAACGGTCGTATCGATATAGTATGTACCGTGGTTCGCCGTGAGGTTGCTGCGCTGAAAGAAGTTCATTCCCATCATGCGTATTTCCTGACCTTTCGTTCTGTCCGCTTCGTCTTTGGCGAGAAATTGCCTGTAAAGGGGAACGCCGTAACAAAAAGAGCTCCCGCAGTCATCGGTCCAATCCGTATCTACGCATAAATCGGGATCAGGCTTGATAGTTGGGTCACATTGGCTGGTATCCGCGCAGGGTCTGTTGCTTATGGAGCAGTGCCCGCCGCAGTCCCCTTTCGCCACACAGCCCGGGTAGACTACAGTGGTGACATAGTCGTAAGGGCTCGTTTTGGCTGTCTCCTCTGACCTGCACTCCAAGGTTTCCGTCGGAGCGTTAAAGAACGGGTCCTCATTCACGGATACCGTGTGTATCAGCCCTGTGAGAGAGCCGTCGTCGTCATTGAGTATGGTCTGCCGGTCAATTGCAGAAAAATTACCGAAGGAGCCCCCCAAACCCTCGGGGTTGTTCAGAGTGAAGGTACAGTAAGTCTCTCTTACACGGTCGTCGTCGCTCTGAAAAGCGAACTTGCTATCCGGTTTAAATAACGGCTCTATTACGAAGTGCCTGATGTCTACGTTTTTACGGAAAAACAGATTTGACGAATGAAACGCCGGCGGATAATAAAACCCGTTTGGCTGCTTCCATGCGATTGCGGCGTTAGGAAGATAGCACTGCTTCGCGTCTTTATCATAGGGCATAAGCGGAACCCTTCCATACATGGACTTACTACTCGTCGCACAGTTCCCTTGTCCCAGATTGCAATTATCGATGAAAGTCTTCTTTATGTTGAAGAATGCGTTGGAATCTTCAAAGCTCGGACCGTCGTAGACATTGAAAAGACGCTGATTATTTGCGAAATTCGATAGCGGTATGCTTATTCCCTCGTCCCTCAGGAAACAATAATTCCCCACGGGACTGCCATTGGGAAGGTTCTCGCATGTTAGAGATGTGTCCTTATTGACAGGTCCGGCAGCCGACGCCAACGGGTTATCGGGCTGTGTCTGGCCTATAAAGACATTTTGCCTCGCTAGCTGCCACTGTCCGGGAATGAAATTCGATACGGTATAGTCACCGCCGGTCACGAACGTCAAACCCGCGTTCTGCACGTCGGAAATCACGCTGTTTATTACAAGATACCACTGCGGACGGAGCCATATTGCCGAAAAATTCGTCTCAGCCCAGTTAAACGCGGTCGTGAAACGGTCGATTACGGTGACCATGCAATTTTTTCGGTCTCCCGCGGAGCAGGTAGGCACCGTGCTGCAGTCCGTCTTCTCACATCTTGTCGGATGATGCGCTCCATTGACCTTGGGATAATATTGCTCCGATTCATTTCGTTTAGGCTCAGGGGAAAGGTTGCCCGCCGTGATAGGCTCGAAGATCGGTTGTCCGGGGCCGCCCACTCCGAGACACGAGCTTATGTCTTGTATGGGATTAAAAGCGTTCATCGCCGATGAGCAGTAATTCCCCTTAAATTTCATAAGCGGCGTGTCGCCGGCTCTGCCTAGATTACTCTGCTGCGAGGCATAGAACTCCCACTTCATTTTTTGCGACAGGCCGCTGATCGCCCCGGGCAGCCACCAGTAGCATACGCCGCAGGCATTTGCCCCCGCGGCCATGTTGTACTCGATATCATTCCAGCCGTTCATTATCCAGAACACGGTCGGCTGTGCGTAATCGGAATGGTATGGGACGTCAGTAGTAACAACCTTATTTTTCGTATACGCGAGGATTCCCGGCACCTTTCGGGGATTCTGTATATTGTCGATAGCGGCGCGCGCAAAAATTCCGATGTTCGAATAGAGCTCGTTGTCGGTCTCTGTACCGTCTTCTAGATAATATCCGTGACCTATGGATTTAAAACCGACGTTCCTCGAAAGTGTTACACCTTGGGTTCCGTGAATAGTGTACCAGCGCGTCATGGAATCGTGGACGGAATTATCTTTCGCGTAAACGTCAGGAGGTGTTTTTCGTAAGAGATGAAAGTGAACAGGATAGCGCCCCTTGCGCCCTCCCTGTCCGAGCTGATAAAACTCCACTCCTTGTACCTTAAATTCCTTTACGCCCTGTCTTGCCTGCGTATGACCACCGTAATAGTACTGCGTAGCCGTGGGTTCTCCCTGGCCGTCGACATTTATCTTCGGAAAGCACTGGTATGTGCACATAAGATCGACTTCGGCGGCGGGAAGATCGTCCCCCGCTGACACTATGCGTATGCTCCGTGTCAGGAGCGCGACCGCGGCGCGCGTTTCCGCAAGGGGTTTGCCGTTATTTACGCCGCCGTCTATGAGCTTTATATCGAGTTGCTGATTCTTAAGGGCGTCTGATTTGAAATCGAAACCTTTGTCAGGGTAGGCATCGCCGTTATGCGCATACCTAAGGCCGCATGTGTCCGGGTTCGGCACTTTTACTTCGCACCCGCTTGGGGGCATATTAGTTATCGGATCGATTATAGTGACCCTGAGCTTTTTCTGCCCCAAAACATCCACAATCTGAAGCTCCTCGGAATGCCCGGGGAGATAGTCGGTAGTAGTGATTACTATCCTGTCGCCTACTTCCCACTGGACATCTCGGTCAAGGTTGATAACTGTTTTCTCTGGGTTTGCGTCCCTATCGTTTCTTAGCCTTACCCAGCTCGTTCCGGAATCCCAGTTTGGAACGCCCTCCCTATATGTAGCGCCCTTTTTGCCGAACAGCCTGAGCGTCCCGTTATAAGAAGCCGCCAGCACCTTTCTGCCGAATAATCCCGTCTCCCCAGTCATATTGTTAGGTGGTTCATATTGGTAGAAATAATCCGTAACTCCTCCGGGGAGCGAAACTTTCATAGAGCCGTTCGAAATCCATACCTCCTTGTCGATACCGCAGGGAATGTCCGAGGACTGCTGGGGAGACTTACACACGATGCCGGTCTTATCGCTATCGCTTCCGTATAGATGGATTGTGAGTGTCCCTCCTTTTGCTCCAAAAGCGCCCGCATCGGTATTCGTGCCAGCGGTTAGGGTCCCGCCGCTTTCAACCAGTATGGACTTGGCCCAGAAATGCGTCTCGGCCCCCTCGTCCAGGAAAGTGAGCGTTCCCTCATTTATGATGTTAACGTTACGGTACTGAAAGACGCCGGCCCCAACATCACATGAAGCTGCTATCAAAAGGTCCTTTGTGCCGTCGCCGGGGTCAAGTGTACCTCCCGAGCAGATTTCCGTCATAGTCTCGTCCACTTCCTCATTAACGGCCGTCAGGTCGGCTTCGCCAATATCTACGCCGGCGTCGGCTTTTAGCTGTACTGCTCCTGTTGGATTCGTGTTCTTCATTACCGCGTCGGTCGTATCGACGTTTTTCAGAGTCGCCTGAAGGAGGTCGGCATTGGTCAAATCAGCGTTTATCAATATAGCGCTTGTGAGATCAGCACCTTTTAAATTTGCACCTTTTAAATTTGCACGGCTCATATCGGCGTTTATCAATTTGGCGTTACTTAGATCGGTACCGCTTAAATTCGCATCTACTAAAATTGCGAACTCAAGATTAGCCCCACTGAAATCGAGCCCGCTTAAATCAAGCCCGGATAAATTTGCCCCGCTTAGATCACAACCGGCGCACGCATTGGTGTTCAGGAGAGTAATTACGTTCTGGAGTGTTTCATCATTCGTTGTGGAGAGAAGAAGTTGACCCTCTTCAGGGGCTACGAATACGGCTATTCTCTCATCGGTATTACCGTCATGATATATGTACATGAAATAGTCGCCCGGAGCCAATGTTTCAGTTACACATTCACCGTTGGCGACAACACTAAGAACTTCTTCGTTGTCACTATTAACCAGCGTCATGTAATGCTGGGCTTCGGGGTTGTCGTCTTCCCAGCAGTAAGTCTGCTCAAGGGTTGTTGGGAACGTATAGGGGATCACATCGAAACCCACTCCACCAGTATCGTTTTCTTGCTCCGCCGAGAGTGGGGATTCAAGGAATGTCGCAGTAATTGTATTATCAGGCGTAGCAAACAAACCAGGATCTGCAGAAAAATCTAATTCGGTATACATAGTCGTGTTTTGGTCTGCAGAGCTTCTAACAAGTTTGGTAAAGGTAAAAACCCCGCCGAATATAAAGATTATAGCAAGCAGTAAAGTTAATTTAGATCTACCTGTAATGGTTCTGAATCCAGACATTGAAATTATCCCCCCTTTGGCAATTTAATCCAATCTAAGTTGGATTAAATGATCATATATATTATTATAACATAATATACAGCGAAATGTTTTCAGAGCTAAACAGGCACTGTCAATTGACCTGCTGACAGGTCAGTCCTCGATCAAATAATTGAGCGGATGATAAGTAAATCTGCTTAAGAGTCCATTAGAAGTTAACTATTTAGAGCCCGTTTCCCCATAAATAGTCACAATAAGCTTCCGCGAGCCCCCGCGGTTTCGGTGCTCGCACAGGTACACGCCCTGCCAAGTGCCAACGTTTAACCTGCCGTTTGTTACAGGCACTGTGACCGAGCTTCCGAGAAGCGAGGCCTTTATGTGCGCAGGCATGTCGTCGGGTCCTTCGATTGTGTGTACGTAATAGGGAGCGTTCTCCGGGACGTGCTCGTTAAAGTAACTTTCGAAATCGACCCTGACGTCCGGGTCCGCATTCTCGTTGAGAGTTAAAGAAACCGACGTGTGGCAGATGAATATGTTAGCAATGCCGACTGAGAACTCGGCAAGCTCGGGGAGCTGCTGTAGTATCTCACGGGTTACCAGGTGAAAGCCGCGGTTTTTCGGAGACAGGTATATCTCTTTCTGGAAACATTTCATGGCAGGTCCGGGATTATACTCTTGTTACAGTTTTTCTTCAACCACTCTTACACCGAGTCTCTTTTCGAGCCCTCTAGCCCCCCAGCTCATAACCACATCATGGTTCCACTTAAAGATCGGCCATGCCAGTGGGGCCAGAAAATTCATCCGCCCCTTTTTTGTGCTTACCTGCCAATCATATCTAGCCACGGTTGTATCCTTATCCTCAATCAGAGTCCAAAACCCCGTTCCCTCAAGCTCTCCGAATGCCTTTCCCTCCAATATATTAGGAGGCTTAACACCTATGGTTTCCACATCGAAAGTAAGTTTGTAGGGGAGTTTACTCTTCCATGTATAGCGGCGTATGCTGCCGACGCCCAGGTCATCACCCTCTTTGAGCTCCGCAACTTCCTCCACGCCGGGCCACCACTCGGGCCATCTCTCTGAGTAATAAATCTCCTCCCAGACTTTCTCAATCGGCGAATGCACCCGCCAGATTGTTACGAATTCATATGCGGCCATAGTAGTGTTGCCCGGAGAATTTTACTGATCCACCATCTTCTGCACTACGTCGGTAAGAGCGGCGATAAATTTAGGATCGTCGTTCACTGTTTTTGCTCGTAGGAGGTTTACTCCCGCCTCTTGTGCCGCCTCTTCGGCCTCCACGCCTATATCGAACAGCACCTCGATATGGTCGCACAAAAACCCAATAGGCTGGGTTATTATATTTTCGACTCCTTCTTTGGCCGCCTCGTGGATCACACCGCATACATCGGGCTCAAGCCAAGGGTCCTGAGGCCGTCCGCTCCTGCTCTGGTATACGAGCCTCCAGTTTTCGTGGCCTAACTTTTCTGCAATAAGCTCTGCGGTAGTTAAAAGCTGCTCGACATAAGGGGAGCCCTCGGCCATAGGGTTCGGTATGCTATGAGCCGTAAATAGTATCAAAGTTTCACATCTCTTATCTTCCGCTATTTCTTCAAAACGATCCGCAGTACGGTCTGCTGAGTCCTCGATAAAAAGCGGGTGGTCGAACAGGGGAGGGGAGTACTCAAACTCTATATCAAGGCCGGTTTCATTAAGCCCTTCTTCAATATCTCTTTGATATCTTTCCCAGCTCGCTTCGCTCTGATGCGCGGCCATTATCATCCCGATCGCCTTTTTAGCTCCTGCTTCAGCCATCTGTTTAAGCGTATCTGGTATAAAAGGGTGCCAGTTCCTCATCCCCACGTATACTGGCAACTTGCACCCGTTTTCAGCCAGCTTATCCTCTAGCCCCTTGGCCTGTTTGTACGTGTATTCGTTAAGGGGAGATTTCCCTCCGAACAGCTCATAGTGATGCGCTACCTCTTCCAGCCTATCAGGGTGTATGGGCCTGCCCTTCGCCACGTTCTGAAGAAAGGGGTGAATATCCTCTATCCTCCCGGGCGCTCCGTACCCTATCATTAAAATTGCATCGAATTTCTTGCTCATTATAGTTTCTCCTGTCCAAGCAGATCGGTCAGTTGTCCGGTTTTCTATCCGAATATTCGTGTACGAAATCTACCAAGGCAAGCACGTTGTCCACAGGGGTTTTGGGCAATACTCCGTGACCCAGGTTAAATATATGCCCGGGCCTGCCCTGAGCCTTATCCAGTATACTCTTCGCCTTTTTTCTTATTTCCGAGTGAGGTGCAAAAAGCGTCACAGGGTCCAGATTTCCCTGTACGGCCATATCATATCCAACACGCTCCCATGCTTCTCCCAGGTCCACTCTCCAGTCTAGCCCCATCACTCTGCACCCCGACTCTTTTATCAACCCTAGCAGAGCGCCGGTCCCTGTGCCGAAATGTATTACCGGTACGTCTTCTTTAATTCCGCCAATAAGTTTTTTCATGTGAGGGAGCACAAATTCCCTGTAATCGTCCGGGGAAAGAGCCCCCGCCCAGCTGTCGAATATCTGAAGCGCGTCCGCTCCAGCAGATATTTGATTGTTAAGGTACACGGCAGTAGCGCCCGACAATCTGCCCATAAAGTCGTGCCATCCGCCGGGGTCTTTGTACATGAGCCCCTTTGTGTTCTCATAGTTCTTCGACCCGCCTCCTTCAATCGCGTATGAAGCCACGGTGAACGGCGCGCCCGCAAACCCTATTAAGGCAATTCCCGGGTCAAGCGCCCTCCGTGTTATCTTTAGCGCGTTATAGACGAAATCCAGTGACCCCGGGTCAAATTCCTCAAGCCGTGAGACGGCTTTTCCGGTGCGTACGGGTTTTCTTATTCTGGGCCCTTCGCCTTTAGAGAATTCAATGCCTATGCCGAAGGATTCCAGCATTAGAAGAATATCGGAGAATATAATGGCGGCGTCTACTCCCAGACGGTCTACCGCGCCAAGCGTCACTTCCGCCGCAAGCTCGGGAGTCTTGCACAGATCTAGAAACGAAACCCTTGACCTAAGCTCCCTGTATTCACGCATAAACCTCCCCGCCTGCCTCATAAGCCATAGGGGCGTATAATCCGTCTTCTCTCCCCTGCATGCTTTCATAAACACAGAGCCCTCCGTAATCTCTTTTCTTCCGTACTGAAGGTTTTTATCCCATACCATGTCCACCTTGTGCCAGTGGTTAGTGTTAACTCCATTTTCAAACGCGGTCCTCTTCTTTTTCAGAAGCCCTCTGCCGCACCTGGCCATCTCTCGTATGAGGTTCCCCATCTTGGGGCTGTCGGGCTCATAGTCCGTAGCCAATCCGAACCTGTCCAGCGTCTCAGTCGTTGTCGGGCCAATTGAGCCGATCACCACCCTCTTAAACCCTTCCCTTAATTTATCCTCAAGGCCCTCAGCTTCAGCGATTTGGAATAGGTGATAGATCTGCTGCGAGCTTGTGAATAAGGAAAAGTCCTCTTCATTCTCCGCAATGGAGCGTATGGCGTCTTTTAGGGGCTCCAGATTTTCCGGAAGCGCCCATTTATATATAGGTACGGCAGTTACATCCGCTCCCCGTTCCTTAAGGGCTTCTATAAACTCGGTGTTCGTGATACCGTATTCCTGAACCGCCACTCTCTTCCCCTTAAGCTCAAAGCTTCCGTCAAGTGTGGATAAAATGTCCCGCCAGGTGTTGGGCTCGGGCACTACGATGTCGGGCTTCAGACCAAGCTCTTTTAGGGCTGCCAGGGGTTTTGGCCCGCGGGCAAGAAGGGTTACATTATTTAGAGCCGTTACGAAATCATCAAGAGGGTATTTTTCCGAAACGGCGTCTTTGAGCGCTCTTATTCCTACGCCGGTCATAAGAATTACAAGATCGTACTCGCCCTTAAACAATTTCTCTGCAAATGAAAGGGCTTCCCCGGCTTCAGATAGCGGTATTTCCCGCATAGAGGGAGCCACCTTCGGCACACCGCCGTGGTAACGTATAAGCTTGGCTATTTCCTTAGCCCTCCGGCTCTCGAATGCCGTAACCCTGAGACCGTTAAAGCTGTACTCACTCACCATAATTAATTACTCCCGATCAGACGTATTTTGAGTTTAGCACAGCTAAGGAACTGGTCAATTTTATATATTTAATACGAGATATAAGCGCTCTGGCTTGATATTGCTCCCCTTATTTCTTATAATCCCTAGTTAACTTTTAATCCGGGGGCGAGAGAGAGTAAATGTCAAAGACAGTCGAGTTCTACTATGACTTCAGCAGTCCTTATACTTACATTGCTTCAGAGAGGATAGAAAAGATATGTCAGGAAAGCGGCGCTTCTATCGAGTGGAAGCCTTTTTTATTGGGCGGAGTCTTTAACGAGATAGGCTCCACGCCGGCCGCGCAGATTGACAATAAAATCAATTATCTTAAACGAGATATGATAATGTGTGCAGATTACTACGATGTCCCATTGAATTTCCCTGAAGTCTTTCCTCTGAACAGCGTTAGGGCCATGCGGGGCGCTTTTGCAGCCTCAGAGCAAGACAAGCTCGTAGAATATAACCACCTTATGTTCAGGCTCTACTTTGTCAAAGAGACTGATCTCAGCCACCCGGAAATTCTTGCGGAAGCAGTCGGAGGTATCGGTATTGACCCCGAGTGGTTCACCCAGAGGATAGCTGAGCAGGATATTAAGGATATGCTCAGGGATGAAACCAATATTGCCGTTCAGCGCGGGATTTTCGGCGCGCCCACCATGTTTGTCGACGACAAGATGTACTGGGGTAACGACAGGCTCGATTTTCTCTGCCGCTATCTTAAAGAGCGCGCGTAGGGCTCAGGAAGAATAATTAAGGGGAGTTACTAAATGCTCGATGTTTATAAATATAAAAACCGAGAGTTATATATAGAGGACGTGCCCGTGGCACAGATTGCACAGGACGTAGGGACACCCTGCTACATCTACAGTTACATGGCTTTAAGGGATAGTTTCATAAGCTACAAAGAAGCATTCTCAGAGATCGACGCTCTCATATGCTACTCGGTAAAAGCGAACTCGAACCTGGCAATACTTAAATCCTTTTCAGATTTGGGCTCCGGGTACGATATCGTCTCGGTGGGTGAGCTCCTGCGTGTCAAAAAGGCCGGGGGAGATACGTCAAAAGTAGTGTTCTCAGGGGTCGGTAAGACCGCGGAGGAAATGAAGGCAGCGATCGAAGCCGGTATATTATTTTTTAACGTCGAGTCTGAAGAAGAGCTTCACTTGCTCAATGACATAGGTATTGAGTTAGGTACAAAAGCGCCGATTGCATTAAGAGTAAACCCCGATATTGACCCCAGGACCCACCCATACATCTCGACAGGGTTTAAAAAGAGTAAATTCGGTATCGAAGTTGGGAGGGCAGTTCAGGTTTACAAAGAAGCGAATCAAATGGAGGGCATAGACGTAGTCGCCATAGATGCCCATATAGGCTCTCAGATATTCGACCTAACCCCATTTTCGGACTCGGTTAAGAAACTAGTCGGTCTTGCCGACCGTTTGATAGAGGTGGGTATAAATATAAGGTATATCGATATTGGCGGAGGTTTGGGTATTAGCTACGAGAGAAGTGAGAAGCCTCCCCGTCACAGGGAATATGCTGACGTAATTATTAGCGGAATGAAAGATAAACCCTACAGTCTTGTACTAGAGCCCGGCAGGTCCCTAATAGGGAATGCTGGGGTTATGGTTACGAAGGTTCTCTACTTCAAAGAAGGTACGGCCAAGAAGTTCGTTATAGTGGACGCAGCGATGAACGACCTAATCAGGCCCGCGTTTTACGAGTCCTACCATGAGATACTAACAGTCAATGAGAGCTCTAGGACAAATGCGGTAGTGGATGTCGTCGGGCCTATTTGTGAATCCGGCGATTTCCTCGCGAAGGACAGGGAGCTTCCGGATGTTGGAAGCGGCGACCTCTTAGCGGTCCTGAGCGCCGGGGCCTATGGCTTCGTTATGTCCTCAAACTACAACACGCGTCCGCGCGCGCCCGAGGTTCTCGTTAAAGATGATAAATTCTCTGTTGTCAGAGAAAGGGAAACCTACGACGACCTTCTCAAGCTTGAGAGAGCACCTGATTTCCTCAAATAGCCTCCCGGACATTAAACACTACGTCCCCGAGTTTACCGGATACCGTCCTTCAATATCCTGATAGGATCAACTCTTGTGTTGAATTGTTCTGAAGGGTACGGGCTTTCTAGCTGCCGCTCGCGAAAGGAGAAGAGCTTACAGGCTCTACAGGCTCCGGTGAATCGATTAAGCCCTCTGCTTCCTCTATTATCTCGCTAAGCCTTTCTTTAAATAGGTTTATCCCACCCAGGGGAATCACTATACACGACCTTCCGCCGCTCAGCTCTGTTATCCTCAGATATTTTCCCTTATGATTTTCTTTTACGTCAAAGAAGAAGCGCTTTGACTCAATATCAACATGCTTGCTAGCGTGCTCTTTTTCCGATCTTTCCTGTCTTTCCATGTTCTTTCTACCTCCGCCTCAGTCCCAATCGCTGGGATTTTGAATAGTGGTGATTTCTATAGGCTGGAAATAATAACTCTTGGATTTTAAAAAATCAAGATAAAAGGGTAATGTGCAAGGACTTATGGCGGTTTCCCCTAGAATGGGGAAATGGCGATATATATGGCACAAACAATTAAAGAAGAGAGGTTGAGATGGGTATTACCAATAGTGAGGGGGGATATGCG
>Ga0114931_10003145_pt1 | contig 20958 bp, 16 predicted proteins | sample 2SBtaG_FD_89579 | JGI IMG/M metagenome (GOLD analysis project Ga0114931, IMG submission 89579) | Deep subsurface microbial communities from Kolumbo volcano to uncover new lineages of life (NeLLi) - 2SBTROV14_V59a metaG | ecosystem: Environmental > Aquatic > Marine > Volcanic | place: Kolumbo...
CTTGTTCGGCGACAGGTAGAACGAGGCATAGGGGATCGCCGGCGGTGGTCGGGGTCCGATGAAGAGTCGCGCGAACTCGACCGCGAGCGACTCCGCGTAGTTATCCAGTTGCGCCTGATGGGCTCGGATCTCCGAGCGCATCAGGCCCAGACCGCCATCCTCGCGGTCTGCGTCCGCGGTGGCGGCGTCCAGTTCGGCGAGAAAGGTTGCGCCGGGCTCGCTCCAGAATACCTTGCGGAGCAGGCCGAGGATCGATTGTTCCGCCGCCAACTCGGCGGGTGGCGGCATTTCGGGGAAAACGGCGGCATCCATGAGGGCTTCGCTCCATGTTGGTTGAGAAAACCGGCGGGCGGGCCGGTGCGCACGCCCGCCGGCGACGATCTCAGGCCTTGCGCACCCGTACCATCATGTCGGCAAAACCGGGGAATCCCATCACCGGGCTGAGATTATCCGGATCGACCAGCAGGTTGATGTTCGGGGTGTACTTGCGCTGGGCATAGGTCGGGCCCAGGCCGGGGGAGAAACGCCCGCCCGATCCGAACGCGATCTTGATCACCCCCGGCCGCATCCCCTGGGAAGCCACCGCCTTGCCCCGGGTGGAGTGACCGAGCGGGTTCTCGACGACGATCATATCGCCGGTCTTGACCCCGATCCGGCCGGCGTCATCGCCGTTGATCCAGATCGTGCCGACCGCGAACTCACCCTTCTTGAAGGTATGCTCGTGGACTTCCATCGGCAGCCGTTTGTCGCGCACCGTATCGACCACCTCGTACTTGAACGGATTGTTCATCATCCGCCAGACGCCTTCGGCCTGGACCTCGCCGAGCAGCGGCACCCCCTGGGTGGCGGTCATCACCTGATGCGCGCGACCGCTGATCACCTGGAATGGATAGTCCTTGGCGTACTTGCGGTAAGCCGGGTTGGTGTGCGGGTTCCACTTGGTCTCGAACCAGAAGAAGCTGCGCGGGAAGCGCTCGAATCCGATCTCGCGCAAGCCGCTGGGCGCGGCGCCGCCGACCCCCTCGATCTTGCGGTTCTGTTTGGAATAGCGCCCGTAGCGTTTGCCGCCTTCCTTCCAGTCCCAAGCGAACTCGATCATCTTGGTGGATGTCTTGGGGAAGGCGCGGTTCGGCTCGTCCTTGTCGGTCTTGCGGTAGCGGTACCAACTCATCGGCCAGTTGGCTACGCCGTGATGGGTACGCAGCCACGCGACCGTGACCGGTTTGCCGCGGATCACCTTCTTTTTGTGGTCGATGGTGACATCACCCTTCTCGAGCGAATCCGGGGTGCCGAGGATCTTGTAGCCCTCGGGGTACTGCGGGTAGGGCAGCGGACGGCCGACATTCGGACGTCCCGGCGACACCAGCAGCATCTCGTTGACGAAGTCTTCCTCGCTGCGGTACTTCTCCCAGAAATCCTTGCCGCGCACGTCGGGGTCGCCGAGTTCGTGAAGGCGCTTGGCCAGGTGGTTCATGATGGTGGTCGGCTTGCGGCACTCGAAGAGCGGCTTGATCAGCGAATCGCGGTTGTAGATCACCGGCCGCGAGGGGTAGATGTCGCTCAACGCCTGGCGCTCGTAGGGACCCGCCTCGGGCAGGATCACGTCGGCGTAGAGCGCGATTTCGAGAAACAGTGTATCGACGACCACCAGGGTGTCGAGCTTGTAGTTTCCGCTTCCGTCCTTGGCGGTGACTGCGTCGATCCAGCGCTGCGGGTTGCTGGCGGTGAACAGGGCGTTGCCGGTGCGGGCGATGTAGCATTTGATCGGGTACTTGTAGCCGCGGAACGGTCCGTACTTGATCTCGACCCCGTCGGTGAACGCCATCGGGTAGTTGGCCACCGAATCGTCCCACGCGGACGGATGCTTGCTGCCGTAGTGATCCATGTGCAGATAGTCGAGTTCGGCGGTTACCGATTTGCCGTTGACGGTGCGCGTCACCTTGCGCTTCTTGAACTGCTTGCCCGTGGCCGAGCCACCCTTGCTCGCCTTGACGAGTTCGGTGTCGATGGCCCCGCCGGGGGCGTCGAAGTTACCGGTGACCACGTTGAGCACGGTGCCGATCACCGACGCGCAAATGCCGTTGAAATGGTGGCCGGGCGACTGCATGCCCCACACCAGCGCGGCCGGCTTGGTGATCCCGAACTCGTGGGCCAGGGTCTCGATGTCGGCCTTGGCGAGGCCGGTGCGATTGGCCGCCCAATCGAGGCTGAAGTAACTCAGATTGTTGATTGGATCGCTCTTCGTCCACCAGGCCTTGAAATCGGTCATGAAGGTGTCCCAGCCCTTCACGTATTTCTTCATCCCCCAGTCGATGTAACGCCGATTCGGGACATCGGGATCATCGTTTTCCAGCAGGTAACGCAGCATCGCGCCGAACAGATCGCCGTCGGTACCGGCGCGCGGCGCGAGCCACTTGTCCGCCTGGGCGGCGGTGTTGCTCAACGACGGGTCGATGACCACGATCTTGCAGTCGTTCTCGACCTTGGCGCCGACCGTGCCGCGCTGCTCGTAGAAGATGCGGGTGGCGACGAAGGGATTCCAGCCGTTGAAGATGATCAACTTGTTGCGATAGCCGTACTCCTTCTCCAACGATCCGTCGGGCTGGCGCACGAGTTGCGGGGTCATCAGATCGGGCTCGATGCGCTTGCCGCCCAGGATCAGCTTGGGACCGTGGCGGCGCGGCGTGTCGCAAATCGCCCCGTGTTCGGTGCAATGCGGGGTGCCGAAGGCGAAACCCAGCCGCCAGTACTGATCGCGGTCGGTCACGTCGCCGGCATCGACGATCACCGACTCGGCGCCGAAGTCGCGCTTGATCCGCGTCAGGCGTTTGGCGAGATAGTCGATCGCCTCGTCCCAGCTCACCCGCTTGAACTTGTTCTCGCCGCGCGCGCCGACCCGGATCATCGGGTACTTGACGCGGTGCGGGTTGTAGATGAGTTGCGTCGCCGCGGCCTCCTTGGCACAGATGGTGCCGTCGTTCATCGGCACCTCGGTGTTGCCGTAGAGTTTGCGCACCGCGCCGTCCTTGACCCACACCTCAAGTCCGCACTCGGCCGGACAGGTGGCTGCGCAGGTGTAGCCGACCCGGTATTTGCCGGCGGCGGTTTTCATGGCCTCGGCCTCGGTCGCGGCCAGCGCGCGCAGGCTGAGCAGGCTGCCGCCGCTGATCGCGGAGACACCGGCGAGGGTGCCCGATGATTTCAGAAAGGTTCTTCGAGAAACGTTCATTTTCACTTCCTCGCTACGCTTCGGAGGCAAGGCTCGCGGCCTGTTGTCACGCGGGGTTGCTCCGTTGTCGAGTGGTTGGTTTCGATCCACCGTTAGGGCGGCCCGGCGCGATCAGATGAGCCCCTTCTGCTCGGCGAGATGGAAGGCCGCCTCGTCGACCGGGATCCATTTCACCTGCAACTCGGGCCCGGTGCCGTACTCGGGGTGGCGCTCCAGGGTCTGGTTTTCACGCACCAGCTTGGCCACCGCGCTCTCGGGATCGTTGAGATCACCGAAGACCCGCGCCTTGCCGACACAGTTGCGCACACAGGCGGGCTCTTCACCGGCCTCGAGCCTGCTCAGGCAGAAATTGCATTTGTCGGCGACCCGCAGTTCGGCCGGATCCTTGTCGCGGAGTTCGGGTACCTGGTCGAAATACTTGCGCGGATTGTTCTTGATCGGCATGGTCGGGTTGAGGAAACGGGCGCCGTAGGGACAGGCATCCACGCACAGACCGCAGCCGATGCACAGATCCGCGTTCACCACCACGATCCCGTCCTCGGGACGCTTGTAGGTGGCGCCCTTCACCGGACAGGGAACGACGCAGGGGGGATTTTCACAGTGATTGCAAGAAGCCTGGAAGAAATAGCGTTTGGTGTTCGGGAATTCACCCACTTCCAGGTCGAAGTTGCGCGTCCGGTAGACGCCCAGAGGCACCTGGTTTTCCATCTTGCAGCTCACCTGGCAGGTATGGCAGTTGATGCACTTTCTCAGGTCAACCACTAAGCCGTATTTTTTCGCCATGGTTATGCTCCTATGAATCCGAGAGAAAATTGTTTCCGAAGGTGCCGACGGTCTTTCGGGGTGACATATTTGCGATGCGGAAGGCATCCGTGCGGGTCGGGGCGTCGATTCTCGGGACTGCGGTCCGGATCCATCGGAACGCGGCGCGAGCTGCTCGCGGGGCGTTGAGGGGGGTCCGTGGCCGGCGTGTTGATGAGGGCGATCCGGAATGACCGACCGGGCGCGGCTAGTATCGCCGTGGAGCACGGTTCGGCGGGGATCCCGCGATGCGGCCCGAACCCGTGTTGAGCGCGGGGCTCGCAGAACCGGGACGTCCGCTTCGACACGCGACCACCTTCCGCTTGAAACCACTTTGCTGGTGGTTATGTCTTAGCGTTTTTTTAAGGAGAACGCCAGAAGGACCTTCAATTTTACTGATCCAGATCAAGGTTGCAGGATTGCGCGCTACGCAGCGACGCTCAGCGGATGAAGGCGCGGGGACACGATTCCTTCGTGTCCCCTTTGAAGACGACCGACAGGAGATTCTGTTTTGGGAGGCGTGATGCTGGGAGTTGGCTGCCGCAGTGGCGCCGATTCCGGAATCGCAGCGATCGCCAATCCAAGAAAAACGGGATCCCTGCGAACGGCCGCCGGCACCCGGCCTCGAGGGTGACACGATGAAATCGTGTCCCCGCGTGGGTCCGAGAGTTGGGGTCGGTTGGTACCCGGGTGCTCGCGAGCGTGGAAAATAGCACTTTGTCGAGATTTCTTACACCGGGTGATACGACCCTAAACGATGGATCGTTAAAGGGTTTATCTCGCTTGCGCCCCGATTCAGACGGTTAATTCCGGTAAAGAAGCGAAAAAGTGTCAGGATTTTTTACAATCGCTTTAGGTGCACATAAGTCATTGATAACAAGGGCAAAAAACTGCATTTCACCGGCAAATTTCAGCGGTTGTTGTGGAGTGAGGGCCAAAAAATTGTCAAGAATTTTTACACTTTGGCGCACATGTACTAACGCTTACGCCGAGGAATTTTCCTAACGCATTGAAATATAAAGAGCTGTCTTGAGTTGGCACAGAGTGTGCATGCGTACCCGGTTAATCCGAATTCGATACTTTCAAGAGGGTGCCAACCATGTTCAGAAACGCGGTATTGCCTAAACGTCACGTCTTGGCGGTGGCCAACGTGGCATTGATTGTCTTGCTCGGCGGCGCGTCGATGGCGGCAAGGGCGGTGCCCATCACCGGGCTGTTCAATACCGGCGTCGATGGTTCCGGCGTCGCGCTCGGTAACGGCGCGTCCGACCCGCACTACGCGATACTCTCACCCAGCCAGGCGGCGGTCGTGATTAACTCTGGCTCCATCCCCGCCAGTTGGCTGCCCAACAGTTCGACTCGCCGGTGGGTATGGCAAACGGCGATCGGATCCCCGCTCGGGGTCACCCGCACCTTTCGCACCACGTTCGATCTGACCGGGCTCAATCCTGCCACGGCGGCGATCAACGGCCGGTGGGCGACGGACAATAGCGGCCTCGACATCCTGATCAACGGCAACTCGACCGGGAATACCTGTGGCGGCTTCAGTGCTTTCTGTAACTTCGCGGTCACCTCCGGATTCGTCTCCGGGATCAACACCCTGGATTTCCGGGTCCGGGATTTCGGGGTAATCGCCGGTTTTCTGGTCGGCTCGATTGGCGGCACCGCCGAGCAAAGCGGTGTCGTTCCCGAGCCCGCCACCCTGGTGCTGCTGGGTCTCGGCTTGGCGGGGTTCGGGTTTCGGGGGCGCAAGACACCGAAACCCTGACGAAGTTAAACAGCCTACAGGCAGCTCGCTAAATCCCATTTAGCTCCGGCGGGTGAAGGCGCGGGGACACGATAAATCATGTCCCTGCGTGGGTCCGAGAGTTGGGGGCGGTTGGCACTTCTCCGCTGGCATCAAGGCGTCTGCTTGCGCAGCCACGCAGAGGCGCACCCGATCGCCCGGCGATCAGCCTCGCCCGGTCAGCGCCGCGAGTCGGGCGAGTCGCCCCGGTAGCGCGTCGGGCAAATCCTCCCAACGAAAACGCCAGCCCCAGTTGCCCTCTGTCGTTCCCGGCGTGTTCATGCGCGCTTCGCTGCCCAGCGCCAGCAGGTCCTGGAGCGGCGCGATCGCCAAATACGCGACCGAGGTGTAGGCGGCGTGCAGCAGCGTCCAGGGGGCCTCGCCCGCGCCCAGGTATTCGTCGACCCGGCTGCGGATCCGGTCATCGAGGCTGCGGTACCAACCCAGGCCGGTGTCGTTGTCATGGGTGCCGGTGTAGACCACCGCGCCGGGAATGTGGTTGTGCGGGAGGTGCGGATTGTCGGCGTTGCCGTCGAATCCGAACTGCAGGACGCGCATGCCCGGAAAGCCCAGACGCTCGCGCAGCGCGTGGACCTCGGGGGTGATCATGCCGAGATCCTCGGCGATCACCGGGAGCGGGCCGAGTTCGGCGGCGAGTGCCGCGAACAGCGCCTCACCCGGTCCCTCGACCCAGCGGCCATTGACCGCGGTCGGCTGGTCGGCAGGGATCATCCAGAAGGCCTGAAAGCCCCGGAAGTGATCGATGCGAACCATATCGAAGCGCGCCAGTTCGGTGCGCATCCGCCGCACCCACCAATGGTAGCCGTCGGCCTTCATGCGCTCCCAGTCATAAAGCGGATTGCCCCACCGCTGACCGGTTGCCGAGAAGAAATCCGGCGGTACCCCGGCCACCTGTGCGGGCCGGCCATCCGCGCCGAGCAGAAAGGCGCCGCGCTCGGCCCATACGTCGGCGCTGTCCTGGGCGACGAAGATCGGCAGATCGCCGAGTAGCCGCACGCCGCGCCGCGCCGCGTGCGCGCGCAACTCGCGCCACTGGCGATGAAAAATGTATTGCGCGAATCGCGCTGTTTCGACGGCCTCCGCCAGTTCCTCGCCGGCCGCTCGCAGGGCCCCCGGCTCACGGTCACGCAGGGGCGCGGGCCAGCGCCACCACGGCGCCTGGAGCTGGTGGGTCTTGAGCGCGGTATACAGCGACCAGTCTTCCAGCCACTCATGCTCGGCGGCGACGAAGGCCGCGTAGCCGTCACGCTCGGCGGCGTCGGCACGGCGATGGTAACCGGCGCGGGCGGCCTGCAGGCAGGCGGCCCGTGCCGCATCGTCCGGCGCCGCGCGATCGCTGGCCAGCCATCCGCGATCGTGCAGCCACTCCAGATCGATGAGACGCGGGTCGCCGGCCAGCGCCGACTGGCAGTGGTAGGGCGAGCGCTCGGTGTGGGTCGGGCCGAGTGGCAACATCTGCCAAATCCGTGCACCGCAGGCCGCGAGCCAGTCAACGAAGCGCAGCGCCTCGGCGCCCAGTTCACCGCGCGCGCGCGGGCCGGGCAACGAGGTCGGGTGCGCCAGTACCCCGGCCGCACGGCGCGCAAGTAGGCCGCTCGAGGCGACCCCGTTCACTCGCTGCCGCGCCGCATCACGCCGCCGGTCGCGGGCGCGCCGCGTCCGTGCGAGAGCACCTCGCCGAGCGCCGCCGGGGCGGGGAGGTCGAGCAACGCGTAGAGTTGCGCCAGATGATGGCGAAACAAGCGCTCGAAATCGCGCACCGATTCCGCCGGATTGTAGTCCCCGAGCCACCAGAACCAGTCCGATCCCTCGCACACGGCGAGTTGCCGTTCGGCCGCGGCGAGGCGCTCGGCCTCCAGGCGGCCCGCGTCGCGCGCCTCCGCATAAGCCTCCGCGGCCGCGGCCAGCAATGCCCAGCCGCGATTCTTGTCGGTCGACCCTATCCAGGTCGAGAAGTTGCCGTAGACCCAGCTACCGGCGCGCAGGGCGGGGAGGCTGGTGGAGGGTAATGTCTGATCGACGCAATCGGCGAAGGTGCTGAGCTCGAGGCCCGGGTGTTCGGTGAGGCGCTGGTAGAGCCCGTGCAGGAAATAATAGGCGTTTTCCGGGTAGTGCTCCCAGGCGTTTTCGCCGTCGAGGATGATCGGCACAACGCAGTGGCCGGGGTCGGGCAGGCGCGCGGCGATCTGCTCGAACTCATGGATCAAATGACCGACCGCGTCGTCGGCGTGCCAGTCCGAGAAAGTGAACCCGATCAAGTCCGAGAGGCCGTCGTCGCGAAAAAAACACGCCGGTGCGTGGCCGTCGACGCGATACACCCGCCGGGTGGCGTCCGGATCGCGTGCCGCCGGGTCGCCGCACAGCTCGAGACTGCCGCGCAACACGCCTTCGCCGCTTGCCGTCCACTCGAACCCCGATTCGCCGAGCAAGCCGACGGTCGCGGTGCTGAGACCGCCTTCGGACGGCCAGCAGCCTCGCGGGCGCGCGCCGAAGGCGCGCTCGAAAACCTCCACCGCCCGCTCCAGATGGCGTCGTGCACGGATCTCGCCGTCGCGGTACACGCCACTCGGCAACGGGGCGTCCGGCTCGCTCTCGCGCGCCACGCCCCAGTCGATGAGCAGCGGCAGCATCGGATGGGCGTAGGGGGTAATCGAGAGCTCCACGCGGCGATCCGCCGCCAGCGCGCGATACCGCTCGATCAAAGCGCCCAGCAGGCCGGCCAGGTAGGCCAGCAGCAGGCGCCGGTCGCCGGCGGTGTAGCCGTGGCGCTTGTCGGCGAGCATTTGCAGCCACGAATTGGCGCGGCGCTCGGTCTCTCCGATCCAGGCGAGGTGGTACCACACCAGCAAGTCGGCGAGAAAGGCATCGTCGAGATACTCGATCGCGTCCGGGTCGCGCCGGATCACCGCGGCGAGGTCGACCAGGCGCCGGTATCCCGGAAAGCGTTCGATGAGCCGCTTGCGGTTGGAGCGCAGGCAGCGCTCGACGAGCATCCGTCGTGCCGCCCGGGCGTCCCGGCCGGGCAGCACCCGCAGCGCATCGAGCAGCGGATCGGTGATGCTGTCGCCGTCGTCGACCGCCGCCCGGGTTTGTCGCGCATAGTCCTGCAACTGCTCGATCAGGATCGGGCTGAAGTTCACCACCGCGCGCGCACCGGGCACCGATTCGAGATGGCCGGCCATGTCGACGTAGTCCTTGATCGCGTGCAGGTAGGTCCACGGTTGGACGTATTCACCGCTCGCCCGATCGCGATAGTCGGGCTGGTGCATGTGCCAACAGAGGACAATTTTGAGTGCGGTGCGGGACATGAGGAGGGCTTTCTAACCGACCGCGGTGCAGCGGGTCAATGCGCGCGCTATGCTGAGACATGGCCGGCGGCCGCTGCGCGGTGCGCGGGCTGCGTAAATCGCATCGATCGGCGCCACGGAGGGACGCACCATGCATGTGCTATTCGTCACATCGGAAGTCGACCCGCTGGTCAAGACCGGTGGACTGGCGGATGTAAGCGCCGCCTTGCCCAGCGCCTTGCGCGAACTCGGCATCGACGTGCGGATCCTGGTGCCGGGTTATCCCGGCGTGCTCGCCGGGGTCCGGGCCCGGCGGGTGGCGGACGAGGTCGCGCTGTTGCCGGGGGTGGCGCCGATGAGCTTTCTGCAAGGGCGCATGCCGCGTGACGACATACCGGTCTATATCCTCGACTGTCCGTCACTCTATGATCGCCCCGGTGGGCCGTACCAGGACGCCGATGGTGTCGAGTGGCCGGACAACGCGCGGCGTTTCGCCGCGCTCGGGCGCGCCGCGGCGCTGCTCGGGCGGCGCGCGTCGCCGTTGCGCTGGCGCGCCGACATCGTCCACTGCAACGACTGGCAGAGCGGACTTGCGCCGGCCTATCTGCACTTCGATCCACAACCCTGCGCACGCTCGTTGCTCGCGGTCCACAACCTCGCGTTTCACGGCAGCTTCCCGGCCTCGCTGGCGCCGGCACTGTGCCTTCCGTGGGAGGGCTACAGCATGCACGGCTATGAGTTTCACGGCCGGATTTCGTTTCTCAAGGCCGGTTTGTACTACGCCGACCGGATCGCGACCGTCAGCCCGCGCTACGCGCGCGAGATCCAGAGCGAGGCCTATGGCTGCGGACTTCACGGCCTGTTGGCCGAACGCGCCGCCCAACTCAGCGGGATCCTCAACGGCATCGATACCGCGACCTGGGATCCGCGCACCGATCGCAATCTGCGCCGGCGCTACAGCGAGCGCAGTCTGCACGGAAAATCGCTGAACAAGGGCACCCTGCAGGCGCGCTTCGGACTCGCGCAGGATCCGAAGATCCCGTTGCTCGGCATGGTCACGCGCCTGACCCATCAGAAGGGGGTCGATCTGGTCCCGGAAGCCCTCGCCTTACTCGGTGATCGGCCGTGGCAACTGGTGGTGCTGGGCTCCGGCGACCCGGTTATCGCGCAACGGCTGCTCGCTTTCAGCGCCGAGCGGCCGGGGCAGGTCGGATTCCTGAGCGACTTCGATGAGCCGCTGGCCCACCAGATCGAGGGCGGCGCGGATCTGTTCGTGATGCCGTCGCGCTTCGAGCCCTGCGGTCTCAACCAGATGTACAGCATGCGCTATGCGACTCCGCCGGTGGTGCGCCGCACCGGCGGCCTTGCCGATACGGTGATCGACGCACAGGCCCAGACGCTGGATGCCGGTACCGCGACCGGTTTCATTTTCGACTTGCCCGAGGCCCCGGCGCTCGCCGAGGCGCTGGCGCGTGCGCTCGATTGTTATGCCGATCCCAAGGCGTGGCGCGGCGTGCAGCGCGCCGGGATGCGCCGTGATTTCAGTTGGCGTCCCAGCGCGCTACGCTATCGTGAGGTCTATGCCGGCTTGCTTGAGCGTGGATGACGGATGGCCGTTCACGGCGCGAGTCGGGACCGTGGATGCCATTTGCCATTTGCCATTTCGACCGCAGGGGGAAATCCTGCGCAAGCCGGACAGCGCGTTGCGGTAATAGATCCACCCTGAATCCGAGGGCTCCTCGCGGCGGGAACCGGGACCATTGCGGTCACCGTCACTCCACCCAGCGCATGAGCCCGGTTTCGAACGGGTGGGCGAGCAAGGGATTGGTCGGATAGGCGCGGATCCGGTACCCGAGTTGGCCGCACGATCCGGGCGTGAAGCTAAGTTCATAGCACTGCTCGCCGGAGTCCGCGAGGTGCTCGGTCGGCTCGAAGCGCTGGGTTCTGCGCAATCCGGTAAGCGCCGGGTGCCGGTCGCGGCTTGTCTCCTGCTCTCGATCCAGGCGGCTGCGCTGGCCGCTGCGCACCTCACCCGGTGCGCCGTCGGTGTCCGTTGCGCGCCGGTCCAGCACCAGTTCGACGGCCACGTCTTGCGCGCGCAAACCACTCAGTTGCACCGCCGCGCGCAGGATCACGGAATCACCCTGGTTGAGGGCAGCGTCGGGCGTCGCCAGCAAACGGACGCCCACCTTCGGCCATGCCGACTCGACTTTCTGCCGCCATTGCGCCAACTCCAGCGCCCGTGCCCCGTCGTTGCTCGCCAGCGCCACGCCCTGGTGTGCCGCCGGGACGTAGAGGCCACGGGTATAGTCGTCGAGTACCCGGTTCATGTTGAAGCGCGGCAGGATCGAGGCCATCGAGCGCTTCGCGAGCGCCACCCACTCGGGTGAGAATCCGTAGCGACCCAGGCTGTAATAGAGTGGAATCACCTGATCCTCGAGGATCTCGTAGAGGGTGCGCGCATCTTCCGCGTCACGCTGGCCGGGGTCCGGATGTGGTGACGGGCGGATCGCCCAGCCGTTGTCGCCTTCGTAGCCCTCCGCCCACCATCCGTCGGTGACGCTGAGGTTGATCACCCCGTTGACCGCCGCCTTCATCCCCGAGGTGCCGCTCGCCTCGCGCCCGTAAACGGGGGTGTTGAGCCACACGTCGACGCCCGGAATCAGGCGCCGCGCCAAGGCGAGATCATAACCCTCGATCAATAGCACCTTGCCCAGGAACTCGGGCATGCAACTGACCTCGTGGACGCGCTTGAGCAGCGCCCGCCCGGGCTCGTCGGCCGGATGGGCCTTGCCGGCGTAGATCAGCACCACCGGGCGATTGCCGTCGCCGAGCAAGTCGCGCAGACGGTCGAGATCGTGAAACAGCAGCGTCGACCGCTTGTAGGTCGCGAAGCGCCGCGCGAAACCGATCGTCAACACATTCGGATCGGCCTGGTCGATGCGCCGCAGGATCCGGTCCACATGCGGCTCGCTGACTTGGTTGCGCAACAACTGCACGCGCAGCAGGTGACTGACGGTGGCCAGCATATTGGCCTTGATGCTCTGCTTGACGCCCCAGAAGAGTTGATCCGAGATCGCGTGGATGCAGTGCCAGTAGCGACGGTCGAGCAAACGATTGTGCCATTCGATCCCGAGTACGCGGTCGAAGAGATCGACCCATCCCTGGGCCAGGATGGTCGCGATGTGCACGCCGTTGGTGACGTGGCCGATGGGATTTTCTTGCGCCTCGATCTGCGGCCAGCACCCGGCGCACATGCGCGCCGAAATCTCACCGTGCAGGCGGCTCACCCCGTTACGGTGGCGCGCGGCGCGTAGCGCCAGGGTGGTCATGTTGAGATCCGGCCCATCGCCCTCGACCCGTCCGAGCGCGAAGATCCAGTCGCTGTCGAGTTCCGGCAGGGCGGCTTGAAGATAAGGGCGCAACAGGTCGTGCGGGAAGTGGTCGTGGCCGGCCGGCACCGGCGTGTGGGTGGTGAACACGGTGCCGGCCGCGACCGCTTCGAGTGCCGCGCGCGGCTCCATTTGACCGGCCGCGCAGCGCTCGCGAATACGCTCCAGCGCACTGAACGCCGGATGCCCCTCGTTGATGTGCCAGACGGTGGGCGCCAGATCGAGGCGCCGCAGCGCACGGACTCCGCCGATGCCGAGGATCAATTCCTGGCGGATCCGCGTTTCGACACCCCCACCATAGAGCTGCGAAGTGATCTGGCGGTCCTCGTCACTGTTGGCGTCGATGTCGGTGTCGAGCAGGAACAGGCGGACGTGGCCGGCGCACGCCTCCCACACCTTGGCGTACACCGTGCGTCCCGGAAACGCGACCCCGACCCGGATCGCGTCGCCGTGCACGTCGTTGGCGGGACGAATCGGCAAGCTGTCGAAGTCCGCGCGTGTATAGCTCGCGATCTGGTTGCCGGCGCCGTCGATGGCCTGGGCGAAATAACCGGTGCGATAGAGCAGGCCCACCGCGACGAAGGGCAGGCGCAGGTCGCTCGCGGTCTTGCAGTGGTGCCCGGCGAGTATCCCGAGGCCGCCGGAATAGATCACCAAGCCTTCGTGGAGGCCGTATTCGGCGCAGAAATAGGCGATCAGATCGTCGTCGGCAAACTCCGCGGCCGCACCCACCCGTGAACGCTCGTCGTGGTAGGTGTCATAGGCCAGCAACGCGGCATGGTAGCTGCCGAGGTAGATCGGGTCCTCGGCCGCGCGGTCCAGCACCGCCTGATCGACCCGCCGCAGAAAGAGTTTCGCGTTGTGACCGACTTCTTCCCACACCGCCGGCGCCAGGCCGCCGAACAGGGCGCGGCTGGGGCGATGCCAGCTATACCAGAGGTTCTCCGCCAACTCCTCGAGCCGCGCGAGTTTACCCGGCAGGCGAGGGCGTACATCGAGCAGGAATTCGCGTCCGGCCATTATCTCTTTACTCCAAGAAGATTCATGCGATTCTACCGCCGGGGGCGCGGTTCGCGCGTTGTTCCCGTCTGCTCCGAACGACCAGCCGCAGCCGGCGGACGGCCGTCCTGTCGCCTACAAACGGCCCAGCAGATCGCGTCCGCCGAAGCCGATCAACGGCACATCGAGATCGCGCGTCAACGCCATAACCTTGATCAATTCACCCATCTGGCCCGGCAACAGCAGGGTTTTGAGCTGCTGGGCGAGCGCCAAAAAGGCCGGGTCGCTCGGTGGCCACTCGGAGGCCAGATCGAGTACCCCGCAGGCAATCAGAAATTCCGCCTGGGTGGTGAAGCCCGCGACCTTCAGTCCCACGGTCTCCGCGGCCAGCGCGACGGCGGTGAAATCGACATGCACCGAGATGTCCTGCAGCCCGGCCAGGATCAATGGGTCGCCATGCGCACGGTGGCGATAATGACACATCAAGGTGCCGTCGGTGCGTTGCGGATGGTAGTACTCGCGGCGCGGGTAGCCGTAGTCGATTAACAGCAAGGCGCCGCGCGCCAGACGTTCACCGAAACCCGCCACCCAGGCATCGCGCAACGGCGCGATTTCCGAGACGTAGCCGCTCGCCGGCGGCGCGTCGAGCGGGTCGATGACGGCACGCACATCGCGCACCCAGGCGGGGTCGGTGGGCGCCAGGTAGCGCCACGCGAAGCGTCCATGGTTTTTTTCCACCCGCCCTTCTTCGATCGTCCGGCCATTGATCCGAAAGCGTCGTGCCGGGATCGCGTCCAGGACCTCGTTGGCCAGCACCACGCCGGCGAAGCCGGCCGCCGGCATTTCATCCAGCCACCCGATCCGGTCGCGCAGCGCGGGCAGCCGCTCGGCCAGCAAATCCGCCTGGCGGGCGCGCAACTCGGCGCTGCGCTCGATGATCAGATAGCGCTCGGGCAGCGCGTCGCGTCGCCCCAGGGCGCTCAGCAACTCCACCGCCAGGGCTCCGTCGCCGGCGCCGATTTCGAGCACCGAGCCGCCCCGGATCGCGGTCAGGATTTCCTCCACCTGGCGGGCTACGCAGCGTGCGAACAGCGGCGAGAGTTCCGGCGCGGTCACGAAATCACCGGCCGCTCCGAGTTTGGTCGATCCGGCGCTGTAATAGCCGAGGCCCGGCGCATACAGCGCCAGTTCCATGTAGCGATCGAAGGGTAGCGTGCCGCCGGCCGCGGCGATCGCCGCGCCGATGTGCGCCGCGACCCGTTCGCCATGCGCACGTGCGTCGGCGTCGGGCGCGGGCAGGCCGGCGCCTTCCCGGGGGCCTGCGGTTGCGGTCACCTCTGGTTGCCCTCGACCGTGAATTCCATGCTCACGCCCCCGCGAATCGCGCGACCAGATACGGGGCGAACACCAGGATCCCGATGACCGCCGCGCCCGCCGCGCTCAGCAGCACCGCGCCCGCCGCGATGTCCTTGGCGTCACGGATCAACGGGTGCCGCTCCGGCACTACCGCGTCGCAGAGTCGCTCCAGGGCGGTGTTGAGCGCCTCGGCCACCCAGACACTCGAGATCGCCACGATCAGCCATCGCCAATCCGCGGCACGGATGTCGAGGTCGAGACCGGCCGCGATCACCACGACGGTCGCGCCGCCGTGCAGCCAGGCATTCGGCTCGTCGCGCACCACGATCCACACGCCGCGCGCGGCATCGACGAAGCCGTGCAACCGCACACCAAGTGATGTCCTGCGGCGGTCAGTGGAAAACATCGGCGCTCGCCGTGTTCACTTGGAGTAGGCGTCCATCGCCAGCGTCAACTCATCGCTGCGTCCCCGGTAGCCGACGCCCCGACGACTCGCCCAGGTGCTGATCTGGAAATACAGCGGAATGATCGCCGCGTCCGCGATCGCGCGATCCGTAGTACTCGCCAGCAGCCGGGCGAGTTTTCCGTCGTCGAGGGTCACCAGCGCCTCCTCGATCAGCTTGTCGGTCTGCGGATCGTGATAGCGCCCGCGGTTCCACAGGCCGAGCCCGCGGGCGCGGTCGTAGCCGTGGATGAGGGCACCGAGCGCGGCGCCCGCCTCGCCGCTCGCCGATCCCCAGCCGACCAGGATCAGGCTGAACTCCGGTTCACCGCGGGCGCCACCGCGCGAGGCACGGCTGAAGTAGACGCTGCTCGGCAAGCTCACCACCCGGGTGCGGACCCCGACTTTGCCGAGTTGAGTGGCGAGCGCCTTGGCCACGCCGATTGGATCGGCGTAGCGGTCACTCGGGACGTGCAGGGTGACGCGGAAACCCTGTGCGTAGCCGGCCGCCGCGAGCAGTTTACGGGCGCCCTCCGGATCGTAGGCGGGCGGGCCCAAGGTTGCGCTGCGCCCGAAGAATCCCCGCGGGACCAACTGACCGGCGGGCGCCGCGGCGCCGGCCAATACCGTGGCGCTGATCGTCGCGCGGTCGATGGCCATCGATAGCGCGCGTCGCACCCGGCGGTCCTTGAAGGGATTCTTGATCGCACCGCCGTCGCCGGCACGTACGAACGGCGAGGCGTCGCGAAACTGATCGAGCTGCAGATAGATCAAGCGATCGCTGAGCGTTTGGGTGACTACCGGTCGGGGCGCCTTGGGAAGCGCCGCGAGGGCTTGGGGCGGGACCTCTTCGATTAAATCCAGCGCCCCGGAGGTCAGCGCCGCGAGGCGCTCGCGGGACGCGGCGACCGGTCGCAGCACCACTCGCGTCCATTCCGGTTTCGGGCCCCGGTAGCGCTCGTTGCGGTCGAGCACGATCACACCGTCGTCGCGCCGTTCGACCAATCGGTAAGGACCGCTGCCGACCACCGCGTTGCCCGAAGCGAAATCCGCCGTGGCCGCGCCGGCGGCGCGCGCCCGCGATAGGATGGCGATCCGTGCCAGCGTGTTGGGAAGCCGTGGGTCGGGCCGCGCGGTGCGGATCAATACGGTGCCGCCGTCGGGCGCCATGAAATGGGTGCCGGCCAGGTAACGGGCAAATCCCCCGCCGTGTCCACCCGCTTCGGCACCGTCGCGCGCGCGCTCAAGGCTGAACACCACGTCATCGGCGGCGAGCGGCGCGGCGTCGGAAAAGACCACGCCCGGACGTAGTTTGAACGCCAGGTGGTCGCGTCAAGGCGGCGTAAACCGATTGCCAGTCCCGGCAGCAGCCGCTGGTGCGGATCGACCCGCAGCAGGCTGTCGAACAGGTGGCGCGCGACGATGTTGTCCACTCGCGCGTCGCGAAATTGTGGATCGAGCGAGGCGGGCGCGCCCGCGAGTCCGATCCGTAGCGCCGCCGCGAAAGCCGCCGCGGGCGCCAGCGACACGGCGGCGAGCAACCAAAGCACGATCCGACTCGCTCGACTCATCCACTTCCTCCGTTTCGCGCGACCGCCAGGCGCACCTCGAGCACCCCGTCCGCCAGCGCGACCCGCGCGCGTGAAGCGGACTGGTCGATCACCACCGCCGACCCCGGCGCGTTTCCCTGATCGTAGCCCAACGCGTCGCTGATCCGCAGCACGCCGCCTGCCGAAGGGAACTCGAACGGCCAACCCCACGGCGCGATCCCGCGTACGAAGCGGTAGGCACGCGCCGCTCGCCAACTCGTGTCGAAGACAAAATCCCGCCGTCGTGGCCAACCCTGGCGGCTTGCCGTGGCCTCGTCCTGCGCGGTCTCGGACGCGCGCTCGCCGCGCAACTTGGCGATCGCCAGCCGGGCACCCTGCGCGGCCAGGTTGCGGTTAATCTCACCGACTCTCGCGCCGCGCGGAAAGCCGATCCTGGCGCGCCGGACGACCGCGCCCGCGTCGACCCTCGCCACCATCCGATGCAGGCAAATCTCACCGCTATTCGCGCCCGCGCGCAACTGCCAGAATAGGGGTGACGGGCCGCGGTACGCCGGTAACGGCGCAGGATGCAGGTTGAAACAGCCGTCCCGCGGCCAAGCGAGCAGCGCGGCGGGAAGCAGCAGCGGAAAGCACGCGCAGAGCAAGGTCTCGGGCCGCGCCTCGCTGCACAACGCCGCGAGCCCCGCGGGGTCCGCAATCGGCCGCACCGGGATCCGCGCCCGCGCCGCCTGCGCGGCGACGCTGGAGGCATCTTCCACCGGCAGTGAGTGCCGGGTGGGCGGGCGCCGCCGCGCGTGGCCCTGGTGGATGCCGCGCTCATACAAACCCAGTTGCGACGGTGCCAAGTCCGCCCCCAGCAGCCCGTCGAGCACCACTGCGGTGAACACACTTTCGCAGCCGAGCAGCACGAAACTCAAGGCGCTTACGCCTCCCCGGTCACCGACGTTGGCGGGATCGATCTAGAATACTCGGTTAAGCAGTCGAGTCCACGGCAAGATCGGCCAATCCGCAAGGAACTCCCGTTATGGATACACCCAGTCTCGAAACCCCGGAGGAAGCGGAACACGCCTTCTACGTTGCGTTTCAGGCCGCCAATCTGGTCGCGATGATGCGGGTCTGGGCCGACGACGACGCGGTGGTGTGTATTCATCCTTTGGGTCCGAGACTGCAAGGACGCGCGGCCATCGAACAGGGTTGGCGCGAGATGTTCCAAGCCGGAACGCCGTTGCGTTTCGAGGTGATGCAGAGTCAACGCACTCATGGACAGTTGCTCGCCGTTCACTGCGTCCGCGAAATGATCTATTTCGGGCCGCAATTGCGCCGGCGCACCGAAATCCTGGCAACCAACGTTTACCGCAAGACCCCCGACGGCTGGCGCATGTTTCTTCATCACGGCTCGCCGGTCGAGGCACCGGAATTATCCGGCGCGGACTCCGGAACCCTCCACTGAGCGCACCGCTAGCGAGTGTCGCAAGCAGCTCTTTCAGGCCTATTGCGGCTCCGCCGGCGCGATCGGCTTGCGCAGTCGGATCCCCAGTTCGCGCAACTGCGTTTCCCCGGCGGGCGCGGGAGCGCCGGTCAGGAGGCAACTCGCGGTCTGGGTCTTGGGGAATGCGATCACCTCACGGATCGACGAAGCACCGGCCATCAGCATCACCAACCGATCAAGGCCGAAGGCGATCCCGCCATGCGGCGGGCAACCGTATTTGAGCGCGTCGAGCAGGAAACCAAAGCGCTCGTGTGCCTCCTCCGCGCCGATCCCCAGCACCTCGAACACCGCTCGCTGCAACTCCGGTCGATGGATACGAATCGAGCCACCGCCAATCTCGGTGCCGTTCACGACCATGTCGTAGGCGCGTGACAGGCAGCCCGCCGGATCGGCCGCGAGCGCCGCCGGATCGTCGACCGCCGGCGCGGTAAACGGATGGTGCAGCGCCGCCCAGCGTTTGGCCTCGCGGCTCCATTCGAACATCGGGAAATCCACCACCCACAGTACCCGCCAGCCGTCCTCGACCAGCCCGAGGTCCTGTCCCAGGCGCACCCGCAGCGCGCCCAGCGCATCGTTGACCACCCGTGACTGGTCGGCACCGAAAAACACCAGATCGTCGTCCACCGCCGCGCAGCGATCGAGGATCCCCGCGAGCGCCGTGTCATCGAGGAACTTCACGATCGGCGACTGCAGTCCCTCGCGCCCGGCGGCCCGTTGATTGACCTTGATGTAGGCGAGCCCGCGTGCGCCGTACCGCCCCACCAACTCGGTATAGCCGTCGATCTGCGAGCGCGGCAACGCCGCACCACCCGGCACGCGCAGCGCCGCGACCCGGCCCGCGGGATCCTTGGCCGGGCCCGCGAACACCTTGAACTCCACGCCCTCCAGCAGATCGCCGACCTCGGTAAGCTCCAAGGGGATCCGTTGATCCGGCCGATCGGTGCCATAGCGCCGCATCGCTTCCGCGTAGGTCATGCGCGCAAAGGTGTCTGGTAGCTCGACCTCCAGCACCTCGGCGAACAAGCGCCGCACCAGCTCCTCCATGATCCCCATGATCCCGTTCTCGTCGAGGAAGGAGGTCTCCACGTCGAGTTGGGTGAATTCCGGCTGGCGATCGGCCCGCAGGTCCTCGTCGCGGAAGCAGCGCACGATCTGGTAGTAGCGCTCCATGCCCGACATCATCAGAAGCTACTTGAAGATCTGCGGTGACTGCGGCAAGGCGAAGAAGCAGCCTTGCTGGGTACGGCTCGGCACCAGGTAGTCGCGCGCGCCCTCCGGCGTCGCCTTGGTCAGCATCGGCGTTTCGATGTCCAGGAATTCCGCGTCGTCCAGGAAGCGGCGCATCGCGCGCGTCACCCGGGCGCGCATCCGGATCCGGCGCTGCATCTCGGGACGGCGCAGATCGATGTAACGATAGCGCAACCGCGCGTCGTCGCCCACGTCGTCGTCGTCAAGCTGAAAGGGCGGTGGATCCGAGCGGTTGAGGATCTCGATGTCCAGCCCCAGGACCTCAATCTTGCCGGTCGCGAGATCCGGGTTCACGGTGCCCTCGGGGCGTGGACGAACGCGGCCGCGGGCGCGCAGCACATACTCGTTGCGCACTCCCTAGGCGATCGCGAAGGCCTCCGCCGTGTCCGGATCGAACACCACTTGAACGAGACCTTCCCGATCACGCAGATCGATGAAAATGACGCCGCCGTGGTCGCGCCGCCGGTTGACCCAGCCGCACAGAGTGACTTCCCGGCCGAGCAGTTCCTCGGTCACGTGACCGCAAAAATGACTACGCATGATTTACCTTGTGGGCTGGGTAAACGGATATAAAAAGTTCGAGGCACGGAGGGTTCCGGCGCGGATCCGGAGAGCCGGATACGCGCCGTTCAATGCATTCCGAGAATGGGGGGGGTGGCGCTACACCACCGGTCTCAGCTCGCCGCCGCGCCGGCCGCCGGCCCGGAGTCGCTCGATTTCTTGCCGCTGTCGGTGCCGGACTTGGCCTTGGCGTCCCCATCGGACGATTTGGCCTTGGCATCCGCCCCGTTGGCATTCGAATCCTTGCCGTTCTTGCGGTGCCCGTCAACGTGGGCGGGCAATTTCTTGCCTTTGTCGCGGAAATCCGTGACGTACCAGCCTGAACCTTTGAGCACGAAGGCACCGGCTGAAATCAACTTGACCAAGCTAAGTTTGCGGCATTCAGGACACTTGCGCAGTGGCTTGTCGCTGATCTTTTGAAAGGCCTCCATCTCGTGGCCACACGTTTTGCATTGATATTCGTAGATAGGCATTGTCGCAATTTTCCGCCAAGAAGCTGTCAACCCCAGCAACATAAGGCCGCCGCGGACCGATTTCAAGACAAAATCAAGGCGCGGCAAGCCACGGGCGCCTCCATCCTCGCCGCCGCGTGGCTTCCACGCACCGCCACATCGCGCCAATTTCAACGCCCGGCCCCGTTTCCAGCCACCTAGCCCTGCGGTATCATCGCGCCCCGGACGACCCGGCACCGATCCCGCCCGTCGCCCGGCACATCCCCATCGGGCCGTTAGCTCAGTTGGTAGAGCATCTGACTTTTAATCAGGTGGTCGCAGGTTCGAATCCTGCACGGCCCACCA